>Ga0256407_10010838_pt1 | contig 12726 bp, 10 predicted proteins | sample RumenRJG_04DNA_FD_193489 | JGI IMG/M metagenome (GOLD analysis project Ga0256407, IMG submission 193489) | Bovine rumen microbial communities from Lethbridge, Alberta, Canada - RJG_04 | ecosystem: Host-associated > Mammals > Digestive system > Stomach > Rumen | place: Canada: Alberta... | reverse complement strand
CTTTACGGCCAATTATCTTGATGTCTGGAAGATCTTCAGAATCGACCGGATAAGAAACATGTGGCTCAGGACCATTGTAGTCCTTGCCGTCGACGGTATTTTAGGTATCCTGATGATCCTGCTTATGATTTTTGCGGCTGTCTCCATGGGAGCTTACGGTTAACCGTCAGCACGTTTATTCAGATCAATTACAGAATGCAGGACGCAGCATTCAAGACTCTCCCGGCACACGTTTTGTGCAGCGCTTATTCGTTGCACATTTTCTTGTAGTGCTTGATAATATCTGTGATGATATAGGATATATCATTCTGGGAAGTATCATAATAGAGATCATAGTTCTCCGGGACGCCCCACTCCCTGCCGGTGTGCTTCTCGTAATAAGCCTTCCTGGCACTGTCCTTCCTCGCGGTAAGCGCCTCGCACTCCTCTTTGGAAATTCCCTGCAGGCGGCAGGTTCTCGCAACGCGCTGCTTGAGCGGCGCGCTGATAAAAATGCTGAGAACTTTATAGCCCGCCTTGCGCAGAGCCTCATCCGCGCAGCGCCCGACGAAAACAGCATATTCCTCTTCTGCGATCTGCAGGATCACCTCCTGCTGAAGCTGGAAAACCGTCTCCTCCAGCGAGTCCTCGACCACTGTATCCTGCTTTTCATACAGGATCGGATTGTGGATCATTTCCTCCAGAGCTTCTATATGTTCGACTTTCAGATTTCCCCGCCGGGCCGCCAGCAGAATCAGTTCATTGTCATAATAGGATAGTCCCAGCCTGTTCGAAAGATATTCTCCGATCTTGTGTCCTCCACTTCCGAATTGCCTTCCGATCGTAATCATGACTTTTTTCATCGGGCCCTCCTTTCTGCAGATCAGTAAATGACACATATATGACTGATATTATTGTACCACAAGACAGACTCAGCCGCACGTTTTCGAGGCAGATTACAGGAGGGGGAGACAGGGGGGAGACAGGGGACGGTTCTTTGTCTCCTCGGGAGACATGTAGGAGACAAGGGACGGTTCTTGTCTCCTCTGCCCGCGTTTCACAGCAGTGAGCAAAAAAACAGCGGCCTGAACCGCTGTTTTTTATGTTTTACTATATGTATTTTTATTTTCATCGCGCAATACCCGTGACATCAGTCGTGGGATACGCGCGCAAGACTCGCAAGTGAGTCTTGCATTTATAGGGCCGCGATCACTTCTCTTTTGATTCGATCAGATATCTCTGTACGCTGGTGACAGCATTTGCGCCGTCCGCCACTGCTGTGACGACCTGGCGAAGCTGTTTGGCTCGCACATCCCCCGCCGCGAAGACGCCGGGAATATTGGTCTCACAGGTTTCTCCCGCCACAATATAGCCGCCGGCATTCGTCTCAACGCCTGCTCCTACAAAGCCGGACCGGGGCGTGATCCCGACTGCGATGAAAACACCGTCCGCATCGATGACGCGCTCGGATTTGTCATATTTATTTACTACAGTCACAGATGCAGTCTTTCCTGCTTTTCCGTTTTCCGCAGTGCCTTCATTGATGGACTTTAGATTTGAATCCCATACCATTTCAACATTGGGCAGGGCAAAGAGAGCAGTCTGCAGTGTCTTCACCGCGCGAAGCTCGTCCCGTCTGTGCACCACGTAGACCTTCTCGCAGCCGCGGGCCAGGAAAATAGCATCCTCCACTGCCACATCGCCGCCGCCGATCACGACCGTGGTCTTGCCCCGGTAGAAAGCGCCGTCGCAAGTCGCACAATAGGATACTCCGCGCCCCGCGAGTTCCTCCTCACCGGGAACACCCAGATGGCTGTGAGCCGCTCCGGACGCGATGATGACCGCCCTGGCTTCGAAGGTGCCCTCGTCCGTCATCACCTTCTTGACATCTCCCTCAAGTTCGAGACCTTCGACAGCAGCATTGACAACTTCCGCACCCAGTTTTTCAGCGTGATCCGCCATCTTCTCCGCGAGTTCCATTCCCGACAGTCCGGGAAGTCCGGGGTAATTGTCAATCTCATATGTATCAATAATCTGCCCGCCGTTGACGAAGTTTTCCTCGATCAGGATATAATCGAGCTCCGCACGGGAGGCATAGATTGCAGCTGCCAGACCCGCCGGCCCCGCACCGATGATAATCAGATCATGCATGTTTTTCTCCTCTTACATTCCTTAATTCTTAATGCTTTCAGATAAGCGGCTGATCAGGCATTGGCTTCGAATTTCTGTTTCAAGACAGGCTTGGGAACCGCGCCGATGACCTCATCAACAACCGCTCCGCCCTTGAAGAATTTCATGTTCGGGATGCTCATGATTCCATAGCGGGCGGCGATCTCGGGGTGATCATCCACGTTGATCTTACCGACCTTGATCTTGCCTGCATACTCATCGGCCAGCTTGTCGATCACGGGGGACATCATCTTGCAGGGACCGCACCAGTCAGCATAGAAATCAACAAAAACGGGAACATCGCTTTTCAGCACTTCCGCATCAAAGTTCTCTGTCGTAAATGTGTAAACCATAGTATACCTTCCTTTCCGAAAAATCTGCTCAAACTCGCTCAAAAAATATATTCACAATGGATCCTGTTGTTTAAAACATCGTGCAAACTCTATTAAATTGCTTACAATTTAATTATACACACCCACACTTGCCTGTCAAGCACTTCTTTTTATATATTTTCCACGGTATGGGGAAATCTCAATGTAATCTTTGTGCCCCTGCCGGGTTCGCTGTCCAGTTCAATCGCGGCGTCGTGAAACTGCGCGGCATGTTTGACAATTGACAGGCCAAGGCCTGTTCCGCCGATCTTTCTGGAATGGCTTTTATCGACACGGTAAAAACGTTCAAATACTCGTTCCTGTTCCGAAGCGGGGATGCCGATTCCGGTATCCTCGACGGATACACAGGCATTCCTGCCGTCATTCCACACACGGACCCTGACTTCTCCCCCATCCCTGTTATATTTGACCGCATTGTCGCAAAGATTGTAGATGATCTCCTCGATCAGATGGGCGGATCCGGATACTCTGACTGTACCTGCTGCCTGAGCCTCCCCGATTGATTTCCCTTCCTCTTCCGGTCCTGTCACTGTCATTTTAATACTGCGCTTCTCTGCAGTGTGGCTCAGGCTCCTCACTGCGGATTCAGCAGACTTCAGCAGATCCACTTCCTCGGCCTCGTCGTGAACCTCTCCCTCATCCAGCTCGGAGATTCTGATAATATCGTTGATCAGAGCGATCACTCGCTGGCTCTCCCGATAAATATCTCCGGCAAATTCTATCATCTTGTCCTCATCGCACAGTCCGCTTCTCATGAGTTCAGCAAATCCGCTGATCGATGTCAGGGGAGTCTTCAGTTCGTGGGACACATTTGCGGAGAATTCTCTCCTGATTCTCTCTCTCTCCAAAGCCTCCCTGTCAATCATCTCCCTCTGCTCCTTCAGACGGTCTACGAGCGGAAACAGCTCAGGATAAATTTCCTCGTACTGGAGATCGTCCAGGTTGAGCCGGTTGACGGGCTCGGCGATTGAGTTGGCGCTGCGGAAAGCCACCGTGCCCGAAATAAACAGGACCACAATGAGCGTCCCCAGAATAGGAATGACCGCTCTGAATGCATAGCTGAGGGCGCTCACAGGGCGGGAAAGTCTGAGTATGGTGCCGTCCTCACACAAAAAAGCGTAATACATGGTCTGTCCGCCGCCGGAAGATGACTCCCGGATCCCCTGACCGGTTCCCTTATCCAGCGCATTTTTTACTTCCGGGAACTGTCCCTGATTAATGGCCAGCTCCGGGTGCTCACTGTCATACAGCACTTTCCCGTCATGGGCAATCCATGTGATCCGGTTGATATTCTCCAGGCTTTTCAGATACTCGATTCCTCCGGCTCGAAGCCCGACTGCCGCATAGGAGGCTTCTCCCTGAAGCGCCTCGTATGTCTCCCGCATTGTCTGAGAGTACTGAATGGTGAAAAATATAGTCGTACACATCAGCAGGACCGCCGCGCCGAGCAGAAATGAATTGATAAAGATTTTTTTGGTCATTTATTTTTCCTGAATCTCTCTGACCGCCGGCAGCGGTTATTTATCACCCCGCTGCATCTATTGACGCAAAAGTAATGCAAAAAACAAGGCACGCCCCGGAATCTGAATTTTTCAGTACTGTACTGTTCCCCGGGACACGTCCGGTCATCTCACTCCTGCATTCGGAAGCGGTATCCCACGCTGCGCATAGTTTCTATACAGGAACCGATATCTCCCAGCTTTGATCTGAGTTTCCGGATGTGGACATCCAGTGTCCGGTTCTCCGGTTCCGACCCCAGATCCCAGATTCTGTCCAGCAGAACTTCCCTGGTCAGGACATTTCCCTCATTTTTTACCAGCAGCAGAAGCAGCTGGTATTCTTTGTGGGTCAGAGAGATCTCTTCGTCTCTCACAAATACTTCATGCCGGTCCGGCAGGATAAGCAGATCCCCGAAGCGATATTCCTTCGAATCCGGAGACTCATTGGCATTGCTCCTGCGAAGGAGGGCACGCACCCTGGCCAGCAGTTCCATCATTCCGAAGGGCTTCGTGACATAGTCGTCCGCGCCGGCGTCCAGACCTTCTACTCTGTCGTACTCCGCACTTTTTGCGGTCAGCATTATAACGGGAAGTGTTTTCGTAGAGGATTGGTCCCGAAGTTTTTTCACTACCGTGATCCCATCCTCTTCCGGGAGCATGATGTCCAGGAGCAGAAGCTCCGGAGTCTCCTTTTCCATAGCTTCCCAGAAAGCAGAGGGGGCCGGAAATCCCTCTGCTTCAAAGCCCTGGCTCTCCAGTGCGTAAGTTACAAGTTTCCGAATACTGTCATCATCTTCAAGTATATAGATCATACAAATGCTCCTTGAGACAATCAAATTCAACTGGTCAGAGACGGTTCTGCCGCCCTCTGACCCGACCGGCCCGTGCCGTATTCACCGCAAGGCGGAACAATTCCCCGCACGGGTCGTGCCATAATCAGGACAGTCCCTGAAGGATCCTGCCCTTTTTATCTTTTTCATTCTAACATCTTGAACTGACAAGGACAATCAGCAGAAAGCCATCCGGAACGACGTAATACGGCGGTAACTAAATTAAAGAACAAGTTGCATACTTCCTGTTTCATGTTATAATGCAGAATACTGAAAATAACATTAGAACTTCAAATACTGTCTGATTTGATATTGAATCCGGGCGGATATCCGCTCCGTTTCATTTTCTTTTTCCGGCAGACACAACTGACTATCGGGAAAAACAAAGTTATGGCGATTCCTGTTAAGCTCCCGGTGTTCGAGGGTCCTCTGGACCTTCTCCTGCACCTGATCGAAAAAAACAAAATAGATATTTACGATATTCCCATCGCCGGAATAACAGACCAGTATCTCGAATATGTCCGTCAGATGGACCATGAGGATCTGGATGTGACCAGTGAATTTCTTGTCATGGCCGCGACTCTTCTGGATATCAAAAGCCGTATGCTCCTTCCCCGTGAGAAGGATGATGAGACCGGCGAGGAAGAGGGCGATCCCCGTGAAGAGCTGGTCCGCCGTCTCCTCGAATACAAGATGTACAAGTATCTGTCCGAGGAGCTGGCTGTGTACCGGGAACAGGCTGGCGTGCGCTATTTCCGCGCTCAGAAGCTTCCCCGGGAAGTGTTGGATTACCGTCCTCCCATCAATTACGATGAACTGCTCAAGGACACTGATCTCCAGAGTCTGCAGAAAATCTTCGGGGAAGTCCTGCGCAGGAAAAAGAGCCGTCGGGACCCTATCCGGGGCGGGTTCGGAAAGATCCGGCGGGAGGAAATCAGCCTGGATAACAAGACTCTGTACATACGGGCTTATCTGCAGGCACATCCCCGCACTGATTTCAGGGCACTGCTGGAATCCCGGGAAAGCAGAGAAGAGGTCATCGTGACCTTCCTCATTCTTTTGGAACTGATGAAAACACAGAAAGTGCACATCGTTCAGGATTCCATCGGGGGGAAAATTCTGGTGGAAGCAGGTGCCCCAGAGGACGCCGTTGCCGGGCCTGAGGACGCTCCCGTTTCCATGGATACTCCGGAAGGTAGCAGCGATGTGGCTGAGGACGATTCCGCTTCCTTGGATACTCAAGAAGACAACGACGATGTGGCTGAGGACGATTCCACTTCCATGGACATTCCGGAAGACAGCAGCGATGGATCTGAGGCCCTCTCACCCGCAGCTTTCCAGTCTTTTGAATCGTTGGAAACTTTTGAAGGTGCTGGCAGCGAACTGCGGGACGCCGGCGGCAAGACTAATGATTCCCCTCTTGAAGCTTATGAGGACCTTGAAACTTCTGAAAGGACAGGCTGCGAATCGCAGGGTTCCGCCAGCGAGTTGTCTTCAGGCAAATCCGTGTCAACAGACGAATTTTCTCCTGCTGCTGAAATAAGAGAAGATTCAGTGCCGGGCGCCTGCGCCGGGACAGACGTTTCTCCTGTGGATATGCCTCTGACTGCCTTCCATCGAATGGAAATCGTAGCATCTGTCTATCCGCCTGAAGCCTCCTTTGCGAGATCAAATCATGAGGACTCTTCTCAGGAAGGAGATCCTTCCCCTGCTTCTGAGAGCAGAAGTCCTGCCATCGAAGATACAGAAGCAGTCTTAACGGAGCAGGCAGGCCCCAATCCTGTGGAGAAACATTTTTCTGCGCATCTATGGTACAAAGATCCCTGCTGCAGGACACGCTATTTCCGCGTTTATTCCGGAAAGGCTGATACCGGCAAAACCCGGCCTCCACGGCAATGGATGCACGCGAGGATGACACGACTCTGGGCGAGGCGTTTTTTCTGAGCTATTGCCGCATGATTTGAGTTTTCTCTAGAATAATAGGGTAAAGGCGGCCTTGCCGCCCTCTGCCGCCGACCGGCCATGTCCGCCTCAAGGCGGAAATAATCATAACACGGGCCGTGTCATAAATAAGGCAGGTGCAGACTTGCGCCCTCTTTCCCGACCTGCCCGCGTCCGCCTCAAGGCGGAAAAAGGCATTGCGCGAATCGTATCATAATACAAAACGCCTCCCCCTGGATTGATATGCTGCCCCCAGGCAGCACACCAATTACGATCAAATCACCGGGCGAGGCGTTTTTTTCTGCACAGATTCCAGTCTGCACAAATTTCATATTGTTCCTTCAAAGATTCCGTATTGATTTTCCCCTGATTCCATATTGATTCTCAGCTGATTCCGAGGGAGAACCTCGAAGAATCGAGGGAGGGATCAGACATTTGCTTCAGCCAAAACTGAGCATATAGAGATAGTCAATCAGCGGGATTGTAAACATGCAGAACATCATTCCCATCAGATTATATATACCGGCCTTGGCAGGTTCCTTGTTATAGACCACCGCAAGCTGGGGGATGTTTGCTGCGGGAGGCGCCGCGACCGCCAGAAAGGAGACTCTGAACACCGGAATAAATTCCGGAAACCGATGCAGGAATCCGCTGGCGCGCAAAACCCCAAGTGTAAGAAGGGGCAGCGCTATAAGTCTCAGAAAACTGACCAGGTAGGCCTTCTTATTTGTAAATATCTGCAGCAGGCTGCTGTCCGCCAGGGTCATTCCAATCACCAGCATGGAGGCAGGACCCACCATATCCGCAAGCATCTCTACAGCAGTGTACACAGGTCCCGGGATGGAAACATGGGCGATCAGAAGACAGACGCTGAAGGCAATCGCGATAATATTGGGGTTGAGCAGAACCTTTTTCCAGTCGATCCGCCGGCTTCCCTGCATTCTTGCCGCGGCATAAGTCCAGAAAAAAAAGTTAAATCCCAGCTGAAAGGCACTTCCGTAAAAAACCATATTATCCCCGAGAGTCATGCTCACGATCGGGAGAATCAGGTTGCCGCAGTTGGTAAAGACAATAGAGAGGCTCTCCACTAATCCAAGTATGCCCAGATGTTCAAGCAGTACGGCGATTAAAAGGAATCCTGCGTGGGCCAGAAACGCGAGAATAACTGCAAACAAATACCCCCGGATCCTTTCCGGAGTCAGTTCGATCCGGAAAGCCTTGATGAGCAGGCAGGGGCCTAGCACATACAGGGACAGTTTCGCAAGCTGCTTTTTATCCCGTTCTTCCCAAAGTCCTATACGGATCACCATATAACCGACCGCACCGACGAGCATCATGGAAACCAGTTTGCTCATCAAAACCAGACTCGTGTTCATTTCCTGATCATCCTCTCTTCCGAAGCGAGCCTCTCTCCGCAGCGGCGTCGCGTTGGGATTTTTTTTACTCCAAGTCCTCAATCTATTCTCGAAACATGATAGTGATAACTCTGAAAGCTGTCAAGAAAACATCATAAAAATGGTGCGGGCATGGTGCGGGCATATCATAAAAACGGTGCATGCACGGTGCGAGAATACATATCAAAACAGAGCGTAAAATCCCTTTAGACCACAATTCCTTTTTTATTTTCCACATCTTCAGTTTTACTTGTATAATGAAATAAGGCATGTGGAAATACACACGCCCCTTTCATAATATTTATAGTATTTCACCATTTGTTTTTTATCGCAAAATCATTTCTGTCGACTTGCAGACCAGGAGGTTTTTAAAAACAATTATGGCTCAGAAAAAGAAAGACAGTCCCTCTCCCAAAGGTTTTTCCCATCCCGTCTATGATTCCGCTGTTCTGAACTGTTTTCTGGAGAAGCAGCTGCAGCTGTTTCCCGAAGAGGTTGCATCTACACCGGAAGAGGCTGCGGATTTTCTGGAAATGTGTTTTGCTGTCGTAGCAAAATCCAAAAGAGAAGTGCGCACTTATTTTGAAGAGGTCGGCACCGACATTGAGGGAGAAGATATTCTTTCCGCAGCGGAGGTTTTCCCCGTTGGCGACGGGAGATATCTGATTGTAGAGGGCTGAAAAAGGCAGAAGCCACATTGCGATGACCGTGTCACAGGGTAGAGGCGGCCACGCCGCCCTCTGCCCCCCCGACCGGCCCGCGTCCGCCGCAAGGCGGAAAATACATTGCGCGGGCCGTGTCATAAGGCAGGAAATGGCATGACCCGAAGATCATGCCATTTCCGGAATACTATTATTAATAATAGCATTAATAATAGTAATATTAATACTCTGATTCATGCAAGGTTATCCGGTCCGAATCCAACCGGCAGCAGCTGCCCGAGAGTATAGATGTCGTAGTGCTGCCGGTCAGTCGCCAGTATAATCCTGAAGGACGCGGGATCGCAGAATTCCCTCATGACCTGGCGGCAGACTCCGCATGGTGACGAATACCCGGAAGGCTTCTCTTCGCGGCCGCCGACGATGCAGATTGCTTCAAAGTCTCTGACTCCTTCACTGACAGCCTTGAAAAATGCCGTTCTCTCCGCGCAGATCGTCGGCGTGTAGGCTGCGTTTTCTATATTGCAGCCGGTGAATATTTTTCCGTCAGCCGCCAGCAGGGCGGCGCCAACGCGGTAACCGGAATAAGGCGCATAGGAAAGCCGGCGCTGGTCCAAAGCCATGTCAATCAGAGTCCCAATCATTTCTTTATCCGGTTCAGATTTTTTGTTCATCATATAGTCTATAGTCCGCCTTCCCGCCTTTTTTCTCATGTCTTATCGGAACCGTCTTTTTGTAAGTCTTCCATCTCCCGCCGGTCTGCCAGAATCAGTCTGCGGATCGCCTCAATCGCTATCCTGATAGCCTGATCCGTATCGTGCACGACAGGGTTGTACAGTCCCAGTTTTTCTCTCTCCTGGTTGGCCATAACCAGCAGGCATGTGCCGGCCCGCGCGCGCAGTCTGGCTGCCACGATAAAAATCGTTGCGGATTCCATCTCGGAAGCAAGGCAGCCCATCCTTTTCCAGGCTCTCCATTTATTTTCCAGCTCATAGCAGATCGGCATTTCCTCCGGCTCGTGCTGTCCGAAGAAAGAATCCTTGCACTGGACAACACCGATATGGCAGACTTTGACTTTTTCGTCTTCGGCTTCACTGCTGTCGGCTCCGACAGCCATATTTTCATTATTTCCTTTATTATTATCTATTTTCTTTCCTTTATTCTTTTCGCCGGGCATATCTTTTTTGCCGACATAGGCAGAACACTCATGGAATTCTTTACAGACAAATCCCATGTCTTCAGCCGCATCTGCCAGGGCATTCGTAATCCTGTAGGAGGCAACTGCCGGATATTCGATCGGCACATACTCTTTTGTGGTCCCTCCCATACGAACAGCGCCGGTCGCAATCACAATATCACCGCTCCTGACCTCGGGCTGCATGCCTCCGCATGTGCCGACACGTAGAAAAGTGTCCGCCCCGCACAGGCTCAGTTCCTCCATAGCAATGGCGGCGGACGGGCCGCCGATGCCTGTCGATGTGACGCTCACCTTTTCGCCCTCAAGAGTGCCGGTATAAGTCACGTACTCCCGGCTGTCCGCAATGAGAACAGCATTATCAAGATATGCCGCGATTTTGGCGCAGCGCTTGGGGTCACCGGGAAGCAGAACATAGCGGCCGACATCTCCCCTGCCCAGCTGGGTGTGATACTGCTTCGACGCGTTTTTTGAGTAATTCTTCATAGTCTCCGCCTCCTCCCTTTTAGATTTGCAGTCCGAATACAGCGATCGTATCCTGAAGATGATCATTCTCCAAAACCAGGAATCTGTACACTACAATTTTACTACAGATCGCTGTTTTTGAGTATTTTTACATCTCAAAAAAACAAATCATCCCACTCCCTATAATAACATATATCAAGAGGTTCACAGAACATCCGGACCGGCAGAATCCTTGTCGTATGAAGGCATTTATACTACAATAAGGAAATCTCAACATTCAGACTGTGGTCCCGTTTCCAATGAATATGAGATCCGGATGAAATATATTTCAAGAAAGGAAGATTTCATGAAGACCCGTACAAATCCTATTATCATCATCGTTTCCCTCGTTCTGGTGCTCTTTGCGGGTACCGCATTTATTCTTCTTCAAAAGAAAAATCCCAACGATGAACGGGGCACCATCAGTGGAAACATCGTGGACGCAAAGAGTAATACACAGTTGAAAGGTGTCACTGTCACCGGTGTTGATAAGGACGGAGTCCGCTATGTTCAGCATGAATACTGTGATACGACCGGAAGCGACGGCTATTTCAGCATGGAGCTGCCTCCCAACGAATACACATTGGAATTTGAAGCTGACGGCTATGAGCCTTTTTCATCCACCTCATCCTATGAGGTCAAAAAGAACAAGACACTGGAAATCCAGGAATCTTTCCGGATGTCTGCTCTCCCGCAGTCTTCTGCCAACGGATCTACCGGAGCAACAGCATCCGCAAGCACTGCCCCCAATGGTACAGCCACTAATCCGGGCGCCATGGCTGCTGCAGGCACTCCCCAGACTTATCCTTCTTCGGCAAACCCGGCTTCTGCCACTACTCCCGTAGCACAGCAGACTTATCCTTCCGCTGCCCAGCAGCAGGCTCAGGCTCAGCAACAGGCCCAGGCTCAGCAACAGGCTCAGGCTCAGCAGCAGGCTGAAGCCCAGAGACAGGCTCAGGCTCAGCAGCAGGCTGAAGCTAAGAAGAGGGCCGAAGCTCAGAAGCAGGCCGAAGCTAAGAAGAGGGCCGAAGCTCAGAAACAGGCCGAAGCTCAAAGGCAGGCCCAGACCCCCACAACCGCAGCAGATCAGATTCAGCCCATTTCCCTTTCTTCTTCAAGCGGAACCGGTATACAGTCGAACAACACAAATACTGGAAACAGTGGAACAAAAGAACCTTCTTCCCAGGAAATTTCAGGTAATGGCAATGCTTCCAGTGCCACTTCACTGTATGAGCAAATCAGTAACCAGAATAATGATAAAAAGCCTATAAATCAGGATGAAGGCAAAACTAACAAGCAGCCTTACAAAAATACCGCCAACTCCGGTAACGGCAATACTGATAACTCCGGTAACGGCAATACCGGCAGCTCCGGTAACGGCAATACCGGCAACTCCGGTAACGGCAATACCGGCGACTCCGGTAACGGCAATACCGGCGACTCCGGTAACGGTAATACCGGCAGCTCCGGTAACGGTAATACCGGCAACTCCGGTAACGACAATACCGGCAACTCCGGAAACGGCAATACCGGCAACTCCGGTGACGGCAATATCATAAATTCCGGCAACGGCAATACAAGCAACTCCGGCAACGGTAATACCGGCAACTCCGGTGACGGCAATACCATAAACTCCGGCAACGGCAATACCGGCAACTCCGATGACAGCGATACTGACAACTCCGCTGACGGAAAGACTGAGATGAAGAAAACTCAGGATCAGGAAAACAAGGATCCGGAATACGATCAGGACGGCTACAACAAGGACGGTTACAACAAGGACGGCTTCAACAAGGACGGCTACAACAAGGACGGTTACAACAAGGACGGCTTCAACAAAGACGGCTACAACAAGGACGGTTACAACAAAGACGGCTTCAACAAAGACGGTTATAACAAAGACGGCTACAACAAGGACGGTTACAACAAAGAAGGTTACAACAAGGACGGTTACAATAAGGACGGATATAAAAAGGACGGTTACAACAAGGACGGCTACAATAAAGACGGTTTCAACAAAGACGGCTATAACAAAGAAGGATATAACAAAGAAGGTTACAACAAGGACGGATATAACAAAGAAGGTTACGGCAAAGACGGTTATAACAAGGAAGGCTACGACAAAGAAGGCTACGACAGAAACGGCTTCAACAGAGAGGGCTTT
>Ga0256407_10010835_pt1 | contig 12729 bp, 15 predicted proteins | sample RumenRJG_04DNA_FD_193489 | JGI IMG/M metagenome (GOLD analysis project Ga0256407, IMG submission 193489) | Bovine rumen microbial communities from Lethbridge, Alberta, Canada - RJG_04 | ecosystem: Host-associated > Mammals > Digestive system > Stomach > Rumen | place: Canada: Alberta... | reverse complement strand
GAGATATATTATAAGGAAGGCCGATAGCCCACATATGTATACATATTATACAGGCGGGGCCGGACAGCACTCCTGTCAAGCATTTGATGAGAATATCAATGTTGCAAAGATATTCAAAAATGTAGCAGGTGCTAAAGTAGCCTGTGGCGACATATATTGTACTCATCATTTCCATGAATTGGAGATTATTGAGGTAGCTCTATTTGTAACGCCTACAGAACCCATTAAATATGAACATCCCAGCGTTAATCACAAGTAAAATAAATAAATGATTATGAAAACAAATAACAAAATTACGATAATAGCAACAGGTTTTGCTATTTATATCGCAACTATATTTTTCGTAAAGTCATTCACGGCATCATCTAATGAGGCATCTAACGGCACACTAGTACTTGATACGTGCGGCATAGAAGAGCCTTATGTAGAGACACGTTCCTCTCATAAATTAGATAAAGCTGCTGCTATACAGCTCATCAAGGCTTTTGAGGGATTCAGTGATTCAGTATATAAGTGTCCAAGCGGAGTACCTACTGTCGGGTGGGGAACCACTAAAACATGTCTGACAGAGTTGCACCGCCAAAAGTACGTAGACACTACTTTCTATGTATGGGGACATCATTTAGAGAAGGCCGACGCTGATGTACTTTTATCAAAGACAATAGACATGATTTATAAAATGTCTCTCAAAAACGTTCCTGACTTGAAGTACTTGTCACCTAAAGCACAAGCTGCTTTTATATCATGGGCATATCAATGCGGTATAGGAAGCGTGAAGGCTAAAACAGGAATCATCGGAGTATTCCCTGATATCATAGATCATATAGATGATAAGATGCTCTATGACATTTTGGTAGAAAGAGCATATTATAGTAAATACAAAGCGAGAAGGCTCAAAGAAGCAGCTTTGATAATAGGCATTAAATAGTTAATATAACGATTGATGATATATAAATGTATATTTGTGTAGATTTTGACGGTACGTGTGTAAGACATGCGTACCCCCATATAGGAAAAGAGATAGGTGCGGTCCCTGTTTTGAAATATTTGGCTAAAAAGCATAAGATTATTCTGTATACAATGAGGGACGGCTATACACTAATGGCTGCTGCTCGTTGGTTCAAATTGCATGGCATCGAATTATATGGCATCAATGATAATCCTGGCGCTCATTTTACAAAAAGCCCAAAGGTTCATGCCAATCTGTATATAGATGACAGAGCACTTGGTATACCATTAGTGCCAGATGTTGATAGAGATTATGTTGACTGGCATGGCTGTGTTGAATTGCTTCATAAGATGCATCTTGTAGAAGACGAAGATGTCAGTGAGTTACACAAGCAGATAGATCAGTGGTCGCATGGTGTGGGGGCCGATTAGTCTGTTCCACGAATGTAAATGACGCAGTAAATAAATATATACATATAAGTAATATAACCTTTATGTTGTTATACAGTGAATATAAAGAAGCGGTCAATGAATCGTTCGATGTGCATAACATGAATATCAACAGCAGAAAGCTGACAGTTGGCCAGATGACATATAAGTTCAAGCAATTAGGCTATAAGTTCTATGGCTATGTCAAATTATCACAAAGACACTACAACTCATTTGACGATATAGGCCTCCGCACAGCTATACCTGAAGATATCAGAAAGCTTGCATATAAGTTTGCAAGCAGTACTACTCCTAACGTTAAAGACACATATCTGTCATGTAGCCCTGATTTGGACGGTATTAATATCGATGTATGGGGTGGCGATGATGATATTTCAACAGAGGATTTCAGCAAGCTTATCCATTCTGGGGAGAATGAAAGCATAGAGAAGGCTACTAATAAGACAGGCGACACCACGTTCTATGTCTTCTTTAACAACCAGAAAAAGTATTTCTATTATATAGCCATCAGCGGCATTAGAGAATATGACGCGTTCTTGGAGCTATATGTTAAAGTGAAGGTTTCTGGTGAAGATATGGTCCGTACTGAGCTTGAAGAAAGAGCTAAGCTTATACAGGCTGATTGGGAAGCTTCTCGCAAAGAAAAAGAAGCCAAGCAAGCTGCGCAGAGAAAAGAAGCAGAAGGAAAAGACGAACGAGAAAAAGAAATTGTCGCCAGACGAGAAGCCCTCAAAGAATACGTTGATAAAAATAAGGATAAATTCAAGGAGATCAAAAGTTACACCGACCTTCCTGATGATTTCGTAGAATACTCGCACTACGATGAACTTATATCAATAGGTAGATATGATGATACTGAGAAGTTGCGATACGTGTGCAACCAAGACTATACACAGTTGTATAAGTATAAGATAACTAACTACGGTAAATCTGGTACATATTGGGGCGATTAAACAATATATATGTATTATTATAACGGGAGATATATGATATTCATGTGTCTCCCGTTGTTATTATTTTAATCGAAACAGTGTTTATTTCACGATAACAACCACATTTTTGTAAATTTTTTGCGAAGATCTTTTGGTATTGCGAAAATTTTCTGTATCTTTACAATATAAATAAAGCAAGAACGTTAAGCACGTTCATAAGATTCGTGAGTGATTATATACATATAGATTAAGTTAACTAAAAAACAAATATTATGGACATTACAAAATTAGAGTTTAAGGTAGTACACAAAAGTAAAGATGGTGCAACTATCCAATGTGCGGACAGAGCCAGATATACAGTATCATGGCCAGTCTTCGAGAAATGTTTCACTAAGCCATCAAAAAATAATATGGTAAAAGTGAGCGACCTCGTAGTATCATTTAATAATGAGCTATTATTATCCTTGATTTGCATATCAAAAGGCATTAATATTGAGAATCCTCTAGTAGTAACTCAACACATGGATGTGATTGGTAATATTCTGGAGATATCTGACGTTACAGAACTTGCGAATTTCTGCTCCCAAGCAGCGCAGGCTATATTTTCCCCTCATCCCAAGAAAGAGACTCCTGCTGAATATAGACAGCGAAAAGAACGCGAAAGGGAGGAATATATGCAGCGTAAAGAACGTGAAAAGATGAATCGTCCAGCTGAACATTGCACATTTGGAATGTCAGGCAAGAACATGTCGGTGCTTCAGGGATTAAAAGAGAAGATTGCTTCAGAAGTATGACACAAGTAAAGATAAAAGTAAAAGAAGACTATCGGTGTTTCAAGAAAGATGACGAATATGTATTCGATCTACTAGACAACGAGCCCAATATAATCGTAGGCAGTAATGGAGCAGGCAAAAGCACCTTACTGCGCGTACTGCGTCATACTAAAGATACACTTCATAAAAAATGGCTAAATATGCACGATGGCGTGACCCCGACGCAGTTTGATAGTGTGGATGCGAGTAAGTTCGAAGTAGATGGTCTTGATGCATTTGATGAGGTGTTCTATCTAGATATGCAAATAGATGACCCTTCTTCCTTTGCATGTTGTACAACGGCATCTAGTTTTATATCAATGGGAGGATACACAGCTTCTAGAATAAGCAGAGGCCAAGGAACTATGACTATGCTGGGCAAGGTTGTTGCAGCAATTGAAGAATACTATGCAAAGAACCCGAAAGGCAAGGCTCTAGTTGTGCTGGATGAAATAGATGAAGGTTTCGATCTCAAGATATTAGCCAATTACGTAACAAAGATCAAAAATGTCTTCCATAAATATAACCCAGACACTACAATAATAATATGTACGCACAACCCTATGGTATATATCAATTACGAAGTTCATGTAGTGGACTACAACAAAGTAACTATGATTCCAGGTGATCTTTATTTCGAAATACATACTGGGTGGAGTATGACTTTGGAGAAGTGCACCAAAATTCCGCAAGATACATAGGCATACTAATGTTATAAAAGTGATTATATATTTGAAATACATATAAATAATTATTTATGAAAGCAGTTATTTCTTTGAGTGGCGGATTGGACTCCACATGTTTGCTAATGCATCTATTAGCAAACGGCTATAATGAAATTAGGGCTTATTCTTTTAATTACGGCCAGAAGCATGAGATCGAATTAAAGAAGGTTCAGAATAACATCAAGTTCTTGCAGGAGAAAGGTTTTAATGTTTCTCACCAAATCATCGATGTTCGGGATTGCTTCTCAGATTCTGCATCTTCTCTTCATAAAGGTGGCGAGGCTATCCCTGAAGGACATTATGCATCAGAAAACATGAAGTCTACTGTAGTTGAGAACCGCAATGTTATATTCTCGTCTATCATTTATGGCAAGGCTCTGGGCTGGGCTAATAAGGCACAAGATGATGTTAAGATTACATTAGGTGTTCATAGCGGGGATCATTCTATCTACCCTGACTGCCGACCAGAGTCTGTCAATATGGCACGAGAGCTATTCAAGATTTCTAACTGGGGTAGCGAGAGAGTAGATTATATCTCCCCGTTCGTTAATATCGATAAGGGACAGGTATTGAAATCTGGCATCGATGCTATGAAGACTTTGGGCTTTAACACAACAGAGATCGAAGGAGTTCTTGCAAATACACACACTTGCTACAACCCTAATGACAAAGGGGAGAGCTGTGGAAAGTGTGGAAGCTGTACGGAGCGACTAGAAGCATTTGCTGCTAATGGAATCAAAGACCCAATTGCATACCAGGAGTAAATCATTTTAAATCATTCTAAATCAATACATTATCAGTTGAGGCACATATTTTATGTGCCTCTTTTTGTAAATACAATATGAGTAAGAAAACAACAATAGATGTAGATGCTATATTTGAAAGGTACCACTTTTTGGGTGATCCTTCAAATAAAAATGATGTATACACCTTCATGATGAGGGAGACCTCTAATGGAATGCTGAAGAAAGAGAATGTTTTCAAAGCATGCTTTCCTGTATTATATAGTGATATCAGAAAAACTGATTGGGACGCATCATGGCCGTTTTCACAGATACTGTCACATTATTTCAATCCATATATTATCACAACGTGCAGGACGTGCGGAGGAGCAGTTCCATATAGAAGCTTCAAGAAAGGATATGCACCATATTGCAGCACTAAATGTGCAAATTCTAATGATGGCAAGAAATTGAAGACCGAGAATACCAATATCAGCAGATATGGTGTGAAGAATGTCTTTATGTCAGATGCAGTGAAAGAGCAGAGCAAGAAGACGTGCAATGAGAAATATGGCCATGACTATGCTAGCCAGTCTAAAGAAGTGAGAGACAAGATAACAGATACATGCACAGAAAGATACGGATGCTCTACACCGTTTAGAATGGATGATTTTCAAGAGAAGAGCAAAAGGACGTGTATAGCAAAATATGGTTGTGACTATCCTTCCCAAGCGCAAGCGTCCAAAGAAAAAACTATAAAGACATGTATAACGAAATATGGGACATCTAACCCATCTTATAGTCCATCTGTTATAGAAAAGCGTCGTGTTACTAATTTCAGCAAGTATAATGGCAAATGGATTACTCAGACCGAAGATTTCATAAGTGCTAACCATAATAAGTTTTTAGAAAGACACCCTGATATTATAAGTGAAACTAAGGAGGCATATATAGTCAGATGCACGGATGAATGCTGCAACTTGTGCCACGACAAATGCTTTGAAATAGATAAAGAGACCTATAAGCAGAGATCTTCATCTAATATTATATTATGCCCTATCAAGAACCCTGTAGAAGGAACATCTTCATATGTAGAGAATGAGATAGCAGATTACATCAGAACTATATACAATGGAGAAATCATAACATCTGACAGATCTCTTATAGCACCGAAAGAGATAGACATATACATTCCAGAGAAAAAGCTCGCTATTGAATTTAACGGAGTGTTCTGGCATTCTGACTTCAATCCTAAGATGCATAAGAATTATCACAGGGACAAATCTTTAGAATGTATGGCTAAAGGGGTGCATTTGCTGCATATATGGGAAGATGACTGGAATCTCAAGAAAACCATAATAAAAGACTATATCAAATCCAAATTGGGCCTGTGTAGCAAGAGAGTATACGCTAGAAAGTGTCGTATTTGCGAAATAAACGCACATATAGCGCGAGATTTCATGGAAGCTAATCATATTCAGGGATATGCAAATTCAACGCATAAAATCGCATTATATTACAATAATGAAATAGTATCTGTTATGCTGATAGGCAAGCTGAGAAATTCTATGGGGTCTGCTCCGAAAGAAGGATCATATGAAATATATAGGCTAGCATCTTCTGCAGATACTGAAGTATGTGGAGGATTTTCAAAGATGATGGCATACTTCGAAAAGAAATATACCCCTAAAGAGATTATAACATATGGTGATCTATGCTATACATGGGGTAATGTATATAAGAAATGCGGATTCATTGAAGAACGTTTATCCTCTCCTTGTTATTCATGGGTAGTAGGCCGACGCAGATATCATAGATCTAATTTTATGAAGAGCAAGCTGAAAGAATGTAGAGAAGACGACAGTCTTACGGAAGATAACGTTATGCGCTCTAGAGGCGCCTATAAAATATGGGACGCAGGCAAGATTAGATTCGTCAAGCATTATAATATAAGCAAATAAAAAGATAAATATATTTGTAAATACATATATCTTACAAAAGAAAGATGAATATTTCAACGATATTTATAATATGTATGGCCATCGTTATTTTTTCGTTATTTTCTGTAGTAAGAATTTGAAAAATTTAGTAAATTTATATCAAAGAATAATATAAATATAAATATAATATGAAAACATTTAAGCAGTTTATAAATGAAAGCATGGGGAAGCCCGTAGGAAACGTTACAGGTTGCGAAGCTATCGAAAAAATGTATAATTTCCTTCGCACTAATGCGAGTTCTGACAAGCTCTTCAAAGCTGATGGGGTAGAAGAGATCAATGGTGAACAATTCTTAATATATGCATTAGACAAGGATAAATTTGAGAGGATGTCTGGTATATCGTTGAGTAGTATCACTGAGGATGACGCTACGAATGAAGAATGTTATAGTCTCATTGACGGTGATGACGACGGTGATAGAATATGCGATTGGGTAGATAGACCTAATAATACTAAATGGGGTGTACTCCGTAGGTACATAAATAATTTTGGAAAAGAGTATGCATATATTATGATCTTCGTAATAGATAGAGAAACTAAGCGCGTCTCTACTATCGAGTATGCCAGAATTGCAAGCGATGGCTCTGAAAGTAAATTGGGTACGTATTGTAATACAAATGTGGATTTTTTGGACATTTGGGATGCATACGACTCTAGTCGTGCCATCTAAGTGTTAATGACATATGTTTAACAAGAATATTATATATTAAAATTAATAGGCATTCATATGAAACTATTCAAAGAATTCATAAGAGAGCAGCGCGTTACTAAATCTGGTAACGTCCGTGAAAGTATTATAACACCAAGTAAAGCGTTTATTTTCGATCAGAAACATGGCTACGAGGAACTTGATCGTCCGAAGGATAATTATGTACTAGTAGGAACGGTTGATGGCAAACTATCTGAGTTGTTTAACTTATTGTATAAACTAATATATAAATATGACACTATATTAATGACCGATGTTATATTTTGTGATGCTGGTGGTTCAAAAATTCAGATATGGGCAGATAAAGACACTATTGACGAACTTAAACATGCTGGGGGTGATATAGAAGAATATGCAGAAATGCGAGCTGCAGACATGATCGATGAGGCGACACCTATGGTGGTAGACCTTTCATATGAAAAGATCTGGGATATTTTAAATACATTTGAAGCAGCGAGCAAAGTTGGTCAAAATTGGTATGATTTTGAACATGCTTTTTGGGAGGAGATAGAAAACTTTTATGCATATGATGAAGGGGATTTTACGGGATTTTCAATAATTAATAAAAAGTAACGTTCGAATATTATATATACAATATAAATAATAAATAACATATGAAAACGTTTAAGCAGTTTATAAATGAAAGTGTAAGTATGCCAACGGAAGGTCTTACAGGATGTCATGCTATCAACCTCGTGTACGATTTTCTTTACCAAGCCCTTAATGGTGGTAAAGGTGGCCGCAAACCAAGTGAAAAGCTCTTCATAGCTAGGAGAGTAGAGGAGATCGATGGAGAACAGTACTTGATGTATGTCCTCGATAAGGATAAGTTTGAGGGTATATCACGTATACCATTGGATGCTATCACTGAAAAAGATGTTACGAATTTAAATTGTTATCGTAAACCCGAAGTTATGAAGGGTGAATGGCTGGATAGTCAAAAAACTCGATATGGGATTCAACACTTACATAAGGCCGGCTCTAACTATTGGGATTTTATTTTCATCTTCGTACTAGATAAAACAACCAGGTGTGTTTCTACTCTCGAGTATGGTACTGGCGTAGAACGCCTAGATACAAATCCTAAAAGACTATTCGGTAAACATTTTACAGATAAACATAGTGATTTCTCTAGCTTACGTTTCGACTTTGAACCTCGCAAGGATCCTGAGACAGCTAAAATGGCTGAGCATCTTGACAAAATTCAAAAAATATATGATTTTTTCAAAGATGTACATCACTCAGTGTATAATCTCTTCATAGGTGATAGAATAGAGAAAATTGGCCGTAATCGTAAACCATACTTAGTATATAAATTAGATAAGGATAAGTTTGAGAAGCGGTCTGGAATATCGTTGAATGACATAACCTTGGATGATGTTAAGGACACAAATGGCTATTATAATTGCAAGTTATCATGCGGTTGGATAGATAGTCCTGACAACACTAAATGGGGCATAACAATCATAACATATGGGCAGTATTATACTCATCAGACTATAATCTTCGTAATAGATAAAAACACCAATCGTGTTTCTAATCTTGAGTATGCGACACCTACTGACACGTTACATGATATTCATACGGAGGAGGAACTTAAAGAACTAATAGGTAAACCTTGTCCAACTGGTATGGATGCTGCCAACGATTATTGTCGACTCTTCGATGTTTGGATGAATCATTTTACAGCTTTGCATGTCTTTAGTTATAAAGCATATGCGTCAAAGCTAGGCTTAATGTAAAACAACAAACATAAAATAAATTATCTCAAAAGAAAGATGAAAACATTCAAACAATTTATATGCGAAAGCATTAACGCCAAATCTCAAAATGAGGAATATCTCCAACAACTTGATAAAATAGAAAAGATATACAAGTTGTTTAAAAGCTATCCGAATACAGACTACATCGAAAAATTAAACGTCACATATGACAGGAAAGAAACCATAGGCCGCCGAGGAGATGAATTCTATGTATATAAGTTAGATATGTCTGCAGTTGAACGCTTTGCGCAGGTTAAGTTAAATACTATCAGTGATATCGCAGCTAAAGATAAAAAAACCATATACAGGAAGACATGTATGTATATCTGAGTACGATGAAAAAACAGATACATATACAATCGGTTGTGGCGGTCTTCGCAATAGAGATGATAATCCTATTTGGGCGGTTATATTTAAATTTGAGAACGGTCACGTAAATGAAATAGAAATAGGGATAAACACTAGGTTACTGGATAACGATGACCCAGAACTTAATGTAGAACCTACAAAATTACATTCGAGATGGATTGCAGGTATGTTCACTGATATATGGGAGACATACACTGCTCGTGATTAATGGCTAAGAAAACTTTAATATAATATTTATAAATAAAATATCATATGAAACTATTCAAAGAATTTATAAGAGAGCAACATATCTCTAGACAGAGTAACATCCTCGAAAGTGTTATAAAACCAGGTAAAGCATATATCATCAATAATGGCTACGAGGAACTTGATGGCCCAAAGGATAATTATGTCTTGGTCGGAACGGTTACTGGTAAACTATCTGTGCTGTTGAACGCACTGTATAAACTAATAAGTAAATATGACACTATATTAATGTATGATGTTATATTTCGTGATATGGGTGGTTCAAAAATTCAGGTATGGGTAGACAAAGACGAAGTCGACGAGATTTCTAATTTGGATGATATAGAAGATAATGCTCGTGCTCAAGCTGATGATATGCTAGATGAGGTGTCACCTATGGTAGAAGACCGCAGATATGAAATTGTCATGGACATTATAAATACATTTGAAGCAGTAGACGATGCTGGCCAAGATTGGTATGATCACACGTCTTATTTTTGGGAGGAGATGGAAAACCTTTATGCAGACGGTGGATATTAATAAAAAGTAACGTTCGAATATGCATTAATAAAAAGGATACATGAATGATCATGTATCCTTTTTATTTATAAGTCTTATATCAAAGTTTTCTTAGCCATTGATCACGAGCGTCGTACGTTACCCATATATCGTTGAACTGATTTATAATATGCCAATCCCGCAAATCAGTAGGTTCTATACCATCGTCGTCTAGTAACATAGTGTTTATCCCTATTTCTATTTCATTTACGTGACCGTTCTCGAATTTAAATATAACCACCCAAATAGGATTACGATCATTCCAGTAAAGACCGCCGCAACCAATTGCAAATGTATCTGTTTTTTTATTGTAGTTATAAATACATACAGGTCTTCCTTTATATGGTTTTTTATCTTTAGCAGCAGCAACACTGATAGTATTTAACTTAACCTGCGCAAAGCGTTCAACTGCAGGCATATCTAACTTATACACATAGAATTCATGCCTCTGACGGCCTATGGTTTCTTTCCGATCATATGTGACGTTTAATTTTTCAATGAAGTCTTTATTACGACCTTCAAAAAACTGGTATATCTTTTCTATTTTATCAAGTTGTTGGAGATATTCCTCATTTTTGCTTTCATTTATAAATTGCGTGAATATTTTCATTTTTCTTTTGAGAGATATATTATCATTATTTACTATTCTTTATATAATTATAATCACTTAGCTATCGGTGTATATACCTGCTCGTCATAATACCCTTTCTCGATAGCATTCCTAATCCAGTTGACTAGTTCAAAATTATATAATCCATATCGAGCATATGGAGTATCTACACCTACATCGAATCCGTTTCTCTTCATCTGCGCTCTTCCATGAATATGGCCGAACAGATAGAATTTAGTATCGTCTTCATGAGGATCTCCATATATCGGCTTATGTCTGAGAGTATATGTGAAGCCTCCGTCTTCAATGGTAAGTTCATCGGTATCATAAATGTAGACGCCTTCCATTGCGGCCATCACAGGTAATGTATATGAAGTATCGTTCTGTGGATTGTCTCCATATTCATAATTACCCTTAACTAAATGAAACTCTTTGAAATTCAATCCGTTAAGATATTCTGCCTTGTCTCCAAAGTCACCTAAATGATACACTATATCATTCATTCGCACGGACTTGTTCCAGTTGGATATAATCTCTAAATCCATTTCCTGTACATTTGCAAATGGACGGCGTGACAGCGTCAGCGTGCGCTCTTGTCCGAAATGAGTATCAGACGTAATGAATTTGCGTCCGCCTATATTGAGGTCAGCACATACTGCCTGTATGACATCTTCTAGAGAATCATATACTTTCTGGCCAGCTTCTTCTAGCTTGATACGGATATATCTGTTAGCGTTCGATGTACATTCTGGAGGCATTGCTACAAAGACACCTTTCTTCCCCATCCACATGCCTATCTCTACATTGGATGTGAATCCAGGATGGGTTGCTGAACGGTCTAGCCAGAATATAATAGCAGACGCTCTTTTCATACCTTCGTTCTCCCAATCAGTCTGTATCTTGAGCTCATCTTTGTTCGTCGCGTCATACTTGTCGTTGGTAGGATTGATAAGAGTGCCGTGGAATTCTAACGAATCGAATATATCATATATCTTCTCTCTCCAATCAGTTTCTCTGTAATTGGATCTAGGACAGGGACCTGCTAAAAATATGGCGTTCTTTGTATTGCTGAGGTCTGTCCATTCTCTCTTATCATTCTTAGGGTACAGAATAGTGCATTTGTGCTTCTTGGGGGTATTATGCTGTCCATCGGAGGCTTTTCGTGTATTCAAAATCATAGAGGGTATATTTCTCTCCATCGATATTTTAGAATAATGTCCGAATATGTCACTCATATTTATATTCAAATTTATATATCATATATAAATTTACATGTATGCGCAAACATTATAGAAATTATGTGATTATATAGTTATACATATATGTTATATTTTTTATGATTCACAAGTTAAAAGAGTCAGGATACGTTGGTTCTATAAATGATCCTGACAGTGTTCTCCAGAAGCTTTTGGATCTAGGAGGACATAATAATTTGCATATCAAATGCAATAATCCCAACAAGATATATTTTATATTACCTAACAAGACTATATCCTGCAAATGGATACCTGATGATGTTTGCCGAGAAGAACATGCTGCAGGTCGCGACGGGAACCCGTTTTCAGTGTACATCGATAAAAATAGTGGTATATCTTTCTGTGCATATAATTATAGCGCAGATGTTGTATGGAATCCTGGTATGGGGTTCATCCACATCCCTTCCACATCATCAATAGAGAAGATCACCGCGCCCGAAGCAGACGTTAGAAATCTTTTGGATCTAGCCAAACGATGCGGATATGTCTACATACCTAAAGCAGATGTATGGAAATTCAAAATAACACAGAAATCGCCGTGCTATTATAAGCAGAGCATTGTAGATATGTTCTGGAGCATAGGAGTATTTTTAGGTTATGATGATCATGGGAACGCTATTATTGACAGAGGTTCTGATAGCACATTATG
>Ga0256407_10010833_pt1 | contig 12730 bp, 10 predicted proteins | sample RumenRJG_04DNA_FD_193489 | JGI IMG/M metagenome (GOLD analysis project Ga0256407, IMG submission 193489) | Bovine rumen microbial communities from Lethbridge, Alberta, Canada - RJG_04 | ecosystem: Host-associated > Mammals > Digestive system > Stomach > Rumen | place: Canada: Alberta... | reverse complement strand
GATTCAATGGTGTGGTGGGACGTCCTTGACTCTTCGGGCGGATGGAAGCTCGAGAAGAACAAGGTGACGGGCCACTGCCGCATCATCGATCCCGACAAGCTTCGCAAGGCGTGGGGCCGCGAGTCCGAAATGCGCTCGGCGTTCGAAAAGGTGAAACAACAATTGAAGTAATACAAAAGGAGGTAAAATGATGGACGCAATAATACTTGCTGCGCTCGCTCTCTTGAGTGTGCCGGTATTGCTTATCGTTATACTCGTGAAGGTCTGTGGACTCGAAAACAAGGTCACAGATCTCGCGCTAAAACTTACTGTGATTGATTTCACACAGAGTCACGTAACCGCCGCGCAAGCGGGGTTCGCGATTCGTAGCGAGCCAAGCCGAGCGGAGCGAGTGCCGAGAGACACAGAGAAGAAGGTGGCGGTCGCCGCGCCGTCGCCAGTCGTCGCGTCGCCAGTTGCTGCGCCGCCGGCCGCCAAACCGCCGGTCGCCCCGACGCAAGTCAAAGTTTCGGCAGCAAAAGAGAATGTTGAAAAACCGCTCTCCAACTCCAACTCTCCAACTCCAACTTCTTCTCCATCCGTTCCCCCGGCCCCTCTTCCCAGAACCCCCTACGAACCGACGGCGTTCGACATGTTCTGGATGCGAATCGAGGACTGGTTCGCCGTTCGCGGCGACTTCGCTCCGAAGGGAATGACCCACGAGTTCGCCTTTGCGACGCGCTGGCTCATCCGCGTTGGCGCAGTGCTTATCATCGGCGCGATCATCTACTTCGTGAAGTTGTCGATCGACCGCGGCTGGATGGGCCCGACAGGGCGCGTCGCCGCTACCCTCTTCTGGGGCATGGTCGGCTGTGTCGGCGGCTCGTGGCTTGTCAAGAAGGGGAGATATTCGCTTCTTGGCCACGCCATCGCCGCGCTTGGCGTCGTCGCGCTCTATCTCGGCTTCGGGCTCGGTCACCGCTTCTTCGACCCGCCGGTCATCGCCTCGCCCGTCTTCGCGTTCGCCGCGCTCGCCGGCGTTACGCTCTTCGCAGGAGTGATGGCCGTCTACCTCCGCTCGCCGCACATCGCGGTGATGGGGCTTATAGGCGGATATCTCGTGCCGGTTATCGCAGGACGCGACAGCGGCTTCCCGCTCGGACTCGACCTCTACCTTCTCGTCCTCAATCTCGGCGCGTTCTACGTCTCACGCAAGCGCCTGTGGTCGGCGCTCGACTTCCTCGCGTCCATGCTGGCTGTCCTGATGTGCTTTGTCTGGAGCGCTTCCCACCCGAACAGCGGCGGACAGTCTGCGGTGCTCGTAAACCTCGCGTTCCTCTCGGCAGTCCACGCGCTCTACATGACGGGCGTCATCGTCGGGTCGAAGACGCGCGGCAAGGTCGGCAACGCAGTTGCGTGGGCGGGGCTCTGCATCAATGCAGTCGCCTACTTTGCCTGGCTCGCCGCGGTCTTCCGCGAATCGTTCTCCAGCAGCTACGCGGGCCTCATACTCCTCGGACTCGTCGCCGCGTATCTCGTCGTCGCGACGCTGGCAATCCGCCGCGGCTGGGCCGACCGCGCGACGGTGAACATCCTGCTCGTTTTCGCGCTCGCGTTTCTCGCGATTTCGCCGGTCTTGCTGTTCGGGAAGGCATGGTGGGCAGTCTCGTGGGCGGCGATCGCCGTTGCTGCGTCCGAGGCAGAGATACGCTCGGGGCAGAAAATCCTCGGCATCCTTTCGTGGATTATCTTGATCGTCGCCTCTTTTGCGACCCTCTTCCACTACGCGCCGCTTGCCTACTGCCAGCGTTCGGTCTCCCAGCTGACCCAGCTTTCGGGCGGCGAGTATTTCTCCGAGTTTGCGCTGCGGCTGGTTCGTCTTTGGTCGCTCCCTGCCGCAGCCGCATTCATCGCGTACCGCAGGCGCGTCGGCCCGATCGCAATCGCCGCGCTCGCCGTGACGTTCATATTCTTCACCGGCGAGGCGCGCATCTTCGGTTATGTCTTCTTCCCTTCGCTGAAGACAGGCACCGTGTCCGTCGCGTGGCTTCTCGCCGCGTTTACGGGTCTTTGGGCCGGCATCGTCCGCCGCAGCCGCGCGACGCGCATCACGGCGCTCTCGCTTCTTGGCGTCTCGGTCGTGAAGGTGCTCCTTATGGACACTGCACATCTCGCGACCCCCGCTCGCGTCGCCTTGTTCGCGCTCGCGGGCGTCCTCCTCATCGTCGGAGCATTCCTCTACATGAAGTTCAAAGAAAGGTTTGAAGACCATGCATAAGTCAATTCTCCTCGCTATCCTTCCGCTCGCCGTTTTTGCGGCGAAGGAACCTCAGTCCTGGCCGTTGACAGGTGTTGTCACTGAAGAGTGCGCTGTCGCCGTCAGCGCCAAGCCGATGCTCTACTCGGCGGCCACACAGGGTCGCGAAGATGCCTTGAGGAGCGAGCTCCGTGTCCGCGACTCGAAGGGGCGCGACATCCCATACGCCTTCCGCGCCGCGAAGACGCGCGTCGTCGACGAGGTGAAGGATTGGCGCGAGCTCAAGGTGACGCGTGTCACGGAGACGGACGGACGGCTCGTCGTCGACGCCGAGTTCCCGGCTGGCTCATCGAACCCCGAGCGCTTTCTCGCGCTCAAGGTCGCGACGCCCTTGACCGATTTCGAGCAGTCCGTCGAAGTGTCGTCCGAGGGTGTGCCGCTCGCGAGCGGAGTCCTCTGCGACTACCGCAAGTTCGCAGACCTTCGCGTAACCGAGATGCCGCTCGAGGCGTCGTATTGCCGCACGCTGACCGTCACATTCGCAAAGCCGACGAGCGAGGCGGCGGCTGCGGCGTTCGAGAGGACGATCCGCGAGAACGGAGAGGGGAAGCTCGAGGCGAAGAGCATCCGGGAGTCGGTCGTGAACCGTCCGTTCCGCATCGACTCCCTGTCCGTCGCCGTTCCGAGGACGCGTGTGCGATTTGAGGCGGCGCCGCCGATGGAAGTCTTGACTGCCTGCACGGTGGAGACGGACGCGAAGGCGAAGAAGACGGTGCTTGAGACCTCGGTGTTCGGACTTCCAATGACGGCGATTGCCGTCAACGCGACCGACCGCAACTTCTCGCGCAAGGTCGCGGTCTTCCGCCGCATGGACGCGCGCTGGCATCCGCTTACGACGGGGCGCATCAGCGCCGTCAACCTTCCGGGTGAGAGGAAGAGCAACCTTGAAATCGCCTTTGGGCGCGAAGTGCGCGAAATGGCGCTTCGCATCGAGATTGAGAACGACGACAACCCGCCGCTGATTCTTGCGACGACTTCGGACGCAGGCGTCGAGGGGTTTCCCATGACGCTCAAGGTGACGCAGTATGACGTCGTCTTTGTCGCTACCCCCGGCGAGAAGTATTCGCTCGTCGTCGAGCCAGGTGCGGATCGCCCGCGCTACGACGAGGCGATTCTCGGCTACATCGACCGCGTGCAGGATCCAGCTCGCTTCGAGATCGGCCTAAATACCGTGGGTGGGGATCCATTCATCATCGGCGGCGAGGACGGCCCGACGGCAATCTGGCTCACGACGCCGTTTGATGTGATACCGTTCATCTCGGTAATCGTATTTGTCGCGCTTGGTCTAATCTGCATCTGGCTTGTCAAGTCGACCAACCCGCCTAAACAGGAATTGTAAAACCTATCGTAGTCTGTTGGCACATAGATTTCGTCCGCACCGTAATCTCATTTCAGCGGTTCCGACTCCGTGGTGTTTCGGTATTTGGTAAAATACTTCTGAAATGAAATAGGACTACAACAGGCGGCATGATTATGCGACGGTTCTTGGATATCTTTTGGCTAGTTGCTAAATATACATTTGCGACAGTGGGAGTGTTTGTGCTATTGATGGTGGCGAGTGTCTTGCCAGATATTCCTGGAGCCAAGCGGTTCAGACGCTACTGTTCCTATCCCAACAAGGATGCTTTGATTGCGGCTGAGACGAATGATGTAACGTTTGTTAGTGATTGCTTGCTGAACGGCACGAATTATGTCGTTGTTGATATGAGGCCCTGTCGATTCCTTGCGTCTGGCCCTGCGGTTCTCGTGTATGGTCCGGACGGACGGCTTTTCGACAAGACGAGCGATGAAGGGGATGATTGGAGATTTCAGCAAACATGGGGGAAAGCCTGGTGTAAGTCGCTTTCTGACCAGACGGCGAATTGGCTGAGGACGACGAGTTTGCCGAAACCGATGTTGCATTCGCCGACCACGATGGGCGAGTTTGCCAAGTATTTAGGGCAGGCGTCAAAGGATTTTGCCGAGCCGCTTTCGCCGATTGCGCGGCGCGGCATTCGGTTCTACTGCAACGACAAGGCGGCGAAGAAGGTCTTTTCCCCTCGCTCGCCGCAGTCGGAGACGCCAATTCCAGACGGGCAGGGGTCTTACGAAATGGTGACTTTTTGGGAAGTGGTGACGAATGCCTGCGAGCAGACCGGCTGCACCTTCGACATTGCAGGTGGCACCGTTTGGATTGATCCAAAGTAATAGTCGCCTTGTGGCACTAATCGCTTTGTGTTGTGAGGATAGTTTCTCGTATCCCGATAGCATGGTTTCCCCCATCCCGGTAGCTTTATCGTACGCAACGGTTATTGTCTGAAGCAATTGACATCGCCCAGAGTTTCCACGCCTATTCCATTCTACAAGATTTAGTCCGCACCGTAATCTCATTTTTCTGTTGCCTTTCGCCCGGGCATTATGGTATGCTGTTCTCATGAAGTCGAAAAAGTCATTGCTTAAGCAGGAAAAGCTTTCAGAAGAACCGAGGAGGTCCCTTGCCGGCTGCGGACGAGATGGTGCGCTTGACGGCTGGTGGGCAAAGTACGGCTTGGTCGAGCGCACGATTGTCTCCTCGCAGGAGCGTCGCCGTCGTGGCGCGAAGGCGAAGCGCAGCAGCCGTGCGCGAGAGTTCGGCGATATCTGCGAGATGACCGATGGTCTTGCCGTCCGTTGGCGCAGGGATGGATTTTTTGACGGCGAGGAGCTCGCCTGCATCCTTTTCCGCGATGCTGGCTACTATGCCTACCTCGACTTCATGCGTCGCGCGAGTGGCCGGAGGGTCTCGCGACTGAAGGCCTATGTCCGCCGGCCGAGCTATTACGATGCAGAGAACGCCCGTCGTCGCGCCCTCGCGGCCGAGCGCCGCAAGATCCGCGCCCGCCGCACCGACAACGACTGCCCCACGAAGGAGCAGATTCTCGACGCGTGGATTGCTCGGCGCAAGTCGCACGAAGACGCGATTCGCTTCGGCAGCCTCATCGAGGATCTCGAGTGCTATATTGACAACTCGCTCCGGCGCGACGAGGACGGAGTGATTGTCGGGCGAAATCCTGGCGTGAAGGGCTGGCTTCGAGAGAACATCCCCGCGCTTGCGCTCCAGTACACGACTGTGATGCGATACAAGGCTGCGGCCAAGAAGCTGAAGCAGATCACGGAGCTTTCGGACCCGACGCCAATGGATGTGGTTCTGCCTCCTCAGGCCGCGTTGGAAAGGATGGAGGTAATACGAGATTATGGTGCGGATGAGATAATGCCAGAGGCGAAAGTTGCGTTGGGAGAGGCGAAGAACGGAAGGTTGTCGGGTGGAATTGCCAAGGTGTCGCCTTCGCAGGCTGTCAAGGTGGCGGAGTCGCAGGATTCTGAGGTGCATTTGTCGTCTAACGAGGTGATTGCACCGCATGTTGCCGAGGTGCCGACGGTGGAAGTCGTAAGGGCGAGGGCGATATGGGAGGAGGTTGTCAAGGACGTGGGGAAGAGCGCGACGGCGCTTTTCGAACGGTTGGACGCGCTGGTTGACCCCGCGCGGGTCGAGGATGCGAACATGTTGGCGGCGTGGAGGGAGAAGTATGCGAATGAGATTACGGAGCGGACGAAAAAGATGTGGTGGCTAAGGAGACTATGGAGAAAAGTCGGGTAGCTGGGCGAAAAAGTGAATCAAGTTGGTGAATCGAGCGCCATTCGCGTGAGTAGGTGAACGAGATTTGATATACTACGTGTGGTATGAAAAAGCCGTTGCCAGTCAAGATTGTGGAAGCCATTGGGTGGGTGTATGTCGCGCTCGTGGTTTGGTGGATCATGTTTTTGATTGTGACGGCAAGGACTTCTGAATGGCCAGGGGTGCTAATTGGCGGATCACTTATGCTTTCGCTGCCAGTTAGCATGGTGTTCTCGCTACGCACTGGACAGCGCTTCGGATTTGTCGTTCCGAACACGGTCGTCTTTTCATTTGTCATCGTTGCGTCGGTTGCTACCACCCTCCACATCAATTTAAAATGGGTGGTTTTGTCGTTGATTCTCCTGGTTGTGCCAGAGATCCTTCTTCGTCTTTCTTCGTCCAGGCAGTGGTTGACGGAAAAGGCAGTCGAATCAACCAAGGGGCGAGGGCGCCTGTACACGATGGCGATGAGGATCTTGCCATTGTGGCCCGTTATTCTTCTTGTGCTGTTCGCAATTTCCATTGTATGAAAATCATCAAGTCCAGTGCAATTTCAGGTGAGGTGTCGGTTTCGGATGTCATTGCCGAGTTAAGGCGCGGGAGCCGCGTCCTGCTGCTCCTTCGCCATTCGGAGCGTCCGAGGATCGGCTATGAGGACAAGACTTTCGGCGCGTCGCTGCCGCTTACGGAGAACGGGAAGCGGCTGTGCGTCGAGTTCGGTCGGATGCTGGCGGGCACGACGCCGAGCGTCGAGTTCAGGGCGAGTCCGCTTCTTCGGACGGTAATGACGGCCGAACTTGTCGCAGAGGGCATGGGGCTCGCTGGCGCGGAAGTCGTCCGCGATGCGCTCATTGGCAATGGGTCAGCTTACGTCGCGTCTGAGCTCGAGGTCTGGCGGCTTTTCCGCGACGGGTCGTTTTTCCAGCGGATGGGCGAGTATATGCAAGCAGGCGAACAGCGCGGGTTCAATCCGCTCGTGCCGGCGACCAACGCCTTCGAGGAGCATGCGCTGTCAGTGTTTTCGGCGCAGCTCGGCGTCTTTGCGACGCACGACGTCTATGTCGCGGCGTTCCTTCATGCGCGCGGCGTCAAGACCGATTTCAATCCCGACAACTGGCCGCGGTTCCTCGACTCCGCGGCGATCGTGCTGCGTCCGGACGGCGAACGCCGGTATATGTTCGTCCGCGCTGGGCTTTCCCCTCTTGCCTGCGGAGTGTGAATAAGGCAAGAAAATTTGGTATACTATTGGGCAAAGGCAATACACAAAAGGTGCATATTGTGAATAATCTCAAAGCCGAGAAGGGAGCGCAAGCGATCAAGTGAGCGGAATCGTGAGAGCGGACGCGATCGTCGCCGGCGCCGGTTTCTGGGGCTGCACGGTCGCGCGCCGTCTCGCGGAGGCGGGGCGTAAGGTCCTCGTCCTCGAAGCACGTGGCGCAGTCGGCGGCAACGTCCGCTGCGAGACCGATCCTGAGACGGGGATCGAGGTCCATCTCTACGGCAGCCACATCTTCCACACGCACGACATGGCGGTGTGGAAATTCATCCGCCGCTTTACCGAGTTCAACGGCTACCAGCACAAGGTGCTCGCGAACTATAAAGGCAAGATATACTACCTTCCCCTTGGCCTTGCGCTGATCAACAAGTTCTTCGGCGTGGAGCTTGCCCCAAGCGAAGTCGCGGAATTCATGAAGGACGAGCGCCATTCGTCGGCGATCTTCGACGCGTTCTTCCGCGGTTATACATCGAAGCAGTGGGGCAAGGCGCCCGAGGAGATAGACCCCTCGATAATCAAGCGCGTGCCAGTCCGCGACAACTACGACGTCAACTACTTCAAGGACTATTTGCAGGGGATCCCTGCCGACGGCTACAACGCAGTCTTCGACAGGATGCTTGACCATCCGAACATCGAGGTGAAGGTCAATGCGCCTTTCGCCCTCTCTGACATGGCGGATGCGCCTGTCTACTACTCTGGGCCCATTGACGCGCTTTTCGGCTACAAGTTCGGGCACCTTCCGTGGCGGACGCTCCGCTTCGAGACGGAGACCGTTGGCGTCAAGGACTTCCAGGGAACTTCGGTCGTCAACTACACGGAAGCCGAAGTCCCATACACCCGCATCCACGAGTTCAAGCACTACCATCCCGAGCTCGCCGACGTCATGTCCGCGCCGAAGACGATTGTGATGCGCGAATATTCCGCCGCATGGAAACCGGGAAACGAGCCGTACTACCCGGTCGACTGCGAGGAGTCGCGCGCGCTTCTCGCGAAGTACCGCGAAGAGGCGGCGAAGGTCCCGAACCTCATTGTCGGCGGACGGCTTGGCGGATACAAGTACTTCGACATGGACCAGTCGATCGCCGCCGCGCTCGCGGTCGAGATATAGTTTTACTAACCAGAAAAACAGGAGAAAACCATGACAGTAAAAGGATACGCGAGGTTCTTGCTTATAATGGCGGGACTTGGAGGGCTTCTTTACGGCGTTGACGTCGGCGTAATTGCCGCGGCGCTGCCGTACATCGAAAGAACCTCGACATTCAACCAGAACGAGATCGGATGGATCGTCGGCATGGCTCTTTGGGGATCGCTTCCCTCTTCGCTTGTCGCTGGTCTCCTCGCAGAGTGGTTCGGCCGCAAGAAGATGATCGTCGCTTCTGCGCTTCTCTTCCTCGTGTCGATTCCCGTCATCTGCGCTTCCGGCTTCTTCGAAGGCGGAAACTTCTGGATGATGGTCGGCGGTCGCGCGATGCAGGGCGCGGCGGCTGGTCTCTTCGGCGTAATCGTGCCGATGTATCTTGCCGAATGCCTTGACGCCGATTCGCGCGGAAAGGGCACCGGCATGTTCCAGCTGCTCCTCACGATCGGCCTCGTCTTCGTCGCCGTAATCGGCTTCTGCGTCACCTTCTGCATTGGCGACGCGAAGAAGGTCGTCGATGCGAAGGCCATCGAGAGCGGCATTGTCGCCTTCGAGCAGAAGACGGACGCGGCGGGCAAGCCCGTGTGGAAGCTTGGCGCCGACGGAGAACCTGTTCTTGACGAAGCCGGCGAGAAGATTCCTGAGCTCGCGCTTGACGAGTCCGGCAGCCCGAAGCCGAAGCTTGACAAGGAAGGCAAGAAGATCGCCGACATGAAGAAGGTCACTTTCGCGATGATCAAGAGCTGGGTGCCTTCCGCGCAGATCGGCTCCTGGGTCCGCGCATGGCAGATGATCTTCCTCTTCTCGTGCGTCCCCGGGGTCGTGCTTTTCTTCGGCGCGTTCCGCCTGAAGGAATCGTCCCGCTGGCTCTACAAGAAGGGTCGCAAGGACGAGGCGCTCGCCTCGCTTGCCGCGAACAACGGCGAGGAGAAGGCAAAGGAGATTCTTGCCGAGATGATCGCGGCGGACGAGGCGGCGGCGGCCGAGAAGGCGAAGAACGCCGCGGCGACCGACTCGCTGCTCCAGAAGAAGTACGTCATTCCGTTCATTCTCGCGGTCGTGATCCTCGCCTGCAACCAGACTACGGGCATCAACTCCGTCCTCAACTACACGGTGACGATCTTCCAGAAGACCGGCATGCAGGGTGCGTTCGCAAACGTCTCCGACGTCGCGATCAAGATCATGAACTGCGTCATGACGATCGTTGCCTGCGCCCTTGTGGACAAGAAGGGCCGCAAGTTCCTGTTGAAGATGGGCACGAGCGGTATCATCGTCGGGCTTACCGGTGTCGGTGCGATCTTCCTCGCCATCTCGAAGGCATGGGTTGCGCCGTCGATGGTGACTGGCGTCCTCGCGACGGTGTTCTTCTTCATGTTCATCGGTTTCTACGCCGTTGGTCCCGGCGTCTGCGTGTGGCTTGCCCTTACCGAACTTATGCCTACGCGCATCCGCGCCAACGGCATGGCGATTGCGATGATCATCAACCAGGGCGTCTCGGCCGGCATTGCGACGGTCTTCCCTAAGTGGTGCGCTGCAACGAACGACAACGGCACAGTGTTCTTCGTGCTGGCCGGATTCACGGTTATCTACTTCATAACCGCCGCGTTCTTCCTGCCCGAGACGAAGGGCCGCACCCTTGAGGAAGTTGAGCAGTACTTCACCACGGGGAAGATGCCCGAGAAGAGGTGACGGGGAACGGGTAACGGGAACCGGGGAACGGGTTTGAAGTTTCTTTTTCTAGGGACGGGGACTTCAGTCGGCGTTCCGCAGATCGGCTGCGCGTGCCGCGTGTGCACGTCGCCCGATCCGCGCGACCGCCGGCGGCGCTGTGGCGCCTACGTCACGGCATCTGACGGCTCGGCGCTTCTCGTCGACACGCCGCCAGAGCTTCGGCTCGCGTGCATTGAGTGCGGCATATCAAAAGTCGACGCTGTTGCGCTTACCCACGCTCACATGGACCATGTCGCGGCGTTTGACGACATCCGCCGCTTCAACACGATAAACGGCGAGAAGGTTCCATGCGAACCTGGCGACCCGCTCTACCGCGGGCTTCCCTACCGGATTGTCGGCAAGCCCCTCGTCTGCTACGCGATGGGCGAGACGATCGGCCAGATGCACAAGATATTTCCCTACATCAGTGCAGCGGGGGGAAAGAACGGGCTCTTCCGCCCGATGGTCGAGTTTTCGGATGCCGATTCGTTTTCGGTCGGCGGCATGGCGGTTGAGCGACTCAAAGTCGAGCATGGTTTTCCCTGCTGCGGATACCTTTTCTCCGAGGGTTCGCGCCGCATCGCGTACATAAGCGACTGCCACGAGTTGCCTGACGAGACAATCGAGCGCGTCAAAGGCGTAGATGTCATGGTCCTCAACTGCCTTCGCGAGCGTCAGCATCCGACGCATCTGTCGCTTGAGCGGGCGCTGGGGTATCTCGATCTGATTGCGCCGAAGAGGGCGTATCTTGTCCATATGTGCCACGACTTGACGCACGAGGACTGGCTTGCGCGGCTCGCCGGTACAAATGTCGAACCTGCCTACGACGGATTAGAGTTGAAAGTGTAAGGTGCAAATAAAGTTAAAAGCGAGAAAGGAGAAAAGCCATGGGAGATAGTCGTACGAAGAGAAAGGGTGCAAATCTACGTAGCTTTGCACTTTTCGCTTTGAACTTTCTACTCTTCTTTTCTGTCGCTGCCGAGACGGTGGAGATATCGGTCGACCTCAAGCTCGACAACATCGACTATATCGTTGGAGAGCGCATCCGGGCCGTAGTGGATGTCGCGAACTCCTCGCCCGAAAGCGTCAGCGTCGGGTATCCGGGTTCCAAGGACAAGCTCTTCGTCGAGGTATTCAACTCGGGAAGCATGGTGCAGCTTGACAAGGTCGGGAAGGGCGCCTTCGTTTCGCGCTTTAGCCTGGATTCGAACGAAGGGCAGAAGCTCGAGACCTTCCTCGGCGACCACTATCCGCTGAGGGCCGTCGGCAAGTATCTCGCAAAGCCGGTGCTCCTGCACGGTGGCACCCGCTACGAAGGGCAGCTCCGTGCGTTTTCCGTCGTGCCCGGCATGAAGGTGGGAGGGGCGCTTCAGATGTTCAAGAACGTGGAAGGGCTGCGCCGCGAATTCGAGCTTCTCTCCTGGAGCCGCAAGAACACCGAGCATCTTTTCCTCGCGGCCCACGACGAAGGACCCGTGTCTCGCAAGTGGACTACGACAGACCTCGGTCCCCTGATGCGGTTCAGAAAGCCGACCCTTTCGGTGCTTGGCACAGGCGAGGTCATAGTCATTCACTGCTGCGACCGCGATAGGTTCCGTCGCTCTGAGTTCTGGAGTCTTCCCGACGCGCTTGAGCTCAACAAGCGTGAGTTTGTGAGAGATCCTGAGACGGCGGGTTCCGAGCGCGTAAAGGAGCTTTACAAGGAGTCTGGCGGCGTAAAGCCGGTTGCCCGCCCGTGGTGGAAGTTTTGGTAGGAGTTGGAGTTCAGAGTTGGAGTTGGAGAGTGGAGGATTAGGAGTCAGTAGTCAGGGGTTAGGAGTCAGTAATTAGGAGTTGGAGTTCAGAGTTGGAGTTGGAGAGCGGTGGGGGAGATTCTAGTTAGGGGTCAGGAGCCAGTAGTTAGGAGTCGGAGAGGGAATGAATATCATAGGGATAGAGACGAGTTGCGACGAGACTGCGGCTGCGGTTGTTAAAGACGGGCGCGAAGTCCTCTCTAATGTCGTCTACACGCAGATCCCCCTGCACCAGCCCTACGGCGGCGTCGTTCCCGAAATCGCCTCTCGCGCGCATATCGAGAAGATATCGCAGGTTATTGGCTCGGCCCTTGACTCCCTCACTCCTCCACTCACCCACTCACCCAATCGGATTGATGCGGTCGCCGTTACCTACGGCCCTGGCCTCGCGCCAGCTCTGATCGTCGGGATCAACGCGGCGAAGGGGCTTGCGAAATCCCTTAGCGTTCCCCTGATTGCCGTCAACCACATCGAGGCGCATCTCCACTCGCCTTTCATCTACGACTCGCCGGACGACGCGGCAGCGCGGCTCTCCGACCCGCGGGAAATCGGCCCCATGCTCGGGCTCGCCGTCTCTGGCGGAAACACGGTGTGGATCGACATGCCGGAATACGGCAAGTACGAGGTCATTGGCGAGACGCTTGACGATGCTGCGGGCGAGGCGTTTGACAAGGCCGCGAAACTTCTTGGGCTCGGCTATCCAGGCGGTCTTAAGATTGACCGCATCTCTGCGGCCTATCGCAAACGCTTCCCGAGCGAGCCGCTTGTTCCGTTCCCGAAAGGGCGCCCGCGCGACGGCGTGACGGCGCTCGCGGGGCTCCCTGCGGAGCTTTGCGTGTCGTTCTCCGGGCTCAAGACTGCGCTTCTCAGGCATGTCCAGCAC
>Ga0256407_10010829_pt1 | contig 12733 bp, 9 predicted proteins | sample RumenRJG_04DNA_FD_193489 | JGI IMG/M metagenome (GOLD analysis project Ga0256407, IMG submission 193489) | Bovine rumen microbial communities from Lethbridge, Alberta, Canada - RJG_04 | ecosystem: Host-associated > Mammals > Digestive system > Stomach > Rumen | place: Canada: Alberta | collected... | reverse complement strand
CGATGGCAGGGAAATCGACGCCGTCATCCAGTTTGACGACGGCACGTGGAGTGCGTTTGAAATCAAGCTGAACCCCGATGATGCCGATGAGGCCGCAGCCAATCTTAAAAAGGTTGCATCTGTCTTCAAGCACAATCCGCCGACGTCGCTTTCTGTCGTTGTTGGGAAATCGGGCATTGCTCATCGCCGCGAGGACGGTGTTTATGTCCTGCCGATAACTTCCTTGCGCCCCTGACAGCGTGATTGGCTGGTCGAAACGCAAGCCCCTTGAAAAATGGGCCTTTCGTGGAGTCCCCAGAAGTGCGCGTCAAGGCGGTGGAGCGGAATGTCGAGACGCTTGATTTTAGCAATGTCGAAGCGGCGAAATTTCTGAAACCCGTACCGAGGCGTACATCGATGGGATTTGGTATACTATTGCCAGAAACCGCATGACATACAACGCAGAAGGCAAGCGTACGTCGCTCGAAAACCTCGCCGGGCAGATCGCGGCAACGGTTGCGCAAGGGGAAGGCGGCCTTGGGGCTGAAAACGGACATGACATATACAGTCAAGCATATACAGAAGGGCCTGTTGGTTCCTGAAGATTTGAAAGTGTCGCGTGCAATGAAAAAGGCGATAGTGTCCGCGGCAATCGCGGTCTCCGCATGCCTGCCCATATCCGCTGCGGTCGGGCCCAGGTCGTTCGACGACGCGATCGGCGTCGCCGTGGAGAAGGGGCACCCGAGGCTCTTCGCAGGGGCCGACGGGTTCGCCGGGATAAAGCCCGCCGCAAAGAAGGGGTCGCTGCGCGAGCTCGCGCTGAAGCGCGTCCTCGAGCGTTCAGACCTGCTCCTCGGGACGCAGCCGGTCGAGCGCAAGATGACGGGACGGCGACTTCTCGGCACGTCGCGCACCGCCCTCTACCGCATATCGACGCTCTCGATGGCGTACCGCGTCACCGGCGAGCGCAGGTACCTCGAGCGCGCCCTCACCGAGCTGAATGCCGTCTGCGCGTTCTCTGACTGGAACCCGAGCCACTTCCTCGACACGGGCGAGATGTCGCTCGCAGTGGCAATCGGATACGATTGGCTGTACGACGGGCTTTCCGAGGACAAGCGCCGCGGGATACGCGAGGGACTCGCGCGGAACGGACTCGACGCCGGCAAGAAGGGCGGATGGTGGGCGAAGGCGAGCAACAACTGGGGGCAGGTGTGCCGCGCCGGGATGATCGCCGCCGCGCTCTCGCTCGCGGACGACCCTGCGCTGCGCGCAGACTGCTCGAAGATGCTCAAGGAGAGCGTCGAGGCGCTGCCGATATCCATGAAGGCGATGGCTCCCGACGGATGCTATCCGGAGGGAACCGGCTACTGGCACTACGGAGTGAGCTTCAACGTATTCGCGATAGCGATGCTCGAGTCCGCGTGCGGAACCGACTTCGGGCTTTCCGACATCCCCGGTTTCTGGAAGACCGCCGACTACCCCAACCTCATGACCGGACCGACCGGACTCACCGTCGGCTATTCCGACTGCGGCTCTGGACGCTCCGCGATGCAGATACTGTGGTGGTTCGCTCGCAAGCTCAACCGCCCCGATGTCGTCTCCGCGAAGGAGGTATGGGAGTGGAACAACCCGACGCCGAAGAACTTCTCCGGCTGGCTGCCGCCCGTCGAGCTCCTCTGGATGGACGACAGGAAACTCGAGACGTTTCCCGGGCGTGCACCGCTCGTGTGGTGCGCAAAGGGCGTGGTGCCCGTCACGACGCTACGCTCAGGATGGGGCAAGGGCGATTCGTTCGCCGGACTCAAGGGCGGCAGCCCGAGCTCGAACCACGGACACATGGACGGTGGCAACTTCGTCCTCGACATGGCCGGGGTGCGCTGGGCGTGGGAGCTTCCGCACGAGGAGTACAACCGCATCGAGCAGATGAAGACCGTCTCGCTCTGGAGCATGTCGCAGGAGTCCTCGCGCTGGTCGCTCCTCAGGCTCAACACGTTCGGACACAACGTGCCGCGCATCGGCGACGCGCAGCAGTCCGTCAAGGGTTTTGCGAACTTCGTGAACGCCGTCGACTCTCCCTCCCCCTCGGCCATAATCGACCTGACGTCCCTGTATCCGGACGCGACGAACGTTACGCGCGTCGCGACGCTTTCCAAGGACGGCAAGACGTTTGAGGTGTCCGACTCGTTTTCTGGGCTCAAGCCCGGCACCGATGTCCACTGGCAGTTCGTCCTGAAGGCGGAGGCCGAGGCGAAGGGTGACAGCCTCTCTCTGACGGACGGAGACCATGCGCTCAACGTGGTCCGCGAGGGAACGAAGGCGTCCGCATGGTCCGTCTCCGAGGCGGAGGGCCCCAAGCCCCTCAACTCGCCCAATCCCGGCTTCTCCATCGCTTCCTTCGTGGTGCGTGCGGGAGATGACGGCAAGGCATCCGCGAAGGTCAGGTTCGCGCTCGCAAAGTGAGTGGAATCAAGTGAGGCGGGTCAGGTGAAGGGACGCGTCGCAAGCGCGGTGGGGACTGACCCCATGGTAAACGCTACTTGGTCGGCTTTAGGAATTCGGTGAAGGTTTTGCCGTTGCGCGAGCCGGAGTAGATCTTCACCCAGTCGACGTGCATCGCCGTCGGAAGCGTCGATTCGTCTATCGCGCCGACCCATTGGCCGCCGAGCTGCATGTCGATCATAAGGAAAAAGGGCTCGGTCCACGGATAGCGCTTTGGATCGTCGCCTACCTTGGCGTAAGAGTGGGTCGCCTTTCCATTTACAGTCCACGTGATCTTCTCGGGCGTCCATTCGATCGCGTAGACGTTCCAGTCGTTCGGCTTTATGTCTCCCTTGCCGCCGCTTGGCGGGTCGTTTTTGTGCTCGGCAGTCCAGGCGGAGTGGACGGTGTGGTAGACGAAGCCGTCGGAATTCAACCGCTCGATGATGTCGATCTCTCCGCAGTCTGGCCATTTCGACGTTTGCTTCTCGGGCATCATCCATATCGCCGGCCATGCGCCTTTCTGCGCCTCGAGCTTGCAGCGGACCTCGATCTTTCCGTATTTCACGGCGAGATGCCCGTGGGTCGAGACACCTCCGGTGAGAACGCTGCGCTTGTCCGCGGCGAGATCGTCGTTCTTCACCCCGTAGGCATGGAGCTGCCCGTCCTTGACCGCTATGAGATCGGGTCTTTTGGACATGTTTTTGTTCCAGTCTGAAGTTCCCGGCCCTATGCGCGTCCAGAGCTTGTCGTTCAGCTTCGTGCCCTTGAAGTCCTCGGTGAATTTGAGCTTCCACACGACTGGCGCAGCCGCCGCGCCGCCGGACTTCTGCGGCGCAGGTTTCGCCGCGAAACACGCCGAAGCGCATGCCAGAGAGACTGCTATAGCCAGTTGTGTTTTCATGTCTTGCCCTTTGCCTTGCTGCAGGGCAGGCGTCACCCGCCCTTGTCCGCGATATGATACCATTTCCGAAAAATTGGCGCAATCGAATAGGCCGCTGGCAAGTTCCATGGCAATATGCTATAATTTGTCCATGAACAAATTTCCCGATTGGTCGGCGCTGACGCCTGAGAAGGCCGCGGCGGATTTGCCGCGCCTTCTCGAAGAAGCAGAGAAGGGCGTAACGAAGATAGAGGCATCGTCTCCACAGACTTTTGAAGACCTTGAATGGGCCCTTGCGGATGCGACCCGCCCGCTATGGGAACTCTGGGGCATGGTCGGCCACATGATGTCGGTCATGAACTCCGACGCCTGGCGCAAGGTCGACGAGGATTTCCGTCCGAAGATCGTGGAATTCTCGCTCAGGGTATCGCAGTCTAAGCGGCTTAACGACTTGGCGAAAGAGGTGCTGATGCGCCTCAAGTCGTGCGGCGGCGCGAGCATGAACGCCACGCGCATACGGATTCTCGAAAAGTCGATCCAGGGCGCGGAACTCGCGGGCGTCTCGCTCGAGGGCGAGAAGAAAAAGCGCTTCAACGAAATCTCCCAGCGCCTCTCGAAGCTTTCGATGGACTACTCCAACGCCGTCCTCGACGCGACGAACGCGTTCAAGTTCGAGAAGGACGGCAAGACCTACACGATCGACGACGCGAACTACCCGCAGGCGATGAAGCACTGCGCCGACCGCGAAGTGCGCGAAAAGCTCTTCCGCGCCCGCTCGACGCGCGCGCCCGAGAACACGGCGAGGATCGACGAGATTCTCGCTCTCCGCTTCGAGAAGGCAAGGCTGCTCGGCTTCAAGAACCCTGCGGAACTTTCGATAGCCGTCAAGAGCGCGCCGTCCGTAGCGGCGGTGATGAAGATGATAGACGATCTCGACGCGGCGACCGAGAAGATCGCCCTCGAGGAAAAGGCCGAGCTCGAGGCGTCCGCGAAGGGCGCGGTCGATACTTTTGAGCCGTGGGACCAGTCCTTCTATGCGACGCGGCTCCGAGAGGACAAGTACTCCTACTCCGAGGAAGAGCTGAAGAAGTACTTCGAGGTCGAGGTCGTGGTGGCGGGGCTTTTCAAGATGGCGAAATTCCTCTATGACGTCGACATCCGCGAGCTGAAGGGCGCGGAGAAGCCGTCCGTGTGGCATCCCGACGTCCGCTTCTTCGAGATGTCCGAGGGTGGCAAGCCAATCGCCTACTTCTACTTTGATCCGTTTGTCCGAAACGGTCAGAAGCGTGGCGGCGCGTGGATGAACTCGTTCGACGACCGCTGCGACCGCAGGGGCGTCCTTCCGCTCGCGCTCGTCTGCACGAACTTCCCGCAGCCCGACGAAAACGGCAAGTCGTTTCTCCCCATGCGCGAGGTCGAGACGCTCTTCCACGAGTTCGGCCACGCGACGCAGTGCATGCTTACGAAGGTAGGCGAAGAAGGTGCGGCCGGTCTTTCGCTCGTCGAATGGGACGCGGTGGAGGTAGCGAGCCAGTTCAACGAGAACTGGTGCCTCGACGATCGCACGGGGATCGTCGTTCCCGCAGACCTCAAGAAGAAGGTGCTTGCCGCGAAGAACTTCCGCGCGGCGACGATCTGCCGCGCGCAGCTCGCCCTCGCGAAGATCGATATGCTCCTGCATATAGGCGAGAACGGCGGCAAGACGCCGCGTCAGGTGAAGGAGGAGATCTTCCGCCACTTTGACATGCCGATGGTAAAGGAAGATCTCTTCCTCTGCGCGTTCTCGCACATCTTCGCGGGTGGCTACTCCGCCGGCTACTACGGCTACAAGTGGGCAGAGGTTATGAGCGCCGACTGCTATGGCGCGTTCGAGGAGGCGGGGCTTACCGACGACGCGGCGGTGAAGCGCGTTGGCAAGGCGTACCGCGACACCATTCTTGCGCTTGGCGGCAGCGAGTCTGCATACGACGTGTTTTTGCATTTCCGTGGCCGTGCGCCGACGATTGACGCGCTTCTAAGACAACTGGGGCTCAAACGATGACATATCGCGCGAAGAAGAGTTTTGTCTCGATCCTACCGTACGCGGTGTGGATGGCGATGATGCTCCTTCTTCCGTCGACTTCCGAGTGTTACGCGGCGCGTTCGCTCGTCACGCTCGTCATCATTCTGCCGTGCCTCGTGTATCTCGAGCATCACCACGGCGTAATCTACAGGAACTCCACTTTGCTGCCGGAACTCGTGTGGGGAGTTCTCGTCGGAATTCTTGTCCTCGTGATTTGGGTGTGGCCCGAGCAGTTCGACTGGTATCGCAAGTGGTGCATCTACGGTGACGGCGGGACGAATGCCGTAGGCGAAAGCGAGATGATCTACAAGCTCGTGCGGCTTTTCGGTAGCGCGTTCGTCATTTCCGTTGCGGAAGAACTTTTCTTCCGCCGGTGGCTAATGCGCTTTGCGGGCTTCTGGTGGATGGTCGCGCTCTTCGCCGTTGAGCACGACCGTTGGCTCGTTGGCGCGGTAGCGGGCATTCTATACGGTTGGCTCGCCTTGCGAAAGGGTCTTGTCTCTGCGATTGTTGCCCACGTTACGACGAATCTCGCGCTTGGGCTATATGTCCTCGAGACCGGCAAATGGCAGTTTTGGTGAGGGGCTCTTTGACGGTGAAAGACGACTACGAACTTCTTGATTCTGGCGACGGGCGAAAGCTTGAGCGATTCGGAAAGTATGTGCTCGCGCGTCCTTGCTCGCAGGCACTTTGGCGTCCTTCACGTCCGAAGGCGGAATGGGATCGAGCAGACGCCTCGTTTGATCGCGAGGACGGTAACCGCTGGCATGGCCGCACCAATCTCCCGAAGGAATGGACGATTGAAACTGCGGGCATAAAGTTCAAGCTCGGCGGAACAGACTTCGGACATCTCGGCATCTTCCCGGAGCAGAGGGCGCAGTGGAAGTGGATACGAGGGATGGCGAAGGATGCACGGGTGTTGAACCTCTTCGCCTACTCCGGTGGTTCCACGATGGCGTCGGCGCTTGGCGGCGCGGAGGTCTGCCATCTCGACGCGTCGAAGGGCATGGTGGAGTGGGCGCGCGAGAACGCGCGGCTGAACGGCCTTGGCGACGCGCCTATCCGCTGGATCGTCGACGATGCGCACAAGTTTATGAAGCGCGAGATCCGCCGCGGGCGGCGCTACGACGCGGTGATCCTTGATCCGCCGACCTTCGGGCGCGGCGCAGGTGGCGAGATGTACAAGATAGAGCGCGACTTGAAGGAGACGCTTGGGCTCGTGCGCGATCTTCTGAGTGACAAACCACGCTTCGTCCTTTTTTCGAGCCATACGCCGGGGCTTTCGCCGATTGTGGCCGAGAACATCCTCGGCCAATTATGGCCGGATGCACGGCTCGAGTCTGGCGAGATGACGCTCGATGGCGCTGGTCTCAAGTGCCCGAGCGGCATCTTCTGCCGCGCTGTCTTTGGCGATTCGTCCCGCTAAGGTCGCATAGCACGACCCCCTACCATGGTAGGGGTAGGCAAAATCGAAGAGGTCGTGCTATAATGTCTTCTGTAAGCGGCCTTGCATGTAGCAATGGCTGCACGAAAGGACAATGCGAATGAAAGTGAAAAAGAGTGTAGTAAGCATATTGTGCGCGACTGCCGCAACTGCGGCGTTCGCCGACACGCTAATCAAGTGGTTCTCGTTTGGCGAAGGGCCACTAACGGTCGCCGTTACGTCCGCCGTGCCGTGTAAGGTGGCCGTGGACGGAAAGCTCCAGGGATGGACTGCGGGCGGTAGCGAACCTACGTATTTCCGGCTTGTGAGCGGAAAGGGCTGGCGCATGTCCACGTTAACGAGTGAAGCGACTCCTCATGGGATCGGCTACGCCGTCCTTTCCGCCGACGAGGCGGCGAAGGTGAAGGTGTCTGACAATGTCCTCGGCAGCGCGAAGTTCTCGTGCACGGAAGGGAGCCGCTGGCTCTACTTCCTGAAGGACGGCAAGAAGCTCGTCTTTCGCGCGAACGGAACGTATCGCGGCTTTCCGACGGCCTCGCTCTACTGCGTTAAGCCAGGTTCCGTGACGGTGAGCTGGGGCGGACGCAAGATGACCGTCAAGGGCGAGAAGCCGGGCGGCGTCTCCTTCTCGCCAGTCGTCCTTGCCGACGCGGATTCGATAGAGTTCGCGTCCGAGAGCGGCGTATTTGAGCTTTCTGGCGTCGGCTTTACGACGGTTGCCGACAGTGCCACGGCCGCCATGTCGTTTGCGTCGAGCGATGCGCGCCGCAACGCTTCCTTCACGGAGGCGAAGCGCGTCTGCGACCTTGCGAAGATGGCCGCCGTCGCCCACGAAGGAATCGGGCTCAAGTCAATCGACGAGAAGTCGAAGACGGTCACGATCGATCCGACCGTCCGCAACGGACTTACGTTCTGCGGCGTGAAGCTCCCGGTCAAGGACGGCATTCTCGACATTCGCTGGATGCGCGAGACTGCGGACGAGATGGCGACCGTGTCGCAGACTCTTCCCGCCGGCTGGAAGCTCGTCCGCGACTTCGACATGCAGGCCGAGTGCCAGCGGCTCTGCGACAGCGCGATTGCCGACGGCATGGAGGGCGGCATGCAGTTCTGCGCCTACAGGGGCGGCAAGAAGATTGTCGACGTCTTCGCTGGACATCTTTCCACGAATGCGAACGCTGCGGCCGTCAAGGCAGACACGCTCTTCCCGATCTTCTCGACGGAGAAGCCGCTTCTTTCGACGGCTTGCCACCGCGCTGTGGAACGCGGGCTTATGGACTACGACAAGCCCCTTTGCACTTGGTGGCCCGAACTCACGGGCGACGGCAAGGAGAAGCTGACGCTGCGCGAGACGCTCGGCTACCGCACGTGCCTTCCTGGCGGCGCGCCCGGCGGGAAGAACAACCCCGTTTGCAACCATGCGCTTTCGGACCGCGAACTCTGCGACTGGGACTTTGTGTGCCGCGTTGCCGCTGCCGACAAGCCGAATGGCGTTCCCGGCACGACGCAGGCGTATCTCCCCTATGCCTACGCGTGGATGATCGGCCATCCGCTTGAAGTGGCGATGAAAAAACCGCTGAAGCAGGTGCTTGACGAGGAGGTTCTCATTCCTTCGGGCATCGAGAAGGACTTCTATTTCGTCGTTCCGCGCGAAGAGTATCCGCGTGTCGCCCTCTACTGGTCGGGCCAGTTCGTCGAGAACATGAACGAGGACTGGGCGCGGCAGGCGCTTCTGCCCTCTGCCTGGGCGGTTTCCACGGCCGATGCTCTTTGCAGGTTCTACAACCGGCTCTGCGGGTATGACGGCAAGCCGCCGCTGATCCGCAAGGAGACGCTTGACGCCGCGTTGAAGCCGTGCCGCCATCCGAGCGACCCGCTGCCGTCCGAGGAGTCGATGAAGCGCGACTGGTTCATGCTCTTCGGCATGGGCTACGGGCTTTGGGGCGAGGCGGGGCGCATGGACCGCGTCTTTGGTCACGGCGGCGCAGGCGGATCTGAAGCGCTTGTAGACCGAGACAACGAGCTTGTCGTCGCATACACCACGAACATCCCGCGTGGCTGCATGGAGCTTCGCGACAAGCTCTACGAAGTCGTCGGCATGCGGTGGCGCTACTGGAACGACAACGTGAGCATACAGGACTTGCAGATGACGACCGCGTCCGGTGGCAACTACGGCGCCGGCATAACCTCGCACTAAAAGGACAACGACATGAACAGAAGGCAATTCATAGGCGGTGCCGCGGCAACGGTTGCGGCTGGTTGCGTCAGTGCCAATCCGGCGGCGAGTTCTCTCGCGGGCTCTGCGGCTCTTGAGGCGACGAAGAAGTGGTTTAAGGAAGCGCAGTTCGGCATGATGGCGCACTGGGGGCTTTACACGCTCCCTGGCGGCGAGTGGAACGGGCTCAAGGGGCGCCGCGCATATGCCGAGTGGCTTCAGTGGGGCGAGAGAATTCCGATGAAGGAATACGCTGCGCTTGCAAAGGCGTTCAACCCCATCCTCTTCAATCCGAAGGAGTGGATGAAATACGCCCGCGACGCGGGGATGAAGTATTTTGTCATCACCTCTAAGCACCACGACGGCTTTGCGCTCTTCCGCTCAAAGGCGTCGAAGTACAACGTCGTCGATGCGACTCCGTTTGGACGCGACGTGATTGGCGAGATCGCCGAGGCATGCCGCGACACTGGCATTAAGCTGGGGCTCTACTATTCGCAGGACCTCGATTGGAGTGAGCCCGACGGCGGCGGCAAGAAGAACGAGGCGGGGCTCAAGAACTGGGGCACCGAGGACTGGCGCAACACGTGGGACTGGCCCGCAGACCGCGACTACGACTTCTCGCGCTACTTCGAGCGCAAGTGCAAGCCGCAGGTGAAGGAGATCCTGACTCAGTACGGCGACCTGTGCCTCATCTGGTTCGACGTTCCGTCGACGATACTTCCGCCGCAGTGCGAGGAGCTGAAGGCGATGGTCCGCAAATACCAGCCTGGATGCCTCATCAACGGACGGCTCGGCTACGGTCTCGGCGACTACGAGACGCCAGGAGACAACTGCATCGCCGACAAGACTGAGTCTGGCCGGCTCTACGAGACGGTCGGCACGATGAACGACAGCTGGGGCTACCGCCCGACTGACACGCACTACAAGAGCGTCAAGGAGATCCTCGACATCAAGGCGAAGTGCGCGTCGATCGGCTCCAACTACATGCTCAACGTCGGCCCCGATCCTCTTGGCCGCTTCCCGGTCGCTGCGATCGACATCCTGAACGGTCTCGCAAAAGCCCGCACGTAAGGAAAGGGAGTGCTATGAACGGAAAAACCATTCTGTCGCTGGCCGTCGCCGCATGGGCCTGCTCGCTCCACGCGTATTCGTTCAAGGTCAAGGTGGATCTTGCCGAAAGCGCCGACACGAACCAGACTCGGCTTGCGGTCATGAAGGGCGCGGAGAAGGCGTCCGAGCGCTATTTCCGCCTGGCGGAGAAGACGCATCCGGACGTCATTGTGCGCGGTTTCGCCGCAAAGCCGGAACAGAAGAAGTCCGTTCTGGACGAGGATCCCATGGATGCCTTTGACACCGACGTCGTTGCCGACGATGCGATCCAGAGGTTGGACAAGGACATCGAGTACATCGTCCGAGCGACAAGGGGGCGCAAGTCCTTCGTGCTCATTGTCGTCAACCGCGGCAAGAACGACCTGACGGCCGAGATAGAGCTAAAGCACGGCAAAATGCGCGAGCCGGTCTACCGGCGCGTCTACAGCGAAGACGGCGGCAAGACGTGGACGACTATGGCCTGGCAGCCACCGCGCGCGTCTGACCTCTACCCCTGGACGGTCGAGGTTCCCGCGAATACCGTGCAGACCGTTACCATAACCGTGAAGTGAGCTTGGAGCTTAGAGCTTAGAGCTTGGAGCTTAGAGCTTAGAGCTTGGAGCTTAGAGCTGAGAGCTTGGAGCTTGGAGCTGAGAGCTTGGAGCAGGGAGTTTGAAAATAGGAGGTTGGAGATGAGTGTAGTTAAAACAGTAATTTGCAGCATTGCGGTAATTGCCGCTGCGACTGTGGCGCAGGCGGAATGGCCAGTCACTATCATAGCCGATGCAGACGATACGCCGATCAAGGACTTGCGCAACTCGACGAGCGCGCCAGACCTCGGCTACGCCGGCGCGATGCTCGAGTCGTCGACGCTAATCGCCGAGTGGTTCTACATCTCGAACCGCGTAGAGTCCGCGAAGCTCATCCGCGACGCGGGCGCGTGGGTGGTCCGCCCCTGGAGCGCGAACGACCTCTGGCAGCGCGGCATGGCGTGGGCGACGACTAAGGACCGCGAGGCGATGATGAAGAAGTATCGCAACGGCGTCTTGATAGATCCGCACGCCTACTTCTCGTTCTGGAAGGAGAACGGGATGAAGGCGATTCTCTGCCTCGAACAGTATGGCGTCTACGGTGACGCCGAGAAGGGAACGCGCGTCAGCGACATAGAGACGACCAAGAAAGTCATCTGCGACTACGTGCAGTGGATCGTCGACAACGGGTACAAGGAATGCGTTGCTGGCTTCGAACTCGGCAACGAGCCGTATTTCGGGAACGATCCCGAGCTTTACGGCCAGAGGTGGAGCGAGATCGTTCCGGCAATGAAGAGCATCTGGCCTGAGATGAAGATCGGAATGCCTCTCGCCGAGTACCGTCCAAACGACCCCGACATAGCGGCTGTGCGCGCACGTGCGACGGGGCTCGACTGGGTTCAGGGCGGCGGCGAGTTTTCGTTCGGTCGCCTCAACCAGTGGTCTGGGCGCTTTGTCGTCGCGATGTCAAATCAGCTCCACAACGTGAGCCACGTCATCTACCACTTCTACGGCGCAGACGCCGCGTATGGCTGCGGCCCGAGCGGCTTCGCGCGCGTCAAGAACTTCGCGAAGGTCTTCCCCGAGATCGCCGACAAGCGCGTGTGGATCACCGAGTGGCGCGAACGCTCCGACGAAGACGACCGCTGCCACCAGACGTTTTCGTCGTCGCTCTGGAAGGGGCACTATCTCCTCTCGTGCCTTGCGCAGCCGAACATCGACGGAATCTCGCTCCACAACCTCGCGACGCTTGCGGGCGGGCTCGCCGTCTCGACTGGCAGCTGGATGGTGCAGTGGGATCCGTCGGGGCGCGACTATCCAGATCCAGACTACGAGGGCGTGCCGCGCATGGAAGTAGGCCCTTCGGGCCCTGTTTTCAGCATCTACACAGAGGCACTTAAAAGCCATCCCCTCGTCCTCAACCACGGCAACTGCGAGAAGCAGGGCAAGGACGTGATCATCTGGGCGTGTGCGTTGTACTATGGCTCGACATGGGCGCAGGTAAATGCGCTGGCGAAGAACAAGCCAATGCCCCCGGTGAAGGGTAATGTTGAGTGGGTTGTCACGATGAACGCCGACAAGACGTCGCTCTCGGTCTTGATGGTCAACTCCAATACGAGGAAGCTCGACATGCCGATCAAGCTCAAGGGCGTCAAATTCGCTGGCGAGCCAGTCGTCAAGTCGGTGACGATAGCCGAGGGCCATGTCTATTCGCACCTCATCCCCGGAGAACGTCCGCTTTGGAAGATCAGCGAGCAGAAGCTCGCTCGTCTTGAAGGCGACAAGGCGGTGCTCCCGATTGGTCCCAACACAGTTCAGTCGGTGACTATTCCCCTCAAGAAGTAAGAGCGATGAGCACCTGTAAAAAAGCCCTGATGGGCGTTGTCGCCGCCTTGTGCGTCGTCTGCGCCTTTGCAAGTGAAGGCCTGCTTCGGGACGTCAAGTATGCCGAGAGCGAGAGCTGCAAGCTCGACTTGAAGTGGCCTCAAGGGCAGACTAACTTCCCGACCGTGGTGTGGCTCCACGGCGGCGGTCTCACGGGTGGGGAGAAGCACTT
>Ga0256407_10010828_pt1 | contig 12733 bp, 10 predicted proteins | sample RumenRJG_04DNA_FD_193489 | JGI IMG/M metagenome (GOLD analysis project Ga0256407, IMG submission 193489) | Bovine rumen microbial communities from Lethbridge, Alberta, Canada - RJG_04 | ecosystem: Host-associated > Mammals > Digestive system > Stomach > Rumen | place: Canada: Alberta... | reverse complement strand
GTATTCGCTGCGGAATAGAAAGAAGAGGCAGAGGAAGTACCCGCTCTGGTGACTTCCACCTGAATAAGCAGGTTACCGCCCTCGTAAGCGTACGGGGTGGTGAAATTGACAGTCAGTTCTCCATCCGCTACAGACAGAGTTCCTTCGTACACTTTGGTAAGCGCGCTGCCTTCCGACGCGGTGGCATACGCCCCTTTCGCATTCTGGAAGAAGGTGTCATCCGTCTTGGCGAGAGATACCTTGAACTCAGCCTTACCCCAAGATAGAGTTTGGGTGGCGGAGTAGAAAGTCAATGCCTTGATTTCGCTGCCTACAGCGATACCTTTGAGTTGGGTCTGCCAGATAGATGGCTTGCACCTTTTGCCCCTGACTGTCGGCGTTAAGTCCATAAACAGGGAAATGCCCCTGTGTGGCAGTTCCGCCGGGGTTAACAGTGACTGCCTGATCGGCATGACCGTACGCGCAGAACAAAACTGCCGCGATAATAACAGAATAGATTTTTTTCATTGTAACAAAATATTTTAGTTTGTTTCTTTTGTCTATCAAAAACAACAAAAAGCGTGCAAAGGTACAAAAAAAAGAAGTACATACACAAATTTTTGTTAATAAATCATTCCAAAAATCTACATTTTGCGCAATCATAGTTCGATATACAACATTAAATAAAAAAACGCGCACATATGTACGCGTGATTCTAATAGTACGTACCCGCGCATGCAAGAGTGCGCAGTTGTTCAAAGTAATATCAACAACAAGACCATCACGGGACCATCTCCCGAGAACAGCATAACAGCACCCCAAGAAACACCCCCAAAAACCTCCATTTTCATTTTCAGAAGGGTTTTTCTTATTCATAGAGGGGTGTAGGGGTATGGGGGAGAGGGGAGAGAGTGAAAAAGTAAAAAAAACATCGGCAGACCGAAGCCTGCCGATGAAGAGAGAGTGACGCGTAAGCGTAGTGGATAGGCATTAAATACCTTCGTTAGGATTGCCCTCAATAGGTAGTCCTGTAGTTTGGGTGAACGAGCCTGCTTCGCATATACCGTAAGCCACGTTGACCTTACAGATTTCCACTGCGGGAATGCTATAATTCTTTTTCATAAAATCAATTACAATTTTATCATTTACCATTTGGTCATTTATTTTACCATTTAGTCATTGGGTCATTTAACCAACTGACCGGCTGCATTATACTTCTTGCCGTTGCGGATGATAACGACTTGGTCGTTCTCCAAGAGTTTGACAGCTTTGTTTTCACCTTGTACATTCTCCATGCCTGTAGCTACTTGTTCTTGCATTACGATACGAGCCGGCATACCATGACGGATAGGCGCATTGGAGGAAGTAGAACCAACGGCAGTATTCGTATGGAAGTAAGCGCGGAAGCTCTTCAAGCTGTTAGCCACATTAGCCTCAACGCCGGACCAAGCGATCTGGTCGTTAGTCAACATGAAGAGTTTGGTCTTATCGTCTTGCGGGAAGATCTCCGGAGCGAAGATACCAACGAACTGTACATCGTTATTCTCGCCTACGGACTTGCCTTGAGCAGCTGCAATCGTTACACTCTTGAAGACCGGATTAACGATATTATCGCCATCTTCCCAGCTAATCAAGTATGGAACACCAGCTTCCATAGACTCAGCAGGATAAACGCGGAGCAGCAGTTCGCCATTCTCTACATAACCATACTTGAATGCCAGCAGTGTACCACCCTCGAGCGGAGTACCATCAAGCGTAGGCAGGCTGAACGGTAAGCAGATTGTGTTGTTTCCTACGCCTTTGAAGAACGTACGACCGATCTGTACATCTAAGGTCTGACCCTCAAGAGCAGCCAGTTCTGCCGTAAGATCAGTATTCTGTGGCAACGCACGTACTACACCGATATCATCCAGATACATATATTTTGTAGTTGAGGTACCCACACCATGACCGCGGAAGATGAACGAAACAGTCTTTCCCTTGTATGCACTCAGATCTACTTTTGCTTCCGTCCAAGATGTCTGGGAAGGAATAGCCATCAACTGAGAGGTGGTAGTACCATCATTAATGTAGAGCTCAGCAGTAACGTCATTTCTGTACCAGAATACCAGCATTGCCTCTTTGTCAAGAACAACAGACGGAGTAACCAAATCTGCCGAATAAGAGGTGTATGTTCTACCGTTATAGCGTGCAGAATACGGGTTGCTATGGTACTCATCATAATTATCTACAGACCATTGTGTACCGGAATAGGTTGAGTTATCCCAGCAAAGCGGGAGTGCGTTCTGTGCATCAAAGTCTTCGCTCCAACCAATTGCTTTGTACTCGCAATCAGTTGTGAAGTAAGAAGTGGCGGATGTCCATTCGCTTTGCTCACTCTCGCTGCAATAAGCACGAACTTGTACATCGTAAGTGGTGCTCGGGTTCAAGCCTTCCAAAGTAAACGGATTCGTGTTCACATTCTCTACAAGAGTCCACTCTTCGCTACCTGAATGGTACTGGATCTGCCAAGCGGTTGCCGAGCCGAACTCAGTCCAAGAAACGGTAGCCGCAGTAGCAGAAGCCGCCACAACTGTCACATTCTTCGGTTGCGGGCAAGCGGGAGCCAGACTAATCGTAATATCATCCACTACGGAATACCACTCGTACTGAGTATCAACACCGATATAACGGAATGCCAAACGTGCGCCGTCAGGTACAGAAGCCAAACTTACTTCCTCCATTACATAGCTGCTGCCGCTACGCTCGCATTTCCGGAGCAGCGTAAAGGTATTGGCATCGGCAATATCCGTCATGTAACCAAACTCCAAGTAACCGCTTTTGGTGCCATTCTCCTCCATGTGCCAGAAGGAGATCTGGAGCGTGTTCAGTGCATTGGTGAATTCCGGGAAGATAGCAAAACTATTAACCAGATGCTTGTTGTTAAAGAACAAAGCCTTGTCACTGTTATGTGCATAAGAGCCACCGTTCACATAAATGTACGGATAATCACCTTCATTTGCATTCAGCAGTGCCCAGCAGTAAGGAGCTGCGCTGGTGCTATTACCGATAGCGTTAGCCTCAAATCCTTCTACCCAGTCATTCTCTGCATCCACTGTGATAGCGTTGCAGTCCGTACGGAACGCTGCCGAGACCTCGCTCCAAGGACTCTCGTCGCTTGCGGAGCAAACAGCCTTTACGCGTGCATAATATACGGTGTTGGCAGCTAAGCCGTTCAACGTGTACGGATTGTCATTTACAGCATTGCCTTCGTTGGCATCCGTCCAATTCGTGCCATCGGTCGAGTATTGTACTTTCCAAGCCGACTCACTTGCGTTTGCTGTCCATGAGATAGCTGCGCTGTTCGCTGTGAAATTAGCAGCTGCTACAGCCGTCGGGGTAGCACAGGTCGGTGTCGGATATACGCGTACATTGTCGATGTATGCCGAACTATTGCTAGCACCACCGGCATAGCGGAAAGCTATGTTCTTGGCATCCGCAGGAACGGAAGACAATATCTTGGTGTATTTGGTGTATGCGTCTGCATAGTCCAGAGTCTCAACAGTATTGTAGGTTGTACCATCAGCTGCAATATAGCCTACCTCCAATTTTGCACGGGTGCTATACTCGCTCGCCGGAGCAGAATAATAGAGCTCAAGGGTCAACTCATTCAGTGCTTGATCCATTTCAGGCATAACAACTATTTGCTCGGAAGAACTCGTTCCACCATAGAAAGAAAGGGATTTATCACTACCATCATACGCTTCGCCGGAATAGTTATATACATACGGATAGGTTGAGCTGTAAAGGGTGACAGATTGTTTATAACTCCAGCAATCAGGCAGTTTTCCGCTACCGGCTGGCGCATTTTCGAAGTTTTCACTATAGTCGCTTGCATCAGCCTGTCCACAAGGAGTATTGAAGGAAGCAGACGAAGCGCTCCAGTTGCTGGATTCTTCTTCGCCACAAATAGACATTACCTGTACTACATATGTAGTGCTGGCTTCCAATCCTGTGAGTTCGAAAGGATTAGCATTTGCTGCTATTTCGCTGCTCCATGTAGCCCCATTGTCCGATGAATAACGAACCTTCCAAGCCGTTGCCGAGCCATTTTCTGTCCAAGAGATAGTAGCGGAATTGGAGGAAGATACAACACCTTTAGCACCAGACGGAGCCACACAAGAAGGAATAGCAGAAATAGTGATATTATCTACGAACAAATATCCAGAATAATCACCTCCTGCATAGCGGAGAGCCACATACGATCCGGCAGGCGCATTGGTTAATGCAACGCTTGCATTCGTATATTCACTTGCTCGAGCCAAAGTCTCTTGAGCAACAAAGGTAGAAGCATCAGCAGGGTTAGTTATGTAACCAATGGACAACTGACCGTAGTCCTCGCTTGAATAATCATAAGGCCAACCATATGATTCATAAGCTTGGCTGTAATCCAGAGTTACATAGAAAGTATTGGTTGCCTCGTTAAACGGAGGAAGAATAGCAATTCGCTCAGAACCCGATGCTCCACCATCGAAATAGAGACATTTCGTACTACCTGTCTTTTGGAAAGAAGAAGTACTACTTACCTGCGGATAGGAGTTGTTAGCAGTATTTTTCTGCCAGCAATCCGGCATTTTACCACTACCGGCAGTAGCGTCCTCAAAGTCCTCACTCCAACCCATACCATTAACAGGTTCGCAAGGAGTAGCGAATGCGCTGGAAGCAACCCAACCGCTTTGTGCACTACCGCAATCAGCTTGAATGCGTACTTTGTAGGTAGTGTTTGCAGTAAGACCTGTCAGTACATACGGATTGGCAGTAATACCATTTACAGAAATATAGGTATCAAAATTATCCGCAGAGTATTGCAAGTTCCAAGCGGTCTCAGCGTCGCCAGCAGTCCAAGCAACAGATGCTTGGTTATATGCAGTGGCATACGCACTGAGAGCTGTCGGTTTCACGCAAGAAGATGCCGCCTCTATCACAACATCATCCAAATAGATATATGCCGTGGATGATCCATAGTTACTTGTTCCTTGGAACAAAATCTTCACACAGTGTCCAACACATGCAGTCGGAAGAACCACCTCATAGTTCGTCCAATCTGCAGCACCTGTCAAACCGGTAGCTAATGCATCTGCTTGCTTAACGCCATCGATAGAATAATATACCGAAAAATCACCTCCGGTCGGATTCTTGTACCAGAAACTCAAAGCAGCTGCTTTATCAATGTAGATAGTGGGAGTTTTGAGAATATTGGTATTTCCCGATCCATTAGTACTTGAATTGAAACGCACACAAGGAGCAGCATCATGACCGCTGTTATTGTAATTCCACCTATAACTTGCAGTCGAAGTTGTTCCCTCTGCATTATCCCACGCAGCAGGAATGCCAGAAGTAAGTCCCGTAAAGTCCTCCGAGAAAGGAATCACATTATTGGTTCTAAATAGTTTGTAGATATAGGCACTCTGATCGGTTGCACTACAATAAGCACGAACATACAATTTATAATCCGTTGCAGCAGACAGTCCATTTAGTGAGACAGCAGCTGTATTTACAGAGCCGGCAGTAGAGCCCTCCCATGCTTCATCGGTCAATGTGGTTGCAGCAGGCAAATAAACATATTGCCATGAAGACTCGCTACCACCGGCAGTCCAAGTGAACGCAGCCGAATTATGTGTTACTGTACCTTGCGTCAAAGCAGAAGGTTTCGGGCATGTAATAGGAGCCGCATCAGAATATTCGATAGTTACCTTGGGTAAAAATTTTGTGCGGCTACTTGGATTAAAGGTCATAGAAGATGAGTTTTTTCCATATACCGCAGTATAACTCGACTGAGACGCACCGAAGAAATACGGAGCCGGATAATTTCCTGTAGTAGTATTTTTAACCTCTACTAAAAGAGCTCCTCCCTCGTATGTAAAAGGAGAAGAGAAGGTTATTGCCATTGTAGACTGCCTACCATCCAAAGTTCCCTCATACACCAATGTTCCTTCTGTTGTATTCCATGCAGTACTTGATGCATAGTTTGTACCAGAAGGCACATTTGCTACGCGCACTTGAAAATTCGAAGTCCACGCTTCACTTGCTACCGTCTTAATATGAAAGGTCATTCCGTCTATCTTTTTGCCTTCGATGCTGGAAAGCATAGTAGCCGGATAAATCATTTGGGAACGGACAAAACTATCCGCCCATGAACCATAGACAGGGTAATACTGTGAAGTACTTGTTCCGTTCGCAATGGTCAACTCATCTCCCCAGGCGTTACTTGTGCCGAAGCAGAGCAAGGCAGTGAGGAGGATTAAAAATGAGTTAATTTTTTTTAGCATAATAATGTAAGTTTTAGTTAATATTATTGTTGATTTTTATTTTAGTTCATTTGATTTGTCTGATTGTTCTTGCTGTTCAAGTTCTTTTCTCTTTCGTTCAGCTTCGTAACGTGCTTCCGCCGCAGCGAAACCTACTGCATTCATCGGCTCACGTTTTTTTTGGGACAAGCCGTCCACTTTCGCTGATAATTCAGCCAACGACTGACTAATAGCGTCCATTTGTGCACCTACCATCTCATTCGTATCATTTTGGTCTTTCAAAACATCCTCTACATAATTCTTCAATTTCTCTACCTCCAACTCCAAATGATCTTGTCTGATTGTAGTCTCACTGATTGCAGAGAGTGTATTCTTCAGATACACAAAAGCTCGCATTATTTGAATATTCACTTGTATCGCAACAGGACTGCGCAGCAAGCCCGACAGCATAGCTACTCCTTCTTCCGTAAAAGCGTGTGGTTTATGCCTATCTCCTCCCCAACTTGAGGTGCCATTTTGGCATTTCAAGTTTGCAATCTCCTGATTGTCAAGCTGAAACATAAAATCTTGAGGGAACCTCTCTATATTACGTCGCACCTGTCTGTTTAGTTGAGAAACCTCCACCCCATACAATTGCGCGAGGTCACGATCTAAAATCACGCGTTCACCGCGGATAATATGAATCATGTGCTGCACTTGTACTGGTGAGATTGTTTCACGTATTACTATATCTGTCCCGCTCTTTGACATACTAAATGGTTCAAAAATCTACTACATTTTATACATCTATCACACGCCTGTGGGGGCGGGTACATATATAAAATTGCAATTTAGGCGCAAAGATACAAAAAAAAACGGCAAATAGACAAATTTCAAGCCTAAAAATGCGTAAATTTAGTCATTTTTGCAAAATCCATTTTACAAAATGAACATAAGGTTGCTCAAATCAAAAAAAAGCAGTACCTTTGTGCCCGCTTTAAAATTATATAAAAAGAAAAATGCGGCTGAACGGCTACCGATGTAGCCTAATGGTTAACGGCTTTCGCCCTCCCGTGAGCAAGCTCCCGGAGTTCAAAATCCGCCAACCATTCCACACGACTTCTATAAGTCGTCCGGCAGCCTTACGAAAATATCCCTAAGGGATTAGAAAATACCGAAAATAATACAATGTACAAAGTGACAATGTACAATGTACAAAGTATTTGAGCTGCATGGATTTTTGGTATTTTCGCAAGCAAAGCGCATTTTTGTAAGGCGGTAGGGCGGCAAAAGGTTTGCCGCACAAGCGGGGCTACGGAGCGGCTGAACGAGGAGGCTCGCTCATCGGGCAGACGAACCGAAGCAACGCCAAGGCGCATCAAGCGCCAAACCACCGCATTTTTGATTTTAAGACAATAACAGATAATCAGACATGAATACAGAACATGCAATAAAATTAGTAAAAGACACGTTTCAGCAGGAGCTGTCCTCAGCATTACGGTTACGGCGTGTGACGGCACCGCTGTTTGTGGAGTCGGGTCACGGTCTGAATGATGACCTGACAGGCGTAGAGAAACCTGTCTCTTTCTATGTGCCGGCACTGAATAGGAACTGCGAGATCGTCCATTCGCTTGCCAAATGGAAACGCATGAAACTTTGGCGAATGGAGACGCAGCCGGGTTATGGTATCTACACTGACATGAATGCTATCCGCACGTTCGAGACACCGGATGATATACACAGTCTGTACGTCGATCAGTGGGACTGGGAGAAAGTGCTGAAACCCTCCGACCGCACGAGCGAGTACCTGCACGCTACCGTTCGGGACATCTACAAAGTGCTGCGTAACGTGGAGTACGTGGTCTCGGAGCGCTGCCCGGAGATCAAACCGTTTCTGCCGAAAGAGATCACGTTCATCAGTTCGGAGGAGTTGTTACAACACTACCCGGGGATGACTTCCAAAGAGCGGGAGAACGCTGTTTGTCAGGAGTTTGGGGCGGTGTTTATCGAAGGTATCGGTGCGCCGCTTTCCAACGGGCAGAAACACGATGACCGCGCAGCGGATTACGATGATTGGGGGCTGAACGGAGACATTCTGGTCTGGTACCCGATCTTGGGCAAAGCGATTGAGTTATCGTCCATGGGAATACGTGTGGACGCAGCGTCCATGGAGCGGCAGTTGAAGGCGGCAGGACATAGTGATTGGAGCGAGTTAGAGTACCACCGGTTGGTGCTGAACGGGACGTTACCGCTGACTATCGGCGGAGGTATCGGTCAGTCACGGCTCTGTATGATCCTATTGCATAAACGGCATATAGGGGAGGTACAGGTGAGCGAGTGGTCCGAAGAGGAGCTTAGGCGCTGCGCAGACGAGGGGATTACAATTTTGCAGTAGTTTTTTATTAGAGAAAAAGAAAAATGCGGCTTATGGGATTATTCGCCCAATATGCTCAAAAAAAATTAAAAAAAAATCGAAAAGACAATTTTCATTTCCTCTGATGTTTCTGCCGTTTGGCTTGTTCTTCAACAATATAGGCTTCTATTTGAGATCGTAGGGCTGGTAAATCTTGCTGTATAGTTGCCCAAATGAAGTTTTTGCTCGTCGTATAATAGCCGTGCACCAACACATGGCGCATTCCAATGATATCTTTCCATGGAGTCTCAGGGTGTTCTGCGCAAAACTCTTTGGTCAACATATATGCGGCCTCGCCAATAATCTCTACATTTTTCACCACAGCAAAGAACAACAATTTATCAGCCACGAACTCATCAAAGGTCTTGCTGCCAATAAACTCCTGAATATTATCCATACACTCTTGCATATGGAGCAGTCTGTCTAAGTTACGAATGGCTTCTCTCATATATCTTTACTTTATCTTTTTGTGCAGAGGCTTCAGCCATAGGGCGCAGAGTGCCATCTGCCACCAAGTCCACTTTTCTATGCAATAATTCTTCCAATTCACGATGAATATGCGCATAGGTAAGCAACGAAAAGAACGACTCCTTAGCCGGAGCAAACAAGATGTCCACATCGCTGTTTTTTGTTTCCTCGCCACGAGCACAGGACCCAAACAGATACGCATACTCAATAGGCTGATTTTTAAAATAAGCCTGAATGGTGGGAATCATATTTTGTACTTCAGAGCTTGGCATTTTTTAAAGTTTGTGAATTTAAATTCGCCGCAAAGGTACTGCTTTTTTTTGAATTGTGCAAGTTTTTTAAGGAAAAAGATGGAGGGTTATACAAAAATGTGCTCTGCAAGTTGACTTGAGAGAGCACATTTTTGCTGTATTTTTTCCTAAGCCCGTTAGAAGGCATCGGCGACTTTACCGGATTTACCATCGCTGTGAACGTCGATATTGCTGGTAGCACTGCGACCACCGCTGGCACAGAGGACTGAGAGATTTTGGATATGTTGCTCCGTAACGGAGGGGGATATATAGTGTTTCATAAAGCTATTTACCATTTTATCATTTACAATTTACCATTTATTGCACCATTTCGTTATTTAACCATTTGACCGATGACGTTATAGGTCTTGTTGTCGCGGAGGATGAGGAGCTGGCCATCTTTGATAATCTTATTGGTTATTGGTGATTGGTCATTGGTGATTTGATCAATGCCGGTAGCTGAGTCTTGTTTCTTGACGATGCGTGCTTTGGGGGCGCTGTTCACCGCGGCACCTTTGAGTTCGAAGTACGCGCGGAAAGCTTTTATATTCGCGGTGCTCGCGGGATAGAAGAGTTCGTTATCCGCTCCGAGGAAGAGGAGGTTCTTGTTGCCGCCTTCGAGTTCGGTGGGTTTATAAGTAGCGTGGAAAGAGATATTTGCATCGCTCTTCTGGTCTGCCGGTTCGGTAGCAGCAATCGTCACGCCCTCGAAGGAGGGGTTCGCTACATCGACGGAGGGTTGGAGCAAGTACGGTTTGCCGGCTTCGAGAGAGGTCACTTTGTTGAACACGAGGCTCAGCACTTCGTCCTCCAAAGAAGAAGAAACAAACTCTTCCAAGTCGTAGCCCGTGCCGAAGAACTCCTGTAACTGGTCATCATCCAACGCGAACGGCAGACAGAAGGTGTTGTACTGCGAGGAAGTCAGCGAACGGGTGAGGTTGACATTGACCAATTGGTTTTCATTCGAGGCGATTGATGTATTGTTTGAAGACTCCGACAAATTGAGTGCCGGAACAATCTGTGCCTCGCCGCTAGCATTAAGGCAGACACCTCCGTTACCAACGTTTGTAGAGGAGAAATAGTCTTTGGGGCTTTCACCGTCCATGTTTACCCAACCAGAGGTAAAGGACGATCCAGTAGCTTTATACACCTTATAGGGTGTAGCATTGGTCAGGGGTTTACCCGATTCGATAGTAATAACGGTCGAGCCAAGGTAAATATCTGTTCTATTACCCGAAATAACCGGCGCGCCGGACAATTTGAGCGTTCCGTGATTGTGAATTGCTACTTGCTCATACTCCTCATCACCATTGATAACCGCACCTTCGCCTATAATCAGTGTACCGCCCTCTTTTACTGTAATAATACCTCTATCTGTAAAAGAGCCTGCATAACCACCATTAATTTTTCCAGTACCGGCATCATCATAAATAGTGAATGTTACACCACTCGGAACAACAATATGCCCTCCGTACATGAATAACTGCTTACCATGCAAGTTAAGCGATAGGTCGCCCGTAAGAGTAACACCGCTTGCATATTCCACTATAGGTTTCGCAAGAAAGACCGTACCGGAAGTAGGCATAGCATCTTGGGTAGAATACTTTTCAAAAGAAACGTCTTTATACACGAGCATTTCAGGCTCGGAGGAAGTGTTAAAATTGATTTCTGCCCATTCGCTTGCGTCTTCTCCTACTATAGTTTTTACGCGTACGTAATATTTGGTCTCGCTTTCCAGCCCGCTCATTGAATAGGAGCGAACATCTTTGTTAATAACGATATCATCACTATAAGAACCTCCGTTCACTTTCCATTGAAGAACATAGGAATCGGCATTTTCAACAGCATTCCAAGCGATATTCGCTGAAGTAAGGGATATAGAAGAAGCCGAAGGTGAGGGAGGAGTAATAGGATCCGGTTCTGGAGGAGTATCGCCTCCTTCCTCCCAAAGGTCATCCCAAGAGGTAGTGACTTTGAGTTCGTCGATGAGGCAAGTTGCATTGGATGATGATGAAGAATAAAGAATAACGCTACCAAACGATGCGGCATCATTTTTTACACTTGCCTGAGTCGGTTTCGGAACGCAAGTGGCAGATGCAGGTTTATTTCCTTTAGTTGGATTAATATACATTTTGATGACATCATTTTTATCGCCATCAACCCACATATATTCTACTACTATTAAATACGTGCCAAAAGCATACTCGCTTTCCGTATAATCAATATACGTTGCTGTACTTGTTTCATCTAATTTGGCTATTCCAAATTTAAAGCCACTACCTGACTGCATTACATATGGACGAGCATAGTGCTTTGAAGAAGCAGCATTAAGTCCAGAAGTACCGACACCAAAAGCCCACAAATAATCTTTGCAGGAAGTCTTTATTGAGGTTATTTTAACAATACCAGCCATATATACAGAACCGGAATTTACTGATGCGGAAAGAGGCGAAGCCACGCGTCTGCCAAAAGATGATTTATACTCCGCAGATTTAGTGCCATCTGTCGTTGATTTATAGCCGGAGTATGTCAAATCATTAGAAACATTCACGTAAACATTACCAGTATTACCCATTATATTCGTCCAACCAGAAGCAGCAATTTCGCCGGAATATGGAAGAGCATCCGCATTCGTAGCCAAGGTTTCTGTGGCTTGGTTGAAATGCTCATTCAGGAGCACCGTTGCCATCACAGACGAAGGGATAAAAGAGAGTGCGCAGAGGGCACAGAAAAGAGTAAGAAAAGATTTTTGCATAAGACTAATACCTTTTATTATAATTTATGATTTCAAATTTAGGATTTCAAATTGGGGATTTTAGGGAGGGCGGTAAATGGAACATAATCTTAAAAATCGTATATTCAATTTACAACATTTAGGGGTTTTTAGAGGAATTGGGATCAGGTAATAACCAGGACAAAACCAGTACAAAATCAGCACATAATAAGGTTGAACCCCAAAAATCTTAATAATCGTGTATATTTTAGATTGCTCTTTTTTGTTAGTCCAAAATAGCCCAAAATGATCCCAAAAAACTATTTATTGTTCACAAGGGAAAGAAAAAGTCAAAAAAACTTTTTCACAAATCCGGCGCAAAGGTAAGCAAAAATTTAGATATATGCAAGTTTTTCTTGATTTTTTTTATATTTTTTTTGTGTTTTTTGTGCATTTTGTCAGAAAAATGAAAGAAAAATGAGAGAAACGTTCAAAAAATTTGCATATATCAAAAAAAAGTAGTACCTTTGCAGCCAGTTTATTTATTTTTGATTTATATATAATAATATTATTAAAGAAAAATGATTATTGTTTTATAGTACTG
>Ga0256407_10010827_pt1 | contig 12733 bp, 9 predicted proteins | sample RumenRJG_04DNA_FD_193489 | JGI IMG/M metagenome (GOLD analysis project Ga0256407, IMG submission 193489) | Bovine rumen microbial communities from Lethbridge, Alberta, Canada - RJG_04 | ecosystem: Host-associated > Mammals > Digestive system > Stomach > Rumen | place: Canada: Alberta | collected... | reverse complement strand
TGCGCGGTGGCCTATCTCATCGCCTGGTCGATCATGAAGACTCTTGTTCCGAAATATAAGAAGATCGTACCATAACGACTCCTTATTATATATAGTACACATAGGACCACCTTATATATAAAGGTGGTCCAAATTTTACTACACCTTATTACTACACCTTATTATATATACTGAATCTATGACTAACAATATTCTCAACAGACACACGGCTCCGAAAGCAGAAGCACCGGAGCGTGTGATACAGTTTGGTGAGGGTAACTTCCTCAGAGCGTTTGTGGACTGGATGATCCAGGAAATGAACGACAAGACGGCATTCAACGGTTCTGTCGTCATCGTGCAACCACGCGAGCGTAACCATATCGAGACATTACGTGCACAGGACTGCCTCTACCATGTCAACCTGCTCGGACTGAAAGGCAACGAGCAAGTAAACACCTGCCAACGAATCAGCAGCGTCAGCCGCGCACTGAATCCCTATACACAATACGACGCGTTCATGGCACTGGCCGAGCAACCCGAGATGCGCTTTGTCATCTCCAATACCACCGAGGCCGGTATCGCTTTCGACAACACGTGCAAGCTGAGCGACACACCGCCCGCCTCCTACCCTGCCAAACTCACGCAGCTGCTCTATCGCCGCTATTCTTGTTTCAACGGCGACACTAAGAAGGGACTCATCATCCTGCCTTGTGAGCTGATCTTCGGCAACGGACATCACCTCAAAGATTGCATCAACCAATACATCGACTTGTGGCACGATGACCTCGACAACGCTGAGGGATTCCGCAAATGGATTGCATGCTGCTGCCCAATCTGCACCACGCTTGTCGACCGCATCGTCAACGGTTATCCCCACAACGACGAGCAACAACTGTGGCAACGTATCGGCTACAAGGACGCTGCTATGGTGCAAGGCGAGATCTTCCACCTTTGGGTCATCGAACACGATAAGAACATCTCCATCGAACAGCTCGACAAGGAGTGGCCGGCCCGAAAAGCCGGGCTCAACGTGGTGCTCACCGACAACGAGACACCCTACCATCTGCGCAAGACGACACTGCTCAACGGTCCGCATACCGTCCTCTCGCCGGTAGCATTCCTCTCCGGTATCAACATCGTCAGAGATGCCTGCAACGATGAACTCGTCGGGAAATACATCCATCAGGTCATGTTCAACGAACTGCTGCCGACACTCGAACTGTCGAAAGACGAGCTCACCCGCTTTGCCGAAGACGTACTGCAGCGATTCAAGAATCCTTATATCGACCACCAGGTGACCAGTATCATGCTCAACAGCTTCCCGAAGTTCAAGACGCGTGACCTGCCTGCCCTGAAGCAATACACCGAGTTGAAAGGTGAACTGCCCAAAGCCATCGTGCTCGGACTCGCTGCTATCACCACTTATTATAAAGGTGGCACAAGAGAGGACGGCACGGCAATCGCACCCAACGACGATCCGGCAATCCTTGAACGTCTCCAGCATCTATGGGCTTCTGCCGATTGCCATACCATCGCTGAAGGTGTGCTCGGCGCGCAAGACTTGATTTGGAAAGAGCAAGGTAACCTCAATGACATCCCCGGACTGACTGACTTGCTGGCTTCCTATCTACAGCAGATACAAGAGTCGGGCATGAGAAAGACCATTGAGACGGTTCTCAACAAGTGATAAAATGAAACAAGCAATTAAAATCAACCCTACAGACAATGTCGCCGTAGCCATCAAAGCACTGAAGGCCGGCGACATCGTTGACATCGACGGCTCTACACTCAAACTGGTTACTGACGTGGTGCCCGGACACAAGATAGCTCTCCATGACATCAAGACGGGAGAGATGATCGTAAAATACGGCTTTCCTATCGGACACGCTATCCACGACATAGCAAAAGGTGCTCTGCTCGATGACCACGACATCAAGACCAATTTGAGTGGAGAGTTGAACTACGACAACATCCACATTCAGCCACAGAAAAAAACAACACCGCATCCCGATGCTTCCTTCCAAGGTTATCGCCGCTCCAACGGACTCGTCGGTGTGAGGAACGAACTGTGGGTGATCCCTACGGTGGGCTGTGTCAATGGCATCGCTCAGAATATCGTAGAGGAGGTAAAAACACAGACAAATAATGGTGAAGGCGTAGATACCATCGTGGCTTTCCCGCATAACTACGGTTGTTCACAACTCGGTGAAGATAACGAAAACACACGCCATATCCTTCGCGATCTGGTGCTTCACCCAAATGCTGGTGGCGTGCTCATCGTAGGACTGGGATGTGAGAATAACCAACCGCACGAGTTCGTAAAGTTGCTCGGTGACTACGACCACGACCGCATCAAACTGCTCGTCTGCCAAGAAGTGGAAGGCAACGAAGTGGAGACGGGCACAGAGATGCTGATGGAGCTCTATGACAAAGCACGCAACGATCAGCGAACTGCTATTCCGGCTTCTGAACTGCGCATCGGACTGAAGTGCGGCGGCAGCGACGGCTTCTCAGGTATTACTGCCAACCCTCTCGTTGGTGCTTTCAGCGACTGGCTCTGCAATGAGCAAGGGGGTACCACGGTGCTCACTGAGGTTCCTGAGATGTTCGGCGCTGAGACTCTGCTCATGCAGCGTTGCGTCAACGAACAGGTGCTTGAGGATACCAAGCATCTCATCAACAACTTCAAGCATTACTTCCTCAGCCACGGCCAGCCCGTGGGCGAGAATCCCTCACCTGGAAACAAAGCCGGTGGCATCTCTACCTTGGAAGACAAAGCATTGGGGTGCACGCAGAAGTCGGGATCATCTCCCGTTTATGGTGTCCTCGGCTATGGTGAACGACTGCAAGGCCACGGCCTTCATCTGCTCTCTGCTCCGGGCAACGACCTCGTCGCCGCAACAGCTTTGGCTGCAGCCGGATGCCACATCGTACTGTTCACAACAGGGCGTGGTACACCATTCGCTACCGCTGTGCCGACATTGAAAATCTCTACCAACACTTCTCTCTACAAGCGCAAAGGCAACTGGATTGACTTCAACGCTGGCAGCATCGTGGAAGACAAGAGTATCACAGACCTTTTGCCCGACTTCATCCACACCGTCCTCGACGTGGCCAGCGGCAAAAAGGTAAAAGCAGAGCGAAACGGCATTCATGGCTTTGCCATCTTCAAGAATGGTGTAACGCTGTAAATATAAAAATGACTGATATGAGATCTTTTCTCTCTAACGCTTTCATGGGCGGCATGGTGCTCTCCTGCTCTCTTCTGTTCTCGCTACAAGCAGTCGGACAGGACCGGACGATGACCATGACACTGCAAAATCCTGGCAACACGATTTTGCAGCAGTCTCCCGTGGAGATTCCCGGTATGGAAGGCTATCGCTCTGCCCGCGTGACTGTAGACGGCAAAGAAGTACCTTCACAAATGGACGACTTGGATGGTGACGGAGGAGCTGATCATCTGTTCTTCCTCGCTGACATCAAGGCCAAAGGACAAAGCAAAGCTACCATTGCGCTGTGGCGAAAGGCCATGCCCAACACCTACACCAAGCGTACCTTTGCCGACATCCTTCTGCGCAACAGCAAGGTAAAGGCGAAGAACAAACACGACATCTATCTGAGCGAGTTCGCTTCGTTGCGGGGAACTAACCCCTTTCCTGTCATTCATCAGCATGGTGCTGTACTGGAGAGTGAGCTCACTGCTTACCGCTTCTATTGCAGTCCCCGACAGTCGGTCGACATCTATGGTAAACGCAAAAGGCAGTTGGAACTCCACGACACAGAGTTCTATCCCGACTCAGTACAACTGGCTGCCGGCTATGGCGACGATGTCCTGGCAGTAAGAGATGGCGTAGGTGTCGGAGCCCTCAACGGTTGGGACGGCAAACAGCCCGTAGGCTTCTCGGACTGCGACAGCCGCCGTCAGCGCGTCGTGGCGAACGGACCGCTTCGCAGTATCGTCGAAATCACGGATTTGAACTGGAAGCCGACACCCGATGCAGAGCCTCGCACTCTCACTACACGCTACACGATGATCGCAGGACACCGTGACTGTAAAGTGGACGTAAGAGTTTCCGTTCCGAAAGGTTTCAACCTTACCGACCAGATACGCGCCACTCCTTATTTTATAGGCATCACGCACATTAAGGGTCAGCAAAGTTGGACCGACGGTCATGGCCTGCTTGCCAACTGGGGCACCGACTCCCCCGTCACGGGTAAGGATACGCTCACACATAAAATGGAAACAGTAGGTTTGGCGGTCTCCATCCCCCGTGCCAGCATTCTCAAAGAGATTCACACGCAGTACGACGACGGCTATCTCGTCTCTATCCCCGACGGTCATCTCGTCTACCACCTCTCTTTCTGTAGTGACAAAGAGGAGCAGGGCTACCACAGTGCCGACCAATGGTTCAGTGCCTTGAAAGCATGGAAAAGCAAAGAAAGCACCGCATTGTCCTTAAAGATCAGGGAAAATAAGAAATCCACTCGCCCATAAAGGCGAGCCTCTTTGGGTGCTGTGTTCCGTACGCCTCTGCTAAGCAGAGGCCCCCTCTCCACAATGATGAAGGGCTAAGCAACGATCGTTGCTTAGCCCTTCATGTGATTCAGCCGGGGTTCGAACCCGGGACCCGCAGCTTAGAAGGCTGCTGCTCTAATCCAACTGAGCTACTGAACCATACCCTTTCAATAAAGCAAATGCAAAATTACTATTTATTTATCAAAACGCCATCGTTTTTTGATAGACAGACTTAATAATTATTATATATTAACAAAAACGTTTCTTTTCTATCTTTTCTTGCTTGCGATCTTCTAAAAAAAAGAACTCCATTAGCAAAAAAGCGAAGCCTTTCATTCCACATGACACATTTTTTTTATATCTTTGTAGCATAATCGTAACAGACATTACACATATCTATGAACACAAGCGACTATGTGATTATCTTCATGAAGATATTAGGCTCCTTAGCCTTGTTGATCTACGGCATGAAGGTAATGAGTGAAGCCTTGCAGAAAATGGCAGGCTCGCAACTGCGTCACATCCTTGGCGCGATGACAACCAACCGATTCACAGGAATGCTCACAGGTGTATTTATCACTTGCGCCGTGCAATCTTCTTCCGCCACCACAGTGATGACCGTCAGTTTTGTCAATGCAGGACTGCTCACCTTGGCACAAGCGATCTCGGTGATCATGGGTGCCAATATCGGAACGACGCTTACCGCCTGGATCATGTCACTGGGATTCAACGTAGACCTGACGATGGTCGTCTTCCCAGCCTTCTTCTTGGGCATCATGCTCATCTATTCTAAGCGACGCCGCTACATCGGTGACTTCCTTTTCGGTATTGCTTTTCTTTTCTTTGCACTTGTCCTACTGAGCAATGCCGGCAAAGAACTTGATCTGGAACACAACCCACAAGCTATCCAGTTCTTCGCTTCCTTTAATACTCACAGCCACGCCAACATCATTGTCTTTGTGCTCATCGGTACACTAATCACCTGTATTGTGCAGAGCTCTGCTGCCGTGATGGCCATCACCATTCTGCTTTGTTCCTCCGGCGTATTGCCTATTTACTTCGGCATCGCTCTTGTCTTAGGAGAGAACATCGGCACGACAGCCACCGCCAACCTCGCTGCTTTAGGTGCCAACACGCAAGCACGGCGCGCAGCCATGGCACATTTGGTATTCAATGTCTTTGGCGTCATCTGGGTGCTGTGTCTGTTCTATCCCTTTGTCGACGGTGTGTGCCATCTTGTAGGTTACGATCCTACGGGAGCCGGATTCACACAAGCGCAGAAGGCCGCTATCCTGCCCATCGTGCTCGCAGCCTTCCACACCTGTTTCAATGTGACCAACACTGCCATGCTCATCGGCTTCATCCCACAGATAGAGAAAATAGTTTGCTGGATCATCAAGCCGAAGAGCAACAAAGACGAGGAGGATTTCCGCCTGCGCTTCATTCAGTCTGGTATCATGAAGACCCCGGAGCTCTCCGTACTGGAGGCTTCCAAAGAAATTCACTCCTTTGCTGAGCGCATGAGAAGAATGCTGCGCATGGTGCGTGAACTGCTCAGTACCAAGGATGCCAACGACTTCGTCAAACTATTCTCCCGCATTGAGAAATACGAGAGTATCGCCGACAACATGGAGATAGAGATCGCTAAATACCTCGACCAAGTCAGCGACGCTCACCTCAGCGACGAGACGAAAGACAAGGTGCGCGCCATGCTGAGAGAGATCTCTGAGCTTGAGAGTATCGGCGACTCGTGCTATCATATCGCAAGAACCATCAATCGTAAATATACAGAAAAGGAGGAGTTCACCACTGACCAATACGAGCATCTACACCAGATGTTCGCCCTCACTGACCAGTCGATGGAAGAGATGGAGCATGCTCTCATCGAGCACAAGACTGATATCGACATCAATCGCTCCTTCAATATCGAGAACGAGATCAACAACTATCGCAACCAGCTCCGCAGCAGAAACACGATTGATGTCAACGACCATAAATACACCTACGCCGTAGGTACGATGTATATGGACATCATCAACGAATGCGAGCGCGTTGGCGACTATGTCGTCAATGTCGTAGAGGCACGTACCGGCAAGAAGAAAAACGAGGCGTAAAACAGCCTGCTTTTAACGCCAGTAACAAAGTTATAAAATCACCACTGCTGACAGTCAAATGTTACGAAGGCCTTATTGTTCATATATTTATGTCAATAAGGCCTTATTATTTACTAAAAACCTTTAATACGAAAGCAGGTTCATTTATTTTTCGTACATTTGTAAACTCGAATATTTAACTATAACTTATCTAAGAAAAAGATGGTATTACCGGAAACTAAAGAGAACCAAAGAATTACTGTCAACGTCGTTAGGACGGATCCTGACTCACACCAGTTTATTGTCACCTATGGAGATGATGGCAAACTCTATCGTCTGCCCATGCTTTTATATCAGAAAAGAAGCACCGTGCCCAACACGCTTCCCTGTATCGTGGAAGAGTCTTTCAACGGCGGCATACATCTCAGGCAAGACTATGAAACGCTCATCAGGCAATTCTATCACGAAGGCGACAAAGTCGAGTTCAGCATCAAACGCTCACACGACAATTTCTATATTCTTCAAGAATCGCATGGTTTCACTACGCGCCTTGACAAAAGCTGCATTCCGAATCCTGCCCTCACGCCAAGAATTATCTGCCAAGTAGAAAAGATCAAAGGCAGATATATGCAAGTACAACCTGTGGAAAACCTGCAGGCACGCAAATATGACTTCCCTATCAAAGATAACCAACTGGCTACGCTTTTAGGCAACAGGAAGTGGAGCAACGATTCATTGCGGGAGCTGCTCCTTGGAAGTACCAATCCTGATCTCTTCGACAATGCTTGCTATCACTGGATCGCCAATATGGCGACCGACTATCACGACAAAGACTTACTTCGACAAGACCTCATTGACTTCAAGGAAAGCATGCTCCATGTGCTTGAACAGACCGATCTGCTCAACATGTGTGACGCTGTTTCCAGAGGTATCTTAGAGAATCGTTTCACGGACTTCATCGAGCAGACTTCCTTTTTCATCAATGCGCTGGATCTCGTAAAGAACAACTTAGGAGAAGAATACATCGGGCAAGTACTCAACAAACTGGAATGCTGCAACTATGTCTTCCATCCGCGTGAGTGCTTCTTCACAATGCTCTGTATCTTCTTGCAGGACGACAGCGTGATGCAAAAGTGTATGCCAAGGATGATCAGCATCATACGTAAACACGATCTCGCCCTGTCCAAGCGTGCTCCTTTCGGCAAGCTTTGGATCACCCTGCTCGAATACTATATCCGCAAGAGTTATGAAACACCGGACAGTCTCAACAGCCAAGGTACGACCGAGACGATGATACAAGCTCTGGCTCTCCAGCTCAATTTGGCAGAAGACGATGACAGCGACCTTTTCGACGTGGTACTCAACCGCAGTCTCCTCTATCGACTTTGCAGCAAGATGGGAGTGGCCGACCCCAAGAGCCTGCTGGAAGAATCGCTCTACAACCTTGTCTCTGACTCCGGCGACCAGGCTGCCTATGTGGTCAACACCGATGACGCCACACTCACCGCCAATATCATTGCCAACCAGGTGTCTGATACGATCGACTCATCGCTCGCTCCTGTGGAATACCTCACGGACAATGCAAAGCTACTGATCAAAGACGGCAAGATCTCTATCTCAGCCTCTGATGTAAACTCCGAGAATGTCTACACGCCTCTGCCAACCCGTCTGAACCTCTGGCACGCCTTTACCATCAGGCTCAGCGAGAAGCCTTCTGCTGACCTCAGAGGAAATAAAAGCAACACGCTGCCACACTTCAAGCAACTGTGGGATTTCATCTATAAGTCACTCTTCATCGGTGGACACCGTAATAAAAAGAAAGAAAGACGCAGACTTCTGCCCGGCGAGGAAGTGTCGATCATCATCAAGAAGAAGATACCAACCGACGATGAAACAAAACTTCTTTTCCAATGTGAGGTCATCGACGAAGAGCTGCAAGGTATCACAGGATACATCGATGCCGCCAGAGACATCGTACCCTATTATCCCAGCAAGAAGCTTTCGTTAGAGGACTTCTACCACAATGGCTACCCGCTCATCCTGCCTGCTGACGTAGATGGTATCGAGGACGGAGAATACCACTTCGTGATGAATGAGATCTGCGTAGACTTTATGGAGGATTACCGCATCGAGCATCTCAACTTCAACAGTCGTCTCAGATGTGTTCTCAACAATTCTCAACCCGGTATCGGCCGTGTACCTGCTATCTCCACCAACGGCTTGTCACTGTCTGTAGATGTGGAGCCCGGCACTCCTCTCAGCGTATTGTCAAAAGGTAAAGTGGTCGAAGTGTACAAGCCCACGCAGGGCAGACCACCTTATATCAACGTCACCTATCGTGCAGATGTACCCGACATGGTCTTCAGTGTGGGCGCTGCCTTCCATCAGTTCATGGTCAACCTTGCACACGGCGAGGTGTTTGTCAGTGAAGAGGAACAGGAACCTTCCGAGGACTTCACCTCGACGATGGATGCTGAGCACCTCACGGAACTGATGTATATCTTCGAGACCTACGCCAGCTTTGAGGATGATTACATCAAAGCCTACAACTATATCTCCACTTGTCGGGTACTTGCCCGCATGCTCAACTCCGAACGGGAACAGTATTATTGCAAGCGACTCTCACTACTGGAACTGCTCAACGACTTCGCACTGAACAATAGTTTCTCCAACGAGAGCATGGCGATCCTCAACAACGCCGACAGCTTAGGCTTTGAGCAGGACTCGCATCTCTACAACGACTTCCAGCAGATGACCATCGTCTCCTGGCTTGACAACGACGATCACTACGACGACCTCTATCAGATGAGTTGCAAGCGGGAGAACCCGACTCTACAGATGTTGGCGGCTCTCGTCATGTCGCACAACACGGTAAAGAAGGCCGGGCTCATCTCCCAAGCCGATGAGATTCGGGAAAAGATACGCTCCATCCTCAAGCTCAGACGCAACCAGAGCGATAAGAAAGACTATGGACGCGAAGACTATCATACCGAGTTCAAGGCCTCTATCGTCTATCCTGAAAGCTCTATGCAGTCGAACTTAGCCGAACAAACATCTAAGATCCTTCAGGAGATTTGCGCATTCCTCAATGCTGACGGTGGTACACTCTACCTCGGTGTCAACGACCAGGGTACAGAGAGTGGCGTGGAGGAAGACTTGAAACATCCTAAGTTCAACGGTAACCTCGACCACTATGAAGATTATATCCACAATCAGGTAGCCATCTACCTCGGACAAGAGGCAGCCCACAATATCAAGACGCACTGGGATGAAGGCACGAAAGCCAATGTGCTGGCGATCTCTATTCTGCCCAGTCCCGATCCAATAGCGCTCAAAGGCGACTACTACGAGCGTATGGGCAAGTCAGCCCGGAGAGTCAACAGCGACTATTTGTCTGCTTTCCTCATCGGACGCAAGAAGTGGGCTGCTGAGCATCAGCTGATGACAAAGGATGAGAGCCCTGCTATCATCAGTACGCCGGCACCCATATCGCAAGAGATCAATGCAGGCACGACCACGACACCTGCGCCATTCACCAACGAGATCAAAGACAAGATACAAACCAGCCGGTTTAGAAACAACGTCATCCACGACTACGAGTTGAACTATCTTCCCACGACGGCATATCTTTGCTTCATCGACAATGATGAGTACAAGTTGCTTCAACAAGACGACTACCGCACGGAGGACTACCGTCTGGAGTTGGCCATCCATGAAGAAGAAGAGAAGTCATGGCTCATCATGGTTTATAGCGACGGGCGCGTGGTGAAGGCCAGTGTGGAGAAGCTCCTGCACAGAGACAGCGACCGAACCTTTAAGCGCTACTCCGGCAAGGAACTCATCTATGCCAGCATAGCCAGCGACGACGACGAGATTATCCTTGGCTTCGTCGATGGTAAAGGCAACAAACGACTGCGCTTCGACGACATCTCTAAGATCAAGGAAAACAGCATGCAGGACTATGGCGAGACGCTCTGCGACGTCTCTTTCAGTGATATTCACTACGTCGAAGTCATCAACCGCAACAAAGTTCCCGAGTGGGTACAACTCAATCCACCAAGAAAAGAACTCGGCATCGTGTTGAAGACCGTCAACGGCAAGCGCATTGCCGAGATGCTACCGGAATGTAATATCTGACAGAACATAGGCACGACGTAGTACGCATAACAAAGCAGCAACTATGACACTGGAATTTATATTACGATTAGCAATCGCAGCCCTGTTAGGTGGGGTGATAGGATTGGAGCGTGAGTACCGGGCCAAAGAAGCCGGCTTCCGCACCCACTTCCTTGTAGCTTTAGGAAGTGCCTTGTTTATGATTCTCTCCATGTACGGCTTTGACAGTATGATCAACGGCACAGCGCAAAAGCTGTCCTACGACCCGTCTCGTATTGCCTCACAGGTAGTACCCGGCATCGGTTTCATCGGTGCCGGCATCATCATCTTCCAAAAGCATGTCGTCAAAGGCCTAACGACAGCAGCAGGACTGTGGGTGACATCAGCCATTGGCCTTACCTGTGGTGCGGGCATGTTTGTCCTTGCCGCGGCGACCACCATCATGGTACTCATGTGTCTGGAAGCACTCCACTTCGTTTCCAGTCGCTTTGCCACACGCAGCATACTGCTTACATTCAGCTCCGACAAGCAAGAGAACATACAGGTTGTATTGCATAAGATGAGAGATGCAGGTATCGACATCGACTCTTATGAGATGCAGAAGAATACTAATCCTAAAGGCATCGCTTATCAAGTGTCCATGGAGATCAAAGTCAAGCGCGATCAATATCAGACCCGCATCATGCAGTTCATGGAGAAAATGGACGGCGTCAGCATACAGAATATTGAATAGTGCGCATACACCTTATTATATATAAGAGCACAACATACTAAGCCAGCATTTCTTCCAATTGCTCAATAGCATCCTTGATGTCTTGAGCAAAAGAAGCGTGTGAGAGCAGATAATCCTTCCGGCCACTTGCCAGATGCTCATAGAGCGAAGGATTCATCTGCTCCACATAACTCGATATAGCGTATTCTATATCATCTTTCTGTCCATCACTATGGGAATACTCATAGACCCGGTACTTCTGATGAAAGAAGCTATAGGCCGACTCTATACTACCCTGATCGAAAGAAAAGCTGTTTGACTGATCTGTTCTCTGTATCATATCCAATTAAGTAAAGCAATACTATGATTAACTATATTGATGCAAAAGTACTCAAAAAAATTGAGACGATAAAAGAGAGTTAAAAGAAAAGCGACAAAACAATAATAAAAGGACACATTCGTTACACTATATATGGAAGAAAAGAAGACCATAAAAAGACTTATATTCACAGCTATACTCAGTACCACGGTCAGCATCGGATGGTCGCAAAATCCAATCATGCCCGATGCTATGCCAGGCATAGCTAAAAACGATCAGAAATCAGACACATTAACAGAAATGCATCTGCCATCCAGTATGACAGATGAGGACTTTCATGGCTTTGCTGAGCTCAACATCGATAACTTACTCTCGGTATTAGAGAAATACAACGTGAAGGAAAAGAAAATCGTTTTAGCACAAGCCTTATTAGAGACTGGTTACTTTTCCAGCCCTCTTTGCATGGAATGCCACAATCTCTTTGGTTTACGTCATCCCAGTGATGGCAGCTACTATACTTTCAACAACTGGGAAGAATCCGTTAAAGCCTATCTTGACGACGTGCAATATAAATACAATGGCGGTAACTACTACGCATTCCTCAAACGCATAGGATACGCAGAAGATCGCAACTACACATCAAAAGTAAGAAAGATAGCAGACAAGCTAGACATATAATAGTAAGCGCGGCAAGGAGCCGCGCTTTTTTTAAGCCCTTCCCTAACCCTCCCCAAGGGGAGGGAAACTCAATACCCACAACGCATATATTACGTACGGATGGTATGGTATAGCAATTCTCTCCCCTCGGGGAGAGCTAGAGAGGGGCTGGAGTTGAGCTATAGAGGGGCTTTGCCATACTAAAAAAAGCCCCTGAAAACATTGCTGTCTTCAAGGGCTCTCGTATTTGAAAGAGGGCGGCCTCCTACTCTCCCGCATTGCATTGCAGTACCATCGGCGCAAGTGGGCTTAACTTCTCTGTTCGGAATGGGAAGAGGTGG
>Ga0256407_10010825_pt1 | contig 12736 bp, 18 predicted proteins | sample RumenRJG_04DNA_FD_193489 | JGI IMG/M metagenome (GOLD analysis project Ga0256407, IMG submission 193489) | Bovine rumen microbial communities from Lethbridge, Alberta, Canada - RJG_04 | ecosystem: Host-associated > Mammals > Digestive system > Stomach > Rumen | place: Canada: Alberta... | reverse complement strand
AAGCACTAAATCGAACAAATATACGTACACTGCAATACTTTAATGTATTAAAGGATTGTACTAAATATTGCACTTTATTCTGAACAACTATATGTTATAATAGATATTGTCAGAGGGAAACAATAGCAATAGGAAAGGAGCTTAAAATGATAATTAGAGATTACCGTAAAGGTCGCAAGTATGTAACAATCACATTTTATGATGTGATAGATGCCAGGGATGCTAATTGCTATGATACAATGGTTGGACGTGTCACAATAGATGCATACAATACCATGATTACAATGCCTGAGAGCAGACAGGCAGAGTTTATAGCGCATCATTTAGTATAAGGAGGTATAACAATAGCAATAGGAAAGGACACTTTTATGAATGCTTTAGAATTTAAAGAATTAAAAACATGGTCTGTGATTTTTAGTCGAAATATGATAGAAGATTACAGACAAAACCGCAAGACAGTGCATGAAAGAATTGAAGCAGAAAAAGCAGATTGGTCACTTACGAAACGTCTGAATAACGAACTGATAATTAGTTATGGTAAAGAAAATCTGACACTTGACAGACATAAAGGCTTATATCACGTAAAGTGATATTATTATAGAAAGGAAGTATAACAATGACAGATCAGGAACTTATGAACATGGAATTAGAAAGACTGAACAAGAAATTAGACGTGTATGAAAGTGAGGTAAAAGCATATAGGAAATTTTTAAGACAGCAATCAGCTGAACAGGGCATGCAGTTAGCAGTGCTTGCTGAAAAGCTACAGGCACAGATAAAACTCCAGAACAGTGATACAGAGCTTTATGGCAAAAATAGTTTTTCTGCTACTCTTAACAGACAGTTAGTCAATGCCTGGATTTTTGCGATTGAAAATTATGGTTGGTACGTAGAATTAGATTTTAGAGGTGATCTTATAAGTGATAGGCGGATATATACAGGTAACCACCGTTTAATGTTGCATGACAACTATGCACGTGCTACAAAGGATGTATTATGAGAAAAGACATAGAGGAGAATTATAAGCTATGCTGTGCCATTATACAGTTGGCGCAGCAGATCACGAAAGAAAACCCGGATAAAACCTATTGTTTTACGACACATGTCTATGTTGGTAGTAAAAAGGTAAAAATGAGCACAGAGGGCATGCTTAAAGAAGAGGACGGTGAATAAAAATGTATGTATGTGATATCTGTGAGGAAGGATCGTGTAAAGACTGTATTCTTGGCAATCCGTGTTTAGGATGTCCTGATTATGACAGAACTAAAGATGATTGCAAGTCGAAGGGTGGTTGCGGCCAGCCGTGTGACCCGAAAAGGATAAAAGCGAGGTGACAAAATTTGACACTTGAAGAGTTTAGTAACCTCTCATACGCTGATCTTAAAAAACTGGATACGCCTACACTTAAAAAACTGGTATCGGAAAAGGGAAAGTCCCTTAATAAGCGTATAAAGAGGATTGAGAAAGACCCGGAAGCGTCTCAGGTATCTGTAGACATCGTAGAAAAGTCCGGTGGCAGGTTTAAGGTCGGTGGTAAAGACAGAAAAGCGCTGCTTGCAGAAGCAAAACGTGAGCAGCGTTTTGCGAGGGGTAAGGCGTCAACTGTCCGCAGTGCCAGGCAGCATAAGGAAGCATTGCAGCGTGCCGGCGCAGGGATGACTGCTAAGGAGTATGGTAAGCATCAGAAAAAACAGTATATTAAAGAACAGGAGCAGAAAGTCAGGAACAAAACTGGGAAAGCTCCAACTAAAGCACAGAAAAAGAGCATAAGGGAAAAAGCTAAAATCATAGAAGCACAAGCCAGAAAAGAACTGGATAGGAAAGTCGCAGAGTACTGGGCTAATTTCCACAAATGGCAGGAAGCTAACCCTGAAAAGGGATCCCCGACAAACGTAAAAAATAATGTGTCATCACGTGCTTTTAAAAGCGAGGAAGAGCAGAGATCCCGATTTACGAAACTTTACGAAAAAGAAGTAGGAAAACGTGAAAAGACATATATCGAGCAACAACAATCTGAGGACTGGACTATTACTGAAAGCACGCCGTTTGATGTGGTAAAAGAGACAGTCCCACCAACACCGGAGGAGATACAGGAATTTGAAGAGATCAGGAAACTCATTGAACAGACTGGAGGAATACCACTTACATAGGTACCCTATGTGGTGGAGTCATCCGGGAACGTCTGATGCTCTGGAAGTACTGCTAATGACAGCCCCGACAGTGTACGCTAAAAAAATACATATCGGGGATACAAAACAGTCCTTATACTATATCAATATGCCTTGCACCTTTGATATAGAGGATAGTAGTTTTTACGATGACGGCGTAAAAGTGTCTACCATGTATGTGTGGCAGGCAGATTTTAATGGTGTAGTTATCATGGGGCGCACATGGTCAGAGTTTTTGGAAATGTGCGAGCTTATACAGAAATACACAGACTATACAAAACGCCTGATCCTGTTTGTACACTTTCTGGATCACGAATTTCAATTTATCCGTAAGCTCTTTCATTGGGACAATATTTTTTCCCGGAAAGAGCGCAGTCCCATCTATGGCGTCACCCGTGGCATAGAGTATAGAGACAGTTATATCCTTACTGGCAAAAGTCTCGCACGTGTCGGGGATGATATACGGACTTTTAAGGGCATGGCGAAAAAGTGTGGTGATCTGGACTATCGAAAGATACGTGGCACAAAAACCCGATTGAAACGCAAAGAGATAGGTTACTGCATGGCTGATGTGCAGGTATTATGTGTCCGTATCCATGAGCTTATCGAGGACGAGGGCGGTAACATTGCACGTCTGCCTCTCACTAATACCGGGTATGTGCGCCGATATACCCGGAAAATGTGCCTGCCTACCGATAAAGCGCATGCAGATGATCGCTATAACTATTACCATGGTATCCATGCTCTTAACTTGCAGCCAGACGAGTATGTTTTACTCAAAAGAGCTTTTCAGGGTGGCTTCACGCATGCAAATGCTCTATATGTTGGCGATGACATAACAGGTAAGATAGACAGTATTGATTTTACTAGCAGTTACCCGGCGGTTTGTCTGTCCAACCCTTTTCCGGCGAGCGCAGGACGCAAGGTGGAAATAAAATCGCAAGACGACCTGGACAAATACCTTAAATATTATCTGTGCGTGTTTACGGTTAAATTTGTAAATATCCGCCAGAAACCGAACGTTTACGAAAACATCATCAGCGAAAGTAAATGCATCGTAAAGGGCAAATTCGTAGTAAATAACGGGCGCATAGTGTCGGCGGATGCAATCACTACAACCGTCACTAACATAGACTTGGAGTGTATCCGCAAGTTTTACGATTATGACAATCTGTATCTGGGTACATTTTATGTTTATGAAAAAGGCTATCTCCCGAAACCGATTATAGAAACTATACTGGACTTGTATAAAGCTAAAACAGAGCTAAAGGGGGTGGTTGGTGCGGAAGTTGAATACTTACTAAAAAAGGGTATGTTAAACTCCGTGTATTAGCGGCATGATGGTTACTGATATTGTAAAAGAGTTATCCATCTGTGACGAGTCCGGCGAGTGGCAAGAGCCTGAGATACCTGACCTTAAAAAGGCAATCACCCAATACAATGCCAACAAGCAGAGGTTTTTGTACTACCCGTGGGGCGTGTTTGTCACAAGCTACGCAAGGCGCAACCTATACACCGGGATACTGGAGTTTGGTGATGATTACATCTATAGTGATACGGACAGTATAAAGTGTCTCAACATGGACAGACACATGGACTATGTTGATGGGTACAACAAATATATAGTGTCTGCTATAGACAAGTGTCTTAAAAGCTATGGACTTGATCCCGATCTGTCACGTCCCAAAAACATTAAAGGCAGTATAAAGCAGATAGGGGTCTGGGACTGGGAAACGGAAAAAGACCCATATACAGAATTTAAGACACTGGGAGCTAAACGCTATATGTATATGCAGGGCGACAAGCTGCATATCACGATAGCAGGGGTATCCAAAGCGTTGGGACGTGATTACATTGCAGCACAAGGCAATCCGTTCGATTTTTTTGCAGATGACATGGTGATCGACAGAGAGCACAGTGGTAAACTGACTCACAGCTACTTAGATTATGAGCAGGACGGAGAGCTTACAGACTATAGAGGTGTATCAATGCACTACCATGAGGAGAGCAGTGTCCATCTGGAGCAGGCAGAGTATAAGATGTCAATAATGGCACAGTTTAAGGACTATTGTAACGGAGTCCGGAAAGGAGTTATTAAATGTTAAGTGATTTTTTATTTATTATAGTAGAGCTAATTATAGTCGTGGCTGCATATATAGCATGTATCATAATTGATAACGTGTTTTGGGATGACGATGATGACGATGACGACTGGAGCAAGTAAAAAATGAAAGAAAAATACTATAGTCTCGATAATATACTGGCTAAAAATTGCCAGTACAATGTAATTTTTGGGGAGAGGAGTAACGGGAAATCATATGCCGTAGAAGAGTATATCTTAAAGCGATACTGCGAGACGGGGACGCAGGGGGCTATCATCCGGCGGTGGCATGAGGATTTTAAGGGTAAGCGAGGGCAGGCGGTGTATAGCCCTCTGGTATCCAATGACCTTATCAGCAAATATACAAACGGCAGGTGGACAGGCGTGTACTATTACAGCGCGCAGTGGTTTTTGTGCCGTAAAGACGAGGATGACGAGACAAAGATCGTAAAGGACACAAAACCGTTTTGTTATGCTTTTGCAATAACGGAAATGGAGCACGATAAGAGTACAAGCTATCCAGATGTGACAACAGTGCTATTTGATGAATTTATTACCCGTGGCGGATATGTAAATGACGAATTTGTTCTGTTTATGAACACACTATCAACAATCATCCGTGACCGGGATAATGTAAAGATTTTTATGCTTGGTAATACCGTAAACAAATACTGCCCATATTTTAGCGAAATGGGTCTCACCCATGCAATGAGTATGCAGCAGGGGAGCATAGATGTATATAGCTATGGGGACAGTCGCCTGCACGTGGCGGTTGAATACTGCGGTAATCGGGACAAAAAAGGTGGACTGATAAAACGCAAGAAAAAATCAGATTTTTATTTTGCGTTTGATAACCCCCGTTTGCAGATGATAAAATCAGGATCGTGGGAGCTGCCTATCTATCCACATAAGCCAGTGGATTTTGCACCAAAAGACATAAAATTTATATACTTTATCAAATTTAAAGACAATCTGTTACAATGCGAGATTGTCATGCGGGATAAGTATAATTTTACGTTTATCCATCCCAAAACCACACCCTTGCAGTCGCCGGAAAAAGACCTGATCTTTGACACTGACGCAAGTGCCCTATATACTCGTAGTCGTAAACTGGGACAGGGCATCAATAAGCGCAATATCGTAGCTAAAATAATAGAGTACTATAATAATGATAAAGTATTTTTCAGTGACAACAATACGGGTGACATCCTTACAAACTATCTGGACTGGTGCCGGAAAGCTACTTTAACAGACTAAAGGATTGTACCTATTTATGAGCTTGCTAACCTACTTACGCAGGTAGTATTATAATAGCAATAGGAGATAATGACAGCACAAGAAAGCAGAGGTAATTACAATGGCATTTTCAGTAAACAAATTTAACAAAAACTCTCTTTTTGATTTTAAGCTCCCGGAGGACAGCGAGTTTAAAAAGCTTTCGACCTTAGACGAGGGAAAGACTTATACTATCCATGGTCTTTTTATCAGCACAAAAGGCAAATTCGGAGATCACCCGGTAGCAGTTGGTGATACTTTTTACATCGATCTGCCTAAAAACACTCTTGATACGGTCAAGGAAATGTTAAATGACGAGGAGGCCGTCGCAGCTATAAACGCAGGACTTGTCGGCATCACACCTGAGCCTTACCATTCCAAGAATTATGATAAAGACTGTGTTGGCGTAAAGTGGGTAGACGTTACGCCGGAAACCCCTTTTAATTAAACGGTTTTATGTTATAATATAGATGATCTCCTATTGTAGTTGTTTTGTTAAAGCGGACTTGCAAAAGTCCGCTATTTTGTTACAATAAATAAAAATAAAAATGTTTCACGTGAAACATTGATTGAACAGGAGGAAATTTAAATGGATACACAGGTAGTACAGGGATTTATTTCTAGCGTAGGTTTTCCGATTTTTGTCGCAGTCTGGATGCTCTACAAGTCGTCAAAGGACTCAGATAAAATGAGTGAGAGCCTACAGGAGCTTAAAAATGCAATCACGGAACTCACGACCCTTATGCAGAGCAAAAAGGATGACGCTAATGACAAATAAGACTTACTTAAAATATCTGCGAGAAAACAAGCTATTTGATTTTGCGAATAAGGGCGACAATATAGATCAGATGATGCTCTACATGTTTGCCCGTACACAGTCAATGTTTACATGGTCAGGACTCCCGGAGACTATACCATGTTACATGTTGGAGATGTATTTGCAGATCAATGGATATGCCGGGATATGCAGAGTTAACGGTGACTTATACGCCTTTTGCGGCGGACTGGGCGGCGAACCGGATGCATATTATCAGCCAACTATCCTTACAGTGGCAAACCCTTATTTACAGCTTAATAAGGAGTTTAAGATCGGCGAGGACTGTGTGGTCATCCGCAATGACGTTTTCTATCAGGGGCTAACGCCGTTATTTAATAAGTATGCAAGTCAGCTGGCAGAAAATGAGCTGTCAATGTATATGGCGACTATCAACACCCGTATCCAGTCCGCAATATCCGCCGGGGATGACACCACGAAAGAGAGTGCGCAGAAATTTATTGATGATCTGATTAAAGGTAAACTGGGCGTTATAGCCGACAATCCTTTTCTGGAGTCGCTTAAAACGCTGCCTTTATCGACAAGCGCAAATACTAACGTGCTTGGCGACCTTATCGAACAGGAGCAGTATCTAAAGGCAAGTTGGTACAATGAATTAGGACTTAACGCAAATTATAACATGAAAAGAGAAGCCCTTAACTCAGCTGAGTCTACCATAAATAACGACATACTTTTTCCATTGATAGACGAAATGCTTAAGCAGAGACAGATAGCGTGCGAACAGATAAATGCCCTTTTTGGTACTGATATAAGTGTTGAGCTTAACAGTTCATGGAAAGACAACAAAAAAGAGCAGGCTGAGATCAAGAGCAGTGACGAGCAGGGAAGCGAACCTGAAGCAGAGGAAAGCGAACCTGAAGCAGAGGAAAGCGAACCTGAAGCAGAGGAAAGCGAACCTGAAGCAGAGGAAAGCGAACCTGAAGCAGAGGAAAGCACAAGCGAAGCAATCGAAGAGATCAAAGAGGATATTGAAGAGATCAAGGATGACCTGAAAGAAGGTGATGCAGATGACAGAGAGAAAAACACTACTGGAGACAGTGACTGACGGTAATGTAGCGGAGCATGGCATCTTTAAATACTTACAGGCACGGGCGACTGACAGCCCTAAATACTTACAGGGTGATATGACAGTCCTGAACTACGGGTATTACTACAGCCACTCGGGCGATAAGTATATAAGTCCGCTTGTCACCCGTATCATGGGGGGTGATGATACATTATCGGACGACAAAAGTAACACCCTTGCCGATATGCTGCTAAAGATATGCCGTCCTAACTGGGATAAGGTCTATGAGGCTTTAAGTGTCGATTATAGTCCCATCGAAAATACAGACGCTTATATAACCCACAATACAAGCACAACCGGCAGATCATCGGGCACTAGCAATCTGACAGACTCCGGGACTGACAATCACATGCATTCAGGATCGGACACCCGGACAAACACGGGGACTGATACCCATGCTCTATCTGGCACAGATACCACAAAAGACACTGGCACAGATACCATGGCCAAGACCGGAACAGAAAAAAATGAGGGTAAAGTCAATGAGACTGACTATCATCACAGCTACACTACAGATACGGAGTCTAACCCCGGTGGCACAAGCACGACACAAAATCAGGCGTATGGTTTTAATTCCTCCGAACCGTCAAACGATACTAAAAGCGTGACGACCGTTAATCAGACGCTTACTACCATACACCGCACAGTGTCCGTCCAGACAGATAAAGATGGTAACCCCGTAAAAGACGCAAACGGCGAGGAGATAAAAGAGCCAGGTAAAAACTCGGATGAGATAGACCGTAAAACGTCTGACACTACGACCTATAATACTGTTGACACGGATACCAAAAACCTTACAGAGTCTACAGAGTACGGGCACAAGGATACGGAGACACTTGACGTTACTGACACTACAAATTATAATAGCAGTGATAATGAGACTATAAACATATCACACGCAGGTACTACATCCGGCGAAAACTCTGGAAGCGAGCAGTATGAGGAGCACAGGCACGGTAATATCGGCGTTACTACAAACCAACAGATGATAAGTAAGGAGTTGGAGCTTAGAAAACGGTTTTTCTACGAGACTGTTTTTGCTGATCTGGATAAGTACTTGTGCTTATCCATCTATTAACGAAAGGAGCAACAATGAAATTAGAACAGATTTACAAACTTATGAACACCGTAACTAAAGAGGTTATTGGTGAGGAAGCAGTGGTGCAGGAAGACCTCTCAAACGTGGTGGAGATCGGGAAACAGATACAGGACCTGGACAAGATTGATAACTACGTTAACAGTCTGGTAAACCACATCGGTAAGGTCATTTTTGTAAACCGCCCGTATTCCGGCAGTGCACCATCTGTGCTGATGGATGGATGGGAGTATGGATCAATTCTCGAAAAAGTGACAGTTGACAGCTTACCGCAGGCTGTCGAAAATGCATCATGGGAGCTTGAGGACGGCACAAGCTATGATCCTAACATTTTCTACAAGCCACAGGTTTCCGCTGAGTTTTTCAACAAGCGCGTTACCTTTGAAATTGACATGTCATTTACCAAAATGCAGGTCAAAGAGAGCTTTTCCAACGCTGAGCAGCTTAATGCATTTATCAGCATGATCTACAATGCTATTGATAAGTCAATGACTGTCAAGACTGATGAGCTTGTAATGCGCACTATCAACAACATGATCGGCGAGACACTGCACAGTGATTTTCCGGCAGGGTCATATAACACAAGCGGTGTCAAGGCTGTAAATCTGCTTTATCTGTATAACCAGAAATTCGGTACACAGCTTACCAAAGATAAGGCACTCACTACGCCGGAGTTTATCAGGTTTGCAAGTTTTACGATGGGACTCTATCAGATGCGCATGAGCAAACTGTCAACGCTTTTCAACATCGGCAAAAAGCCACGTTTCACGTCTCCTGACCTTCTGCACGTGGTGCTGCTTGCCGATTTTGCAGCAGCTGCTCCGGCTTACTTACAGTCGGATACCTATCACGACGAGTTTGTAAAGCTACCAAAGGCTGAGATCGTGCCATGTTGGCAGGGATCAGGTACTGATTATGGGTTTGCCTCTACAAGCTCTATCAAAGTCAAGACCTCTGGTGGCAATACAGTAGAGCTTGACGGTATCCTTGGCGTTATGTTTGACCGGGATGCACTCGGGGTATGCAACTATAATAGGCGTGTGGAGTCACTATATAACCCTAAAGCTGAGTTTTGGAATAACTTCTACAAGATGGATGCAGGCTACTTTAACTCGCAGAACGAGAATTTTGTCGTGTTCTACATGACAGACGCAGCGTAACTTATAAACTGATAAAAACTTGCCCCGTGAAATGCGGGGCTTTTAAATTATGGCAGAATATACTTTTGATTTACATGATCTGGAAAAAAGATGGCAATATATAGAGCACCCTGCATATAGCACTATCCATTTTATGATAATGGCTGTATATTTGCCAGTATCAATTAACGATGGAGATGTAATTACAATAACTAATCAGTATAATCTCTTTTTTGGCGAATATGCTATCCCAACTGTCATGAACGCTACCAACCCTTTAATTGGGCCTGCTATCTATAGTCAAGTTAACGTGCCAGATTATGCGGACGAAAAAAGCGGGATCAAAGTAATATGTAGGTTCGAAAATCCTGGTAAAGCATCGGGGCATTTTCACTACGAATATTGTTGTCGTAAATATCGCGACACATTTTCTATGTTCGCATATATGGGTAATATAAGCGTGCGAGCTAATACATCATATGTAAGTATGGCGACAGCCCCTGTATTTTTTGACTCTAAAAATCATTGGGTATCACCCCGTAACTATCCAAGTGCTGCTGGCAAACACTGGAAATTAGTCATAAATGGGGAGGGGGAGGAGTTTAACTCCGCGTTTTTAGTTAGTAATACAGCACCCAATAGTTATACATTTCCTTCCGAATATGATACTGGTACGGTGTCAATAGGCAGTGGATTGGAGGGTTATTTTTTAAAACCTACGCATGACACCCTAACTGCGAAGTTTTACAATTTGGGAGAGCTTAAAAAAGGTGATCTGCCTGATCCTACAGACCCTAATCCCGGTGATGGTGATAGTCACGGTGGCGGTGGCGGTGGTACTGATGATCTGGGCGGTGATCCCATAAAGGATACCGGAGTGCCTACGATCGAGGCTACGGACAGTGGTCTGATGACACTATACAATCCAACAGTAAGCGAGCTGCAAGCCCTGGGGCGCTTTTTGTGGAGTGATGGACTGGACCTTAACAGTTTCAAAAAATTATTTAATGATCCATTTGATACACTGCTTGGACTGTCGATCATCCCTATTGTACCGCCGACAAGCGGTACTAAAAAAATAATGTTCGGTAATCTGGACAGTGGGGTATCTGCTAAAGTTATATCCCATCAGTTTGTACCTAATGTGGACATGGGGTCTGTCACGCTTGGAGAGGTCTATAATGGTGCACTGGACTATAGCCCGTTTACTACAGTCTCTATCTATCTGCCTTTTATTGGATACCGGGAGCTAAACGTACAAGATATAATGAATAGTAAAATACATCTAGTTTATAAATTTGATGTATTAACGGGCGGATGTATCGCTGAGTTATACGTGGATCATCTTAAAACAGGTAACAAGTCCAAAGATAACTCTAAATTTAAGTGGGAACCCCACAGCGGACTGTTAGCAAGTTTTGAGGGGCAGTGTGCCGTTAATATCCCTCTCGCAAGTCAGGACTACACAAACACGATAAGAGCGATGATCGGGGCAGTTGGTATGGTAGGTGGTGCAGCTGCTAGTTTTGCTACTGGCAACCCTGCGCTTGGAGTTGCAGCACTCGCAGTAGGCTCTGCTAATTCTGCCATGCAGGCGTCAACTCCGACAGTGCAGAGATCAGGACATCTGTCATCCAGTAACGCAATAATGGCTAATCTCACACCGTTTCTGACAGTCACTAGACCACATCAATGCAAGCCAGCAAAATATTATAAATTGCGTGGTGTACCATCGCAGATATATGTGCCTAAGCTGTCAAAACTGGCGACAAGCAAGCATGACTATTATCTGCAAGTAGCAGAGATACCTGATATTAAAGTAGCAGGCGCAACTGACACAGAAATAGCTGAGATCAAAAATCTCCTGAAAGAAGGTGTTGTATTATGAGTTTTAAAATAGAGTTATATAAAAACAGTTCGCCCCGTAACTCTTTCTACCCCACACTATCAAAAGTGCGGGATGTAGAGGGCACACTGCGAGATCAGTGTAGTGTGCTTGAGCCAAAAATCTTAATGAGGATAAACGATGTAGGTGACCTTAAAAACGTCAACTACATGCATATAGCAGAATTCGGACGATATTACTACATTACAGATATAGTATCTGTCCGCAATACACTTATAGAGGTGTCCGGCCATGTGGATGTGCTATCGACCTACAGGACGCAGATACTCAGCAATGATGCTATAATTGCCAGATCAGGAGTCAAGGGTAACTATAACACGTACTTACAGGACAGCGAGCTTGCAACATATCAGGACAGTTATGTATGTAACTATCGTTTTCCGCAGAATTTTAAGCATGAAAATGACAATCTGATACTTGCAGTTGCAGGTGCAGCACAATCGTAGGAGGTATATATGGATAGTATTTCAACGTATGCTAAGACATTTCTGGGAGTGAGCCAGGGGAGCAGACGACACAAACTGATTGTAGATAGATACAATCAGATAAAACCTCTGCCCCGTGGCTATCGGGTAAAATATACAGATAACTGGTGTGCTACTTTCGTTTCATTTGTCTTATACTCATGTGGATGCACTAAAAACTTATACGAGTGTAGTGCGGAGAGATTGCGCAAAATATTTGTAAAATCAAAACTTGAGGTAAACAAAGATAAAGGCGTTAAAGAATGCATTATCTGGTATGACTGGGATAACAACAACTGGGCTGACCATGTAGGGATAATTACAGCAGTTGATAAAAAATACTACTATGTGATAGAGGGCAACAAAAATAGAAGGGTAGAAATGCGCACTATCAAAAAATCGAGTAAAGCAATTTTTACAATTGCTAAAATTAGATAATGTTTCACGTGAAACATTGTAAGGGCGTTCAATATGAACGCTCTTTTTATTATGGATAAATGTATGAGTAGTATGTAGGAGAGATTGCAGTGTACGTATATTTGTTCGATTTAGTGCTTTAGTGTAGTAAAATATCACTTTACGTGATATAAGCCTTTATGTCTGTCAAGTGTCAGATTTTCTTTACCATAACTAATTATCAGTTCGTTATTCAGACGTTTCGTAAGTGACCAATCTGCTTTTTCTGC
>Ga0256407_10010824_pt1 | contig 12738 bp, 7 predicted proteins | sample RumenRJG_04DNA_FD_193489 | JGI IMG/M metagenome (GOLD analysis project Ga0256407, IMG submission 193489) | Bovine rumen microbial communities from Lethbridge, Alberta, Canada - RJG_04 | ecosystem: Host-associated > Mammals > Digestive system > Stomach > Rumen | place: Canada: Alberta | collected... | reverse complement strand
TGCCCTGGCCAGAAGCACGTATTCCTGCCTGGTCTCATCAAGCAGTTTGTTGCGCAGCATGTACGCGTAATACCAAAGGTGACTGAGCACCACAACAGTGAGCGGAAGAATAAGATGTTCCGCCCTGCTTGCGACGCTGTCCGACATGCCCAGATCGTATGCTCCGCTGCTCGGAAGCAGATGCCACGTAACGGCAAAGAGCAGAATCAGCACGAGTGACAGCCAGAACTCAGGGATACAGCTGGTGATCGTACCGACCTTGCATATGATTCTGTCGATCAGCGTGTTCTCTTTGTATGCGCACGCAACGGCAATGAGAAGAGCCAGCCAGAATGTGAGCACGAATCCCAGGCCGCCGAGAAGCAGCGTATTGAAAAGTCTGCCCGAGATTACAGTCATGACAGGCTGTTTGTACTTAAAAGATATTCCAAAATCTCCGTGCGCCGCAGCTTTTACCCAGTCGGCGTACTGTTCGGTTATAGGCCCGTCAAGACCCAGTCTTTCAATCGCCTGGGCGTGTTCCTCCGCGCTCATTTTCTCGACTCTGTCTCCATAGTAAGAGACAAGAGGGTCTCCCGGCGCAAGCCTTGACATTGCGAACGTGATTGCGGACAGAACAAGAACTGAAATAATCAGAATAAGTACTTTTTTTGCCATTGAGGATACGAATTTACTGTCTGTCATGATATCGTCTCCTCCGTTTCCGCGGCGCCATCCGTTTCCATGGTAAGCCGCCCGCTTTCCATGCGGGCAATTCTATCGCTTATGAAGCGGACCATTGCAAGGTCGTGTGCTATGAAAATCATCGATGTATCGTGTTTGTTCTGGAGTTCACGGAACAGTTCCACTATCTGAGCCTGAATCGACACATCAAGAGAGGCAAGGGGCTCATCACAGATGAGAAGCTTCGGGTCCATGCCGTATGCCCTGGCGATGCTGACCCTCTGGCGCTGTCCGCCGGAAAGCTCGTGAGGATATCTGCCCATCATGTCCTCATCTATTCCTACCTCCTTCAGAAGCGATATTATGTAATCATCCATCTCACTTCTGCTGTTGAACATTTTGTGTATTTTAAGCGGCTCCGCAATCAGCTCTCTTACAGTCATCTTGCTGTCGAGAGCCGCGCCCGGATCCTGGGATATGAACTGGATTTCCCTGGAGAGCCTCTGTTTTATTTCACTGTGCCTGCGGTCGGTAACATCAATGCCGTCGTATATTATGCTTCCTTCCATCGGTTCATACATTCCAAGTATGCACCTGGCCAGCGTTGTCTTGCCGCTTCCCGATCTGCCTACCAGACCGAGGATTTCTCCCCGTTTAACTTCAAAGCTTACATCTTCCACCGCCTTGACGACAGATTTTCTTCCCAATTTGAAATAATGCGAGAGATCGCGGACCATAAGCACGGGTTCGCATTTGACCACTGCCTCTGCGCCGGATTCCGTGCCGCCGGTCTCCGCAGTCCTGCCTTTGCTTCCGAACTCGACCTTAGGTGCCCGTTCGTCTGCCAGCCATGTCGCCGCTCTGTGAGTTGGCGAGATATCAAAGAACGGAGGCGCCTGGACATAATCGATTCCCAGAGCGAATTCATTTCTCTCCGCGAAAGCGTCGCCTTCAAATCCTTCAGGCACATTTGGCGGACTTCCCGGTATCGTGCGGAGTCTTCCTCCTTCCGCGTATTCAGGAAGAGCGTGCAAAAGCCCCCATGTATAAGGATGGGCCGGTTCATTTATTACTTCATCCGCTGTTCCGATCTCAATGATCTTGCCCGCGTACATGATAGCGAGCCTATCCGCGATTTTTCTCGCGGCACTGAGATCATGGGTAATAAAAAGAATGCTCATGTTTCGTTCATCGCGAATCCTGAGCAACAGTTTCAGAATGTCGTTTTTGACGTCTTCGTCGAGAGCTGTCGTTGGTTCATCCGCAATCAGTAGCTTCGGATCCCGCGACAGCGCCATGGCCAGCACACATCTCTGGCGCATTCCGCCGGACAGCATCCACGGATAGGCGTCGAATCTCTCCTCCGCTCTGTCGATGCCCACATCCGTCATAAGCTTTACTGCCTTTGCGCGGAGAGTTTTTTTCGTTAACTGCTCGCCAGCATCACTCCTGTGCGCGCTGATCGCTTCCGTAATCTGTCTTCCTATAGTGTAAGTCGGATCCAGGGACGTAAATGGATCCTGAAAGACAATGGAAACCTCGCTGCCTCGCATCTGGCCGTACTCTCTTTCTGTGCAGCCTGTCGTATCGCGGCCGTTCACCATGATGCTCCCGGCTGTGATTTCCGCCTGCTTCGGAAGAAGTCCCATGATAGTCTTGCAAAGGACGCTCTTGCCGCATCCGGACTCCCCCGCAACAGCAACAATCTCTCCCTGCCCAATGGACAGAGAGAGATCGCGCACGGCACATGTTTTTCCCCATTCTGTGTTAAATACAACTGAGAGATTTTTTATTTGTAATACGTTGTTTTTATTCAAGCGTCCAGTCCTTAACGTTCCAAAAGATGCCTACCCCGTGATGTCCGAGAATTGTATCAGGCGTTATGCCCTTGATTGGAGCCCCCGATACGTAGTCAACATCGACATAGCAGAGGAATGTATATGCAGGGTCTTCCACAAGCGCTTTCTGGAATTCTGAATAGTATTTCTGTCTCTCGGCCTTATCGCCGGTCTGGCGGGCTGCTGTCAGCGCCTCGTCGACTTCTTCGTCACTGTACGCGCTGTAGTTGCTGCCCTTGTCAGTACCAAACACCTTGTATGTGTGATCGTCCGCATCGAACGGGCTTCCCCATCCGATCAGGAACGCTTCCTGGTTTTCCCAATCGATTTCCGACTTCACCTCATAGGAGGCATCTACGCCGATATCCTTAAGGTTCTGGCATGCGATCGCTGCCAGATCGGCACGGACCTGATCACCCTCCATACAGTTTATAGTGAAACTAAGGGTTTTGCCATCTTTTTCGTAAATACCGTCATCGTTCAGAGTCCAGCCTTCTTCCTCGATGATTGCTTTTGCTTTATCCGGATCATAGGCTTCCTGTTTTACGCTTTCATCATTGAATTCGTTTCTTTCAATCGGTCCGTAAGCCGGAATGCCCTGGCCTAAAAGTACGCTCTTTACCATGGCGTCCCTGTCAACCGCGCAGTTGATCGCGTGAATCAGTTCCTTGTTTTCCTGCCAGAGAGGATTGTTGAAGTTGTACATGATTCCGCGATAGTCTGCGGTCTTCATGTTGTAAACGGTAAATCCGTCTTTGCCTTCGAAGTTCTTCGCGTCCTTAGGCGTCAGCTTCGCCAGATCAAGTTCTCCCGATTCTATCTGCAGAGCCTTGGCGTTGTCATCTTCAACGATTTTGAAGATTATTGTTCCGATGCTCGGTGCTCCGCCCCAGTACTCTTCGTTGGCGGTCATCGTTATGCTCTGGCCTTCATCCCATGAGTCGAATTTGTACGGACCTGTTCCCACAGGAGCTCTGAAATACTCATCCTCCTGCATGCTCTTTCCTTCAAGCAGATGCTTTGGCAGGATGCCGATCGTCATATACTCAAGGAATGCGTAGTTCGGATCCTTGAGTTTGAAGCTTATCTGATAATCTCCGTCTGTTGTAATCTCCTCAACATCTTCGTAGTTCGAGAAGATTTCGGATTCATTTTCAGGATCCATTATCGCCTCAATCGTGAATTTTACATCCTCAGCGGTGAAAGGCTCACCATCATGCCACTTGACGTCTTCACGAAGTTTGAATGTATAAGTGTTTGTGGCTTCATCTAATTCGTAGCTCTCCGCCAGTGCCGGCACGACCTGATTGTTTTCGTCATGTCCCATAAGCCCGTCAAAGAGCAGCAAATTAATCTCACCGTGCTCGTCTATGGCAGGATTGATTCTGGTGTAATCTCCGCTTCCGTATACTAGTGTATTGCCATCTTTCTCTGCTGTTTCCGAGTCGCCCCCTTCGCTGCCGCCGCATGCGGAAAGACCAATGCACAGTCCCATGGTGAGAACTATTGCAAAGGCAAGGACAGCCGTCTTAAGAATTACTTTTCTCATTTCGTTCCTCCTTTGCACTGATAAAGCGTTAATCACATTTTAAGTTGAATGTTGGAGCTCCACAAGCCTCCCTGGGGGATATAAATAAAGGAACCGTTGAAAAATCAACGGTTACTGTTTCTTTGAACTCTTCCCTGTCCGCCTTTGTTATCGCACCGTGCCTATTTTGATTCTGCTTCCCAGATCAGCTCCTCCAGAGTCTGATAAAGGTGCTCCGGATCTACCGGCTTGGAGAGATGCGCGTTCATGCCGGCCTGGAGCGAACGCTGTACGTCCTCATCAAACGCATTCGCCGTCAGCGCGATAATCGGAATCGATTTCGCGTCAGGTCTGTCTATCGCTCGAATCGCTCTCGTCGCCTCGAGGCCGTCCATCTCAGGCATGCGTACATCCATCAGAATAGCGTCGTAATGGCCTTCAGGGCTGTTTTCAAACATCTCAAGGGCAATTCTGCCGTTTGACGCGTGATCCGCTTCCGCCTGACGCATCGTGATAATCTGCTTCAGAATCTCCGCGTTGATCTGCACATCCTCAGCCATCAGGATGTGTTTACCCGTCAAATCAGCGCGTTCTTTCTCCTTGTACAGGCTCATGCTGTTGCGTCTGGCTATCCGCTCGAACTCATCGATTACATTTGATGCGAAGAGCGGTTTGGCGAGGAAACTGTCTACTCCCACATGCAGCGCATCATCCATGATTTCATCCCAGCTGAACGATGTCAGTATTATGACGGTCATCTCCTTATCGTACCGTTTCCTGATCTCACCTGCGAGCTCTACGCCGTCCATCCCCGGCATCTTCCAGTCGAGCAGTACCAGGTTGTACGGTTCCTGCTTCGCCTTCTGCGTCTCCAGCATCTGCAAAGCCAATTCTCCGCCGCAGCAAACATCTGCCTTGATTCCCACCTCGTTCATGACAATTCTGGCATGCTCTGCCGCAACTTCCTCATCATCAACGACGAGAACACGGATGTCTTCAGGGGCGACATTATTCGTAATCGATTTCTGGGTGTCTGTGTTTGTCAGCGTAACAGTAACAGTAAACTCCGTCCCGACACCTTTTTCCGAGGTAACCGTGATTGTGCCGTTCATAAGTTCTACGATATTCTTCGTAATCGCCATGCCCAGTCCGGTGCTTCCGTATTTGTTGCTGCGGCTGCCGTCTTCCTGTGTGAATGCTTCGAAGATTTTCGGTATGAACTCCTGATCCATGCCGATGCCGGTATCTTTAATGCGGAACTGAATCGTGGAATGATTACCATAGATTGCCTTTTTTTCAATGGTCATGTCAACGGAACCGGGTGCCTCAGTGAACTTAATCGCATTGCTCAGAATATTGATCAGCACCTGCTTCAGTTTCATGTCGTCGCCGATATAATAATCACGCACGCCTCCGATGAGATGGCATTCGTATTTAAGCCCTTTTTCCTCGCACTGCGTCATTACGATCGTATTGATCTGCTCAAGCATTCTGCTGAAGGAAAACTCTTCATTGCGCAGAACAAATCGGCCGGATTCAATACGGCTCATGTCAAGTATGTCATTGATCAGCCCCAGCAGGTGCCGGGCGCTGTCATCGATTTTCTCCAGGTAATCGCGTGTTTCATCCGGAATTGATTCATTTCGGCTCGCCAGATTGCCCAAACCGATAATCGCGTTCATCGGCGTACGGATTTCATGACTCATGTTCGACAGGAAGATAGTCTTTGCCTTGTTTGCCTCTTCAGCTACGTTCAGCGCGTCCTTCAGCACTTCCCTGCTTTCGGTCAGCTCTCTCCTCTGATCCTGTTCTCTCTCGAGAGCCTCTTCGAGTTCACCTCTGTACTCTTCCCTTTCATCCTCGACAACGAAGATGTGCAGGACGCAGATTCCAAGCATGTAACCCATGGCATAAAAAGGCAGAAGCGGGAACGCCATCTGTATCGCTATGAAGATCATCATGGCAACGCCAAACAACCCGATAGTCATATGCCGACGCATTTCTTTACCCTCGGATTTCGATGTGATGTACAGCGTATAGATGGAAGTCAGCAAAAACAGTACAATCTGGACCGCCAGCGTAACATGGCGCACGCTTCCGGCGTGATATCCGCCAGCGCTGTCGAACCAGAACATAATCGGGTAAAAACAGTTCACAGCAACCGCTATGACTTCTACCACGAAGAAAAGCCGCCCAATCGTATACAGCAGTTTCCCGAAGACATTATCCTGTTCAAGATACGCCACGACATAGCGGGCCCAAAGAACCACGGAGGCTGCCATGGCGAGAAAATAAATCGTTGTATCAATGAAGAGCAGGGTCGTGAGATGGTATGAATCCAGAATTCCCCACAAAAAGTCAGTGATGTAGTAGGACAGAACCCCCAGCAGAAAATAACGGTAGTATCGCTGCGTCGGCGTAAACTGCCTCTCGCCACGGTTCAGCAGTACATCCTTATTGATTATCAGCAGGATGATTGACGCCAGTATTCCGATGATTGAATACATCATGATATCGGTCCCCCCTCAGTGCTCTAATGGTGCAGAAGCCCTTCTAATGTTTCAAACAGTATGTCCGGTTCCACCGGCTTGCTCAGATGCGCGTTCAGACCTGCCTGCACGCTGTCCTGAACATCCTCATCAAAGGCGTTTGCCGTTAACGCGATGATAGGAATATTCTTCGCGTCAAGTCTGTCCATTGCCCTGATTCTCCGGGTCGCCTCCAGTCCATCCATTTCAGGCATGCGCATATCCATCAGAATAGCGTCATAATAGCCCTCTTCGTGCTCCTCAAACATTTCTACGGCAATACGCCCGTTTTCCGCGTGATCCACCTCCATCTCACGCATGGAGAGCACCATGATCATTATCTCTGCGTTTACCGATACGTCTTCCGCCAGCAGTACTCTGTGGCCATTCAGGTCCGCTGTTTCCCGCATGAGCTTCGCGTTCTTCTGTTTGAAAGCCTCCCTGAACTCATCAAGGACGTTCCCTGCGAAGAGCGGTTTCGCGACAAACGTATCCACGCCTGCCGCCTTCGCTTTATCCTCGATATCATCCCAATTATATGAGGTAAGTATGATCACCGGCGTTTCATAACCCACGGCGGCACGAATCTGCCGTGTCGTTTCCATGCCGTCCATTTCAGGCATGCGCCAATCCACCAGAATCAGGTTATAAGGCTCCCTTCTGGCATGGCGGACCTTAACCATCTGCAGGCCTTCCGCTCCGGATAATGCCTTCTCACAGCTTACCCCCACCTGCCCCAGCACAAGCTGGGCGTGCTCACATGCGATTGGATCATCATCTATCACCAATACGCTCAATTCATGCGGATGTATATCGCTTTCCTCTTCCTCTGTGTTTTTCTGATCGCAGTCTGTCAGTGTGACCGTGACAGTAAACGTCGATCCCTTCTGCTGTTCACTCTCTACAGAAATCGTTCCGTTCATCAATTCAACCAGATTCTTGGTTATGGCCATGCCCAGGCCTGTGCTTCCATATTGGCTTGTACTTGACGAGTCTTCCTGACTGAATGTATCAAACAGTTTAGGAAGATAATCCTGGCTCATCCCTATGCCTGTATCGCTGATGATAAAACGGAGCGTGGATTTTCCATTGAATCGCGCCACCTCTTCCACAACAAATGTGACGCTGCCGCCTGACGGTGTGAATTTGACCGCGTTGCCGAGGATATTGATCATAATCTGCCGCAGCTTCATTTCATCGCCGACATAATAGTCATCAACCGTGCCTTTTACGCGGCATTCATACTCAAGGCCCTTGTCCCTGCACTGGTCGCTTATGATTGTATTGACCTGGGCTAATGCCTTTGCAAGAGAAAAATCTTCATTCTTCAGGGTCATACGGCCGGATTCGATGCGGCTCATGTCCAGTATGTCGTTGATTATGCTGAGCAGATGCTGGGCCGACAGCCCGATCTTCTCAAGGTTTTCTCTTGTCGTTTCGGATATGCCGGGTTCATTAAGCGCTATTCTGTCCAGCCCGATAATCGCGTTCATCGGAGTGCGAATCTCATGGCTCATGTTTGACAGGAAAGCCGTCTTTGCCTTGTTTGCCTGATTTGCCTCTTCCAGCGCAGCACTCAGCGATTCCCGCTGCTGCGCCAGCTCCTGTACCATTTCCTTTCGTTCGGTTATGTCTATGAATACGCCTACATATGTTATAGGCGAACCATCGGGACGGCGTGTCGGTTTGCCGACAGCCCTGTACCAGCGATACCCTCTGTCTTTTGTCCGCAGACGATACTCCACGTCATAGGTCTTCTGACCAGTATAGTCGGAGATCGTTTCATTATACTCCTTCAGCACGCGCTCCTTATCCTCAGGATGCAGCAGGTCGGACCAGGATTCCAATACGTCCGGAAAGTCATCTGTGTCATGATAACCGATCATCCTGCGGAATTCGTCGCTCCATTTGACTTGGGTCATTACGCCTGCTTCATCGAAATCCATTGTCCATTTGCCGGATCCGAGCATTTCATGAATGGTGTCGAGAGACGCAGCTTCGTTCTGCAGCGCAGCGTACAGAGCATCATGCTCCTTCGCCTGTGTTACGTCGATAGTAACGCCTCTGTACTGCACCGGCCTGCCTTCAGAATCCCGAGACAGTATGCCCTTGCTGCGAAACCACCTGACCGTGCCGTCCTTTTTTTGAAAACGGAAATCATAACCGGTCGTGATCATTATGTTTTCATCAAGAGCTACGGCGGTCAGGTCACCGATAAAAGCATCCCTGTCTTCCGGGTGAATGCCCTTCACGAACGGTTCCATTTCATTCGGGAAATCGCTTTTATCACTGTAACCCATCAGTCTGCGGAAGCCATCGCCCCATTGCACAGACGACACAGAGCCGTCCGGCGAATAGTTGATGACCCAGCTTCCAGCCTCTACAAGATCCGTAAGCAGGCGGTTAGTCGCAGCCTGTTCTTCTATTATTTGTCTGTCCTTTTCATCGATTATCAAGCTCATGAAGTGCCCCCTTAATCCAGATCGTCTTCCGGATCGTCCTCCGAATCCTCCACAAACAGTTCCAGCACGTCCGGTCTGGCGTAGTGCCCGCACACATCGTGTTCCATCTTGCTCGCAGGAACCTTCTGCATATCAAGATCGGCATAGATGACAGCTTCCTCATCCCATATGCAGTCACTGGCCGTATGCCCGAAAGGATCGATGACACAGCTGCCTCCCCGGCAAGGAATCTGCGGCAGATCTGCAAGCGCGCCATACTCATTCAGATCCTCCGGATATGAGGCTTTCGTAATGAGCATGTCACAGTTTATGAAATAACAATGTCCTTCTATTGCTATATGGCGGATGGTATTCTGCCACTCTTCGTTATCATTGGTGTTGGGCGATATGTAAAGGGAGATTCCCTTTTCGTAGAGCGCAACCCTGGCCAGCGGCATGTAGCTTTCCCAGCAGATCAGATTCCCCATGGGACCCCATGGCGTATCCATCACCGGGAAATAGTCCTTGTTCGCGTCTCCCCATATGACCCTCTCGCTTCCGGTCGGTTTGAGCTTTCTGTGGTTCTTTGCCTCGCCCTCCGGTGAGATCATCATGTTGGAATTGTAAAGCGTGCCGTTCACCGCGTCGCGCTCTGAATATCCGATGCTGACATAAACGCCGGCCTCCTCAGCAGCGCTAATGATACTGTCCATCTCAGGGCCGTCTGCCAGGATGGAGTTGTCATGGTACCGTTTCCAGTCTTCGCGTCCTGACTCGCTTCTGCTGCCTGTACGAAATCCGAAATTCATCCCGAAAGGATATCCCGGTACGAACAGTTCCGGAAAAACAACCAGCTCGGCGCCGCCCGCCGCGCACTCCCCTATGTATTTTATTGCCTTTGCGATGCATGCTTCCTTATCGAACATCACCGGTTCCGCCTGCACCACCGCGATCCTGCAGGTGTCTTTCACTTCTCTCATTTCAAAACTCCCTGTCTTCATTATGTCAAGTTAGTCCTTATTTCCCTGTAAAATTATACCCCATGGTCATGCTTGTTTTCAATAAAATAGAAGCGTTGTTCTTCCATGAGCCTGAATTGACCGCTCACGGCGCTTGTTCTATAATGAAAATGCGGAAAATCGGGCATACAAATGGAGAAACAAATGGAATTACAGAAAAAAGAAGATAATACAAAGGCAACAGAAGCGGAGCAGATTCCAATGCTGACTGATCCGGAATCCTTTGATTTCGGGAAGTGGGAGCAGTGCATCAGGGAGGTGCTGGACCAGACGCCCCAGCTTCTGCTTACAGAGGGCGACCGGCAGGGCGAACCGGTGCTGCGGGCTGAGATCGCGGATTATCTGCACCGCGTGAGAGGAGTGGTCTGCACACAGGATCAGGTCATCATCAGCGCGGGCGCCCAGCAGCTGATCAACCATCTGGCCAGAATCCTGAAGCTGATGGACATCAGGCACGTCTGCACGGAGTATCCGGGCTACATGCCGGTCAGAAGCATCTTAAGAGACTGGGGATTCAGCATCAGCAACATCCCTGTAAGGGACGACGGGCTTGCAATTGAAAAGCTGCCGACGAACATCCGGACGGCGGCATATGTGTGTCCGCACAGCCAGTTCCCGACGGGAGCGGTCATGCCGATCAGCAACCAGTACCTGCTGCTCGACTGGGCTGAGGAAAACGACAGCCTCATAATCGAAGACGACTACAACAGCTCTCTCCGCACTTCCGACGATTCGCTGACTACCCTGCAGGGCCTCGATGGCGGCAGGCGAGTGGTCTACATGGGCACTTTCAGCCCGACCCTGTTCCCGGCTGTGCGCATCAGTTACATGGTGCTGCCGAAACCGATGGTGGAGCTCTTTAACAGCATCAAAGATGAGTACGACCAGACCTGCTCCAAGACTGAGCAGCTGACGCTGGCCCACTTCATGCAAAACGGCTTCTTTCAGGAAAACATCGACCGGGTCAGGAAGCTCTATGCGGAAAAACTCAATACAGTAATAAACACCATCAAAGAGATTGACGAAAACGGCAGCTTCATCACTGTCGGAAATCCGCTGCTCGTCACCAATGTGACACTGAATATCGACACCCACGCCAGGACAATCTGCCTGGGTTCTTCAGGCGAGGCGCGCTCAGAGGAGATACTGAACGAAATGACGGACCGCATGATCGAGTCCGCCGCGGCGTTGGGCATCAAAGTCAGGGGCGTCAGCCAGATGCACCACGACGGTCAGATCTATCTGTCGCTGTCCTACGATCAGATTCCAGCGGATCAGCTTGCCGGCGCGGTCAGAGATCTCGTCCAGAGTTTCAAATCCGTCCTCATGAAGGGCGGCCTTGATATCCCTTGCGTCTATGAGGTCATCCGTCTTACGGACGGCAAGCCGCAGTTCCTTCCGGAGCACTACGCGCGTCTGGAGAATTCTCTCGGCGCCATCGGCAAACCGGTCCCATTCAGCTGTGAAACCCTCGGACAGTGCATTGCGGAACTCGCTGAGGAAGGACAGATCAAGGACCACAACATCAAGCTTGAGGTCGATCTCAGCGGCCACGGCATGCTATACATGAATCCGACCCACTACCCTTCGCAGCAGCAGTACAAAGAAGGCGTCAGGACGGAACTGTTCCACGGGGAGCGTAAGAACCCGCATATCAAGATGATGGATCAGGCTCTGCGCGACGCCACCGACGCGGCCATCAAGGCCCACAATCTCTACGAGGTTATCCTGGTAGGCCGGGACGGACAGATTACCGAGGGAAGCCGCTCAAATGTTTTCTTCATAAAAAACGGCGAGCTGTATACCTCGCCGCTCAAACAGGTCCTGCCTGGTATCACCAGGGACAAAATAATCGAAATCGTGAAAAGCAAAGGCATCGCGGTCCACGAGGATCCGATTCCGGCTTCCTCAGTCGCAGACTTCGACGCGGCCTTTATCAGCGGTACCTCACCGAAGGTTCTGCCGATCGCGTCGATCGGAGATGTCACTTATGATGTAAACGATCCGTTTCTGCGCCATCTCATGGACTGGTACGATGAAGCCTTTGTGAACCAGGCGGAGTAAGCTATCATCAATAGCAAATACAATTATGAGAATAGACGAAGTCATAAAACAATGCGTCCAGTCGGACAAAGATATCCTCTGGGCACAGCAGGACAATCGTGAAGCTGTTGCCTATCGGAAAGCTGTCATGTTCTTCTCCGAACCGGGTCTGATATCAGATATCCGGGAATCGCTTGAGGCCAGATCCTCAGCTGACGAGGCAGGCAATGCCGCTCTGCCGCGTCTGACGGAGAGCAGTAAAATGAGCAGGTATTTCGGCCTGATCGAGAAGGTCGCGGCTTCAAAGGCAATAAAAGAAGCCTTCGTTTCAGAACGAAAGCTTCTTGATAACGGTGTTGACGCGATTTGTCTGGAGACCATGGACGGTCAGCGAAAGTGGATCGATAAAGACCTTGCTGAAGCTTTTGCATTTAAGCGTAAGTACCTGTTTGTCGATCCGTCGGCCGTAAACGCTGACGGCATATCCGCCGACGAGATCCAGAACATGGTCTTTATTGAAGAACAGGGACAAATCGCCGGTATCGTTATGATTCTCAGAATCTGATTCGATGGTTAAATCTTAACGATCCAGTTCCCCATGATGTCCGGCAGTTTTCCTATCTGCATTCCATAAAGTGTATCGTACAGGCGTTGGCTGACGTCACCGACTACTTCGTT
>Ga0256407_10010823_pt1 | contig 12740 bp, 11 predicted proteins | sample RumenRJG_04DNA_FD_193489 | JGI IMG/M metagenome (GOLD analysis project Ga0256407, IMG submission 193489) | Bovine rumen microbial communities from Lethbridge, Alberta, Canada - RJG_04 | ecosystem: Host-associated > Mammals > Digestive system > Stomach > Rumen | place: Canada: Alberta... | reverse complement strand
ATGGCACTTTCAAAAATGTCGAGTTCTTCCGTTTCTGCATTAAAGGCAAGCCTCTTAGTGAAAGTTACGAAGCATTAAAGAACATGCCATTTAAGAATAATGAGTACCACGAATACCGTAATATCGTTATGAACTGTAAGTTCGTAGACTGCACGTTCATGAACTCATACTCAGAGCATACCGACTGGATAAACTGCGAGTTCATAAACTGCACGTTCATCAACAGCAATCTCTGCTGCGAGGGCTCTCAGCAGCAGAACTGCAAGTTCACGGACTGCAATACTATGTATTTAAAGGCGTGAGGACTTGACAAAAGCCGAAATTAGAGTTATAATAATAGCAGATAATATTTGAAAGGCAGGGCAGCTGTGGATCAAGAAAATATAGTATTGCTTTTAAAGGGGCGTGCTATATCTTCTTGATTTACAGCAGCCCTTTTGTTGTTCTCAGTGCTTTTCCGCTCAGGCTCTCTGCGGCAAGGTGTTGCTGTTTTTCACAATCAGCTTAAACTTAGGAATATAGTTCCGCTTGACCGTCCCCTCAACTGTTATTGAGGGAGAATGGAGTATTATTATGGGAAACAAAAATGAGTTCATGGGCAGAAACATCGTTGTCAGCGATTTCGAGGTCGCGCCTTATGACCCTGACGAATACGAGTATAACGGCGACCAGAAATGTCATGGACAGATCATCGTGAACAAGCTGGAGAAGACTATCACTTTCAGGCATATTTCCGGCACTAAGCCGATATTCAATGTCGTTCTGGCTGTTATGGCTCTTAACAAGAATTGGTTTCGAGTATTCAACGCTGAAGAATGCGAAGCTAAGTATGAAAATAATATGCTGCTGATTAGAGACATACCGGCAGCGTATTATGTAGCGCATATGGGAGAAAACGGGCTGCCTGTTGTTGACCAGATAATCGAGCACGTCCCGTATTTCAAGGATGTTAAAGAGTTCACCCTGACCGAGCTGGAGTTTTATCTGCTCGCTGAATTCAAAAACATGCTTTATTTTTCGTCAGGCAATCTTAAAAGAGACAGGAAAAGATTCGCTAAATACTGGGAGTTTCGGTATATAAAATAATGCTCACACAAAAATGAACGGCTTCCTTTACGGGAAGCCGTTTGAAAAAAGTATATGTGCTAATAACACTATCTGTCGATATTATTAATAAAATCTTGTTGAATTAATTGAGAATTTGCGCTATAATTATCTTATAAATATACTTAAAAGTCATTATTCTACAACAAGATAGGAGTGAGCTTATGTCTGACGTTTTACATAACGTGCTTGAAGTTGAAGTTATCTCTGACATAGAGATAGTCGCAGATACTGACTTATCTAAGGCGATATATGACCTTGACACCGAGATAGATATGCTTTCGAGCCATGCTGACAAACTCGATTACATAGTCGCTGCATCGTCAGGCATACTCTGCGGAATGCTGGATATCTTCTGGGTGGGTGACTTTAGTCTTGAGCATGGGCGCAGCATAGCGGATGACAAGGTCAATGGATTTGTAGAGAAGACCGCCAAGATGTTCGGATTCAAGGGCGATGGGTTGAAAAATGCTGTTAAGTTCCTTGAAGAGAAATTTCCTATTCCGAGTGACGGCAATACTCCCGATTTCGGAGGAGGATTACAGCATCATCTCAGGGATTTTGCTCATCACCCTACTGTTATAGGACTATTTTTTTCGCTTCTTACTCAGTTTACAGGCAAATCATACGGCACTGATACTACCGGTAATTTCAAAATTGTTCCTGTTCCTGAGAAAAGCCGTATTTTCATCGGCAAAGACACTCCCGATAAGCTTATCAAAGGAACGCTTGTATGGTTCTTCCACCTTGTCAGTGATGTTGCAGGATCAAGCAGTAGTGCAGGACGAAGTGGCGGAACAGGTATCCCCGGACCACTGCTATCACTTGCAAAAGAAATATCTGTACTTCCGTTTTTCAAAAAAAACAATGTTGGAGACAATACATTATCTGTATTTCTGTCCAAGCTTTTCAATGGTACACTGCTTGCTAAACATGATGCAAACGGGAAGGTCATAAAAGGTACGGAACTTCAATTTGACCTACGCACTGAATTAGGAGCTGCGATAGAACTCAGCAAGCAGAAGATACCTGTTATGGCTAATGAGCTTATCGTAAGGGCATTCTACTTTGTACGCAGATTTGCTGCCGAGATCAGAAAGGCTGATATTTCATCAATATCTGATTTCTTAAATCTTGACTGGAATAATATCCTGCCTGATAAGAATCCAACTATGACAAGAATGATAGTTGTTGCAACAGGCGTATTTACTACCGTTGATGTAACTGAAGCTATCATATCAAAGAAATACTTTGTTGCTGTCAATTATGCAGGAATTGGCAGATTTGCGGTTGCACTCGGGAATGAGACTGTTAATCTGCTCAAAGTGCGCGACGTAAAGCGGATAAAGCAGATGTATGAGGATATTCAGCGAAATACCTATACTCAGACGGATAACAATATCTACAAACGAATCGGCGAGGGCGATGATATGGATATCGGTAAATTCGGATTGACTTTGGAACAGACTGAAATACTGTATAATCTTGAGATGTACAAGACTATTAATGACATAAATAAATCCAAAGTTAATAAAGACCTTAAATCCGAATGGTTAGAGGAATGGAAGCACTATATGAGCATAGGATTTGCTGATTTTGTAGGTCAAAATGGTGCAGAGCTGCAATGGTATAGTAAGGAAGAGCTTGTCCGAAAAATCAATGAAAATGAGCCCGAAAAGACATGGTTTAGGCTTGTACTTCTCGAAGCTATGCTTTTTGAACCGTATTATCCACTCGGATTGGAAGTTGATAAAAAAGGAAATGAAGCTCCCAGCAAAAAATACAGGGAGCTGAGCATGCCATTTGTTGGATATGACGAATCAAGGGGAGATGCCTTCCTTGAAGAATTCTATTCAAAATATTTCTTTAAATCAGGCTATGTTAAGCGACTTCGTAAGTGCCATGATAAGGTGACAAATGAACTAAATGAAGTTACAAAAGCTCGCTTAAAAACATTAGCAATTACCGCGTTAGTAACCATAGTGGTTGTTGCTACCGCCGGAATGTTTGCTCCTGCGATAGCTGTAGCACTGGTTGGTTCGAGTTTTCCTGGATTAAGCGGTGCTGCTCTGACGAGTGCCTGCCTTGCATATCTTGGCGGCGGAGCTGTTGCTGCCGGCGGTATGGGTATGGCAGGAGGTACAATGGCTATTGTCGGCGGCAGCGCGATCCTTGGGCTTGGTGTAGGTTCCGGCGTTGGCGGAGCTGTTGGAGCGGCAAGTGTTATGGGTAAAAAAGGGACGATCCGACAATCTGCTAAGCTCATGGTCGCTGTCAGAGAAATATTCCTCAATGATGAACATGATATCGACTATTCCAATACCGTATACGAACAGTATGTGCGTAATATAGCCGATATCGAGAAAGGGCTTGTTGAATTGGAGCTCAAAGCCAATGTCGCAGAAAAAGCTGAGAAGAAGCAGCTCGAAGCACAGATCAAAAACGTTAAAGAGTCTGTACATGCTATGAAAATTGCTATGAAGAGCATGAACAAGTATAACAGCTCCTTTGAACTCGGTTTAGCTGAAAACGGCTGAAAATAGGGAATACCTCCGCAAAAGCGGAGGTATTGTCATGTCATTTTGTTTTTTCAAATTCTATTTGCTTCTCGTTAAGCTGATAATACTGATCGTCCGGTGCGTTCAGATGATGCTTACGCCAGATGCCGCGTTCAAGAAGAACGTCACGCACCTTCTGCCCTGATGTTTTTATCGGATTAAGAACTCTGCCTATATGCGGAAGATTTCCTGCATCGCGTACAAGACAGGTAGTCGCACCGAAAGTGTTACCCGTCGCAACATCTTTTATCATGCTATTGCCGATGTGAGCCATTTCTGCGGGCTTGATTGCAGAACCATACTTTTCAAAATGAAGCTTTTGTATCATTTTAAGACTCTTGGTATACGGCTTTTCAGCACGCGGAACGCCCTCGACTTCAAGTTGTTTGCTAAAAAGCTTGACCCTGTCATAGTTGGCGTTTGAGACCAGATAGAGCTCAAAACCCATTAGCTTCAGTTTCTCAAACAGTGTAAGAGCAGCTTTTGAAGGCTTGCCCTTCTCGATAGGTACGATAGTATCATCGATGTCAAAAGAAATAAGCTTTATACCTGCTTCTTTAAGTTTATCATAGTCAATGTTGAATATGCTTTTCTGGAATACATCGGGGACGTAGGTTTTTATTAAGTATTCATCGTCCATTTTTTTGTATATGCTCACAATAAGTCCTCCTTATTTAAATTGACTTTTTTATTATATACGGAATAGCTTTTACAGCAACTTTTGCTGTTTTTTTTACCGCTCCCTTTGGAAGATGTTTGGCAATTTTAACTGCAATTTTAACAGCTTTTACAACCATGCTACTCCCTCCTAACAAAAAGTGATTGCAACATCAGATTTTCTTATTTGATACGTTTTTCAATAATATAATAGCAAAATGAATTAACGAATCTAATGTACATGTGGCAATGCATATCACTATCAATTTAAGAAAAAAATTATCTATAATAACATCCAATAGACCTCTAAGAGGCGGAATACAGAATTCGACTATCAGTGTTAACAATAATACACTTAACGGCAAAAAAGAGAAAAAGACAAGTGGATCACCTTCATTCAAATCAATACTTGTATACTTAGTAACGAGAGATTTTACAAATAATAAAATCAATAAAACTCCTAAGCTTATAAAAAAATCATGCCCCAGATACCTAATTTATCTTGGAACCAGTTTATGGCTTTATCCATAGACTCCCCCTAACACTATAAATTGTCACTGTATAATTGTAATGAAAAAGCGGGTTATTTAATCAACTTAAAATTCATCATCTTCTGGAAAGTCATATTTATCAGCTTCTGAGAGCGTCCGCAGCATCGATGATAACGAATCATTATCACTTATCTCATCTTCAGTTTCTATTTCTTGGAGTGTACCGTCTAATAGTTTTTGATAATTCTCCTGAAGCGCTTTATCTAACTTGCTTGCCATAGGAGAGAATGTTATCCAGTTTAATGCTCCGGAAACACCAGCTCCAATCACTGGAACAAATTTTGAAGCTGCTTTAGCGAAACCTTTTTTTGTAATCCCTACTCCTATTGATTTAGCTACTTTTTTAGCCGTTGAGTAAAACAAAGGCTTTGAAAATAATAAAAATGTTTTTCCTGCCTGCTTTGAGTATTTGCTGCCAATCGATTTAAACATTATAGACAATACTTTATTTGCCCCTTCAACTCCCATTGAGACACCTAAATAAATTGCTATATACTGTGCTAAGAGCTTATTATTATTTTTTACATCATCATAGCAATCAATTTCAGGCATTCCATACAAATAGCATAATTTCTGAATCATTTTAATGAAATTAATATAAAACTGTAACAAATCGCCTACAACTCCGAGCGAAATACCTACCACTTGACCTGGGAGGCCTGTAACTGCCGATTCAGTAGTTGACCGGGTTTTAGTTGAAGTAATCTCATTTTTGGCGCATTTTTTAATGATTTCTAATGGTATTCCAGCACTGGCAGTTCCTTCGGAAATTGCTTTTTTCAATACCCTATCTGATACTTTGCCTCCAAGAGTATCTCTTAAGTAATCACTTCTGTTAACTTTGACCATTGGAACACTGAGCGCCTTTTCTATGAGCCAGAACCCCTTTGCCTCAGGATTATCCTCAATTTCTTTTGGTATGCTCAAATCAATCTCATCCTGTTCTGTTCCTGTCTCTTTTGGCTCGGCTTGTATTTGAGCTTTCTTTTCCTTTTCTTCAAGAAGTCGTATTTTTTTCTTCAAGTCTTTTTTCATTTTTTGCCTATATACCCAATCTACAATCATAAAAATACTCCTTTCATTAATTCAGGCAGTTATTACATCATGCATATAATGTGTTAATAATCTCCAATCAATAATTATCTGATATTTCTATATGTAGGTGGTTCATTACTCCCACCGTTAACTTTGCAATTACTGCACGGATTTACAATATATCGTATGTCGGGGCGAGTATGTACAGGGCTAATTAAACATTTTGGAATAAAGGCCTTCAACAAGGCAAATGTCCCAATAGCCACTAAACCTAAAGGTAATAGTTTTTTGTTTTTCATAAAATAATCGCCTCGCTTTCGATATGAACAAATACAAAATAGATTCATGAAACCTAATGTCATTATTGTCGCAAATTTCTGCAATTTACGGCACGCTCCAAATATGTTTTATATGTATAATTTTACCACAATTTCGTTTGAATTTCAATTAGATATAATAAAATTTTACAAATCGAATTATAAAATCAGCAGATTATACAAGGATAAACGTATGGCTTTGTAGGTATTGACTGCTCATTTATCGTCAGAATTATGGTCAAGGGAGAGGGATAGTTATGGCTCGTAGAGGTGAGAACATATATAAGCGGAAAGATGGACGCTGGGAAGGTCGCTATAAATCGGGATATAAAGATAATGGACAAACAAGGTATCACTCGATATACGGTCATACCTATGCAGAAGTCAAACAAAAGCTCGCTCCCTTGAAAGTCACTGCTCCTGCTACAACCAATTCATGTCATATGACGGTAAAAGAGCTCTTCGATGAGTGGCTTTCTGCGATAAAGCTCCGAGTGAAAACATCTACCTATGCCAATTATTTGTTAAAGGTCGAGAAACACATACTTCCTGCATTTGGCGGACTTCGTTATGACGCGCTGACGGTTCAGATGCTTAACCATTATATTGAAGATAAGCTCAGTTCAGGTCTATCTGCGAAATATGTTTCTGACATTATAATTGTCTTCAAATCAATGTCAAAGTACTCAGCTATAATACATGGATTCCGCAATATGCTGGCAGATGTAAGCTTGCCAAAGATGCATAGAAAAGAACTGCCTTTATTGTCACCTTCACAGCAGCGGCAGCTGTGTAACTACCTGCTTCATAATTTGAATCCGACCTCCCTTTGTGTGTTCCTTAGCCTGTATACCGGACTTCGTGTTGGTGAGGTGTGCGGACTGATGTGGAGAGATATCGATTTTGATAAAAGTATTCTTACCGTCAGACGTACGGTACAGCGCATACGAAACGGCACTCACAGTACCTGCCTTATAGCCGATACTCCTAAAAGTCGTTCATCGAGACGTTCTTTACCGATACCAACATTTATTATGAAACTGCTGCGGGAATCCCGCAGCAATGACAATTATTATATTCTTTCCGGTACTGACCATATTATCGAACCTCGAACGCTACAGCGCCGCTTTAAGTCTATTCTGAAAAAAGTAGATTTACCGTCAATAGGATACCATTGTCTTCGTCATATGTTTGCTACAAACTGTCTACAAGCCGGCTTTGACGTTAAAACGCTTTCAGAGATACTTGGTCACGCGAGCGTGGAAACTACGCTGAATCGCTATGTTCATCCCTCTATGGAGCGTAAGATAGCGTGTATGGAGCTGCTTGAATCAAAAGTATATTCGCCGTCAGAATCATCGTCAGGCATTGCTGTAAAACTGCCTATATATCGTTGAAATCGGCACTAATGACAGAAAGTGCAGAAATTTATGGCACGTTTTATATTTCAAAGAATTCGACACCAACGCCTGAGACAGCTGCATATTTCAAGCAATGTGTTCCGATATGTTTGCTGCCGACTACCAAGAGTAGGTCAGAATTATCTATCATGTACTCATCGGCACGTTCATAACAGTCCTCGGTGCAATGAGGCGAAATTATCTCAACATGTTCTGCTTCGGCATGAGCTGCGAAAAAACGCTCACGATGCTCTTCTACCCAGTTGGTAGACTGTTCTTCATATGGCATAGCAATGTTCAGTTCAATATCATTATACAAGTGCAGAGCAATAATTATCTCCGCACACCACAACGGAACTCCGTACTCGCAGTTCACCCAGAAACGTTCATATCCTTTGCAGTACAGCGTCCATATCTTTTCATGAAGCCGTGCCTTTATTTCTGGATATGGCGGTTCATGCTCGTTTTTGCAGACTAAGTTCAATTCTTCTCCCGTTGAGACTATTGTACAGGTCATAAATACCTCCGATATAATCATATTTTAGACTATATACTATTATAGTCTAAAATACGACTATTTTCAAGTAGTTGAGTATAAATTATAATGGTATTGGTGATATTTTTATGATAACTTACAAGCCGTTATGGGAAACGATGAAGGAAAAAGGCGTAACAACATATACGCTAATCAATAAATATAATATCAGCAGCAGTACCATACACCGCCTGAGACACGATCAGGGCGTGACTACTCAGCTGATAGATGACCTGTGCAAGATACTGGATTGCAATGTTGAGGACATTATAAAATACGAACCGTCTGACGAAAGCTGATGAGAGCTAACGACAGACGGTTTTTCTAATACAACCTCAATATCTGAGTACCGATCGAAAGTAGGCGTTGAAATCACACTTGTCTATATTTCGAAAAAACATTTCTGGTTCAAGCTAATATCCGCTAAAACTAAAGTGTTACAGCTTGTGACCCCTAAGAGTGAGAAGCATACAACATCAAAGATCAAACATGAAGCCGCATATTGGCGGCTTCTGCATAATCTTACTCTGGCTTCAATATGTCTGTTTAATGCAATTGAGGTTTATTATAAAGGCATCATTTATAATAACTCATTGATATTGACTTTATTGCACATATGTGTTATACTAATTAAGAAGATATTGCACATGTGCAATATAAAGCAATAATCGGACAATGGGGGCGATAATTTGAACATCGGGTTTAAAGAAGATTTGATTACTGAGTTTAAGAGTGATAAAAATAAGCTGCCGGATTCTGACTTAGTTGATGCAGTTGTTGCTTTTGCAAATACTAATGGTGGAGATATCTACCTCGGTATTGAGGATGACGGCGAGATAACAGGACTTCATAAGTCTCATCAAGACATCACACAGTTAGCGGCTTTTATTGCCAATAAGACAGTTCCACCGATTGCAGTTCGTGCAGAAAAATCTGAGGATAAGCAGTATCTGAAGATTTCAGTTCCCAAAAGCAGAAGCATAGTTGCATCATCATCCGGTAAGATACAGCGTCGTCGCATAAAAGCGGATGGAACACCTGAAAACGTTCCGATGTACCCTCATGAGATAGCGTCTCGATTAAGCGATCTTAGTTTACTTGATTATTCCAGCTTATGCGTACCAGATGCTACGTATAGTGATCTTGACCCTGTAGAACGCGAACGTTTACGCAGTATTATTCGTATGAATCCTCAAGGTGAACAGAATCTGTTAGAACTGGATGATGAAGAGCTTGACAAGGCTTTGAGACTAGTTGCAGATAACAACGGGCAGCTTGTTCCAACTTACTGCGGTATGCTTTTGATAGGTCGTACAGATAGCCTTCGTAGGTGCGTACCAACCGCAGAAGCAGCATTTCAGGTATTAAACGGCACAAGCGTTGTACTGAACGAGTCTTTCTTACTTCCTCTGCTGGCAGCATTTGAGAAGATGGAAACATATATGAATGCAAGAAATACTGAAGCAGAGGTTGAAGAAGGCCTGTTTCGTATTTCTGTGCCTGATTATAATAAAAGAGCTTTCCGTGAGGCATTGGTCAACGCATTCAGCCACCGCGATTATACAATGATGGGAAGAGTACGTGTCCAGATGGATAACGATGGACTGACGATCAGTAATCCTGGTGGCTTCATCGAGGGTGTAACTATCGACAACCTTCTAACTGTTGAGCCTCATGGCAGGAATACTGCGCTTGCTGATGCGATGAAGCGTATAGGCTTGGCGGAACGTACAGGGCGCGGCGTTGATCGTATTTTTGAAGGATCGCTTCTCTACGGCAAACCACTTCCGGATTACTCAGAATCTACCGATGTAATGGTAAAACTATTTATTCCAAAAAGTCTGCCAGATCCTAATTTCACACGACTAATTTCAGAAGAACACAGGACTACAGGCGAATCTCTTCCTATCAATTCATTACTTGTTTTGAATGCATTAAAACGAAGCCGCAGAGCAACATTAAACGAGCTTGCTGATTTTGCTCATATTACCGTAGAAAAAGCGCGAATTACAGCTGAACGCCTTGTAGAATCGGGTATGATCGAGCCTGTTGGAAATGGAAAAGGTCGCTGCTATACGCTAAGTGCAAAGCTGTATCAGGCTGATAATAACATATCAGGTTACATCAGACAGAAGGGTATTGATCATATCAGATATCCTGAAATGGTAATGCAGTTTGCCAAGGAGAATGGCGGTACAATAACACGAGGAGATGTTATGGAATTGCTTCATCTCACAAAATCTCAGGCTTATAATCTTCTGAAAAAAATGGTGGATGAAAAAAAATTAGAGCCTAATGGTACAACACGTAACGCATATTATCAATTAAAGGAATAATGTTAAAGAGTGAATAAAAAAGTCTCCGCAGATGCAGAGATATGTAATAATAAAATCTTGATACATTTCCCGCATCACAGCTTTCCAAGCCTCCCACCGTACCGGTATCCTGTACTGTGACTGTGCCGATGATAAGGTCATTATCTCCGGTAAAGCCGTACTCTTCTCAATAAATGACATTGTTGCTTTGTGAAATATCGGTGCCGCCCTTAGAGTGCTTCCCTTAGCGGAATTTGTGGGCTACCGAGCCGTAAATATACGGTACATATTCGGTATCCTGCGAAACCGCCAAAGGGGGCTCCCCTTCACGGACGGTTTTCTATTTGAAAAAGATTTGCTTCGTTTGTTGAATAGACAGATAATGAGCAGAGTTATTCAGCTTGTTGTACAATGGGTATAGTATATACATTATTCGCCAATTTGCAATATTAGGTCAAAAATTTTGAGCAACCACTTGCATTTCTTTATATAGCGTGATATAATATTAATATGCACAGATGGTTTATTACGATATGTAAACTTTCTGTGAATTTTAGGGGGGAAGGAATTGACAGATATGCTGAACCGTGCTATCATGCGCAAGCAAGGCATAACTGCGTCCTTTTTACAATTCAATCGGTAATACAAGCATATCACATGGGATAGGTTCTCTTTGGGTACGCTGACCGTATTATCTGAAAAATAAGGAGGTATGAATTTTATGAGAAACACATGGAAGAAAGCGGCGGCTGGTCTGCTTGCTATGGCTCTCGTAGTGGGCACTGCGCCTGCAAACGTAGGGACAGGAGGACTTTTCAGCAACTTTGCAATCACAGCTAATGCTATGGATATTTATATTAAAGTGATGATTAGCGGTGAAACGAAAACACTGGATGTTGAACCAAGCGACATGATTGAAAATGTCAAGGCGAAAATTCAGGACAAAACAGGAATCTCACCTATTCAGCAACGGTTAATCTATGCTGGAACAGAACTTGATGATACAAAAACGCTTGCTGACTATAATATCCAAAAGAAATCCACACTGCACCTTGTTGTAACTGAATTCTCCAATGCAAGCGTTACCCTCGGCGATGACCTCGCACTGAATTTCTACGTTGACGACATCGCAGACGAGACGGCTGCGGCTGAATATAGCGTGAAATTTGAGGGCGAGTGTGTGGATAAAACGTCTGCACTTGCATACAACGCAGCTGTGGGCAAATACTACGCAACAACGCACGTTTACGCAAAGGACATCAATCAGAAGATAACGGCAAAGCTTTACAAAGGCGAAAATGAATGCGGCACTGAACAGATAAGTGTTGCAGACTACCTCACTATCCTCGCAGCAAGTCCCGATCAGAAAACTCAGGCACTTGCACTGGCAACAAAGCTTTTCGGCGACGCATCTGCTGCCTATTTCAATCCCACAGAAACTGTCAATGACACGAGCGTTGCTGAGGAGATAACAACCTACATGACTCAGGCGAATATCAGTGACGCGGCACTGACTGCAATGGCTGCTCAGTATGCACCGACCTTTGACAGCGATGCTGCCAAGTTATCTCTTGTGCTTGATTCAAAGACAGCGGCTCGTCTGTATGTCAAGGACGATACCACAGGAACAGAAAGCACGATAAGCGCTACAAAGGCGGATTATCCGACCTATCATGAGGTTGCAGGACTGCTTCCGCAGAATCTTGCTGACGAGCAGACTATCAATGTCGGCGGTACGGATTACAAGTTCTCCGCACTTTCATGGTGCAGCCGTGTACTGACGAACGACAGTGCAAGCCAGAAGAATATCAACATGGCGAAGGCTATCATGGCTTATTATACTGCGGCGAAGGCTTATAAGACTGTTGATGTTGCAAGCGTTGCTATCACAAATGCTCCTACAGAAGCTATAAAAGTAGGCAACACAGGTACACTGAACGCAACTGTTTCTCCCGATAATGCCACAAATAAAACAGTGACATGGACTGTTACTGAGGGCACAGACGTTCTCTCTATCAATGCAGCTACAGGTGCTTACACAGCATTAAAGGCAGGCACAGCAAAGGTTACAGCAACGGCAGGCGGAAAGAGTGCGACTTGTGTGGTGACGGTTGAGGCGGCTGGACCAGCGACCGTAGTTGCATACAGCTTTGATGATGCCAACAGTCCGTCACTGACGCCGGGATCTCGTGTATCCTTTGATTATAGCAGGACATCGGTCATTACGAACACAGCGTTCCTGAATGCTTATAACAGTGCAAATGGTGA
>Ga0256407_10010822_pt1 | contig 12740 bp, 7 predicted proteins | sample RumenRJG_04DNA_FD_193489 | JGI IMG/M metagenome (GOLD analysis project Ga0256407, IMG submission 193489) | Bovine rumen microbial communities from Lethbridge, Alberta, Canada - RJG_04 | ecosystem: Host-associated > Mammals > Digestive system > Stomach > Rumen | place: Canada: Alberta | collected... | reverse complement strand
CCGCCGCTCCCAGGTTGTAGATATACCGGGTGCTGTAGTAGATTGACCCCATGGCACCGTCCTCGTTGGTGGTGCGCATGAGCTCGACCTGGTTGGCATACTCGTCATAGTCGTTGCTGCTGGTCAGCGACGGCTCGGGGTTCTGGCTGCCATAGCTCGACTGCTTGAGGTCTGAGATGCTGTGGGAGACAAACATGTGGCGCCCGAACTGATGGGCCACACGGTTCCACCACGGTGCCAGTTTGCCATAGTCGGCCGCGCTGTTGCCTATGTGCCAATAAATCTGCGGTGAGATGTAATCGACACTCTTGTCCTCATACCACTGCACCGGGTCGCTGAAGATGCCGTTGTACTGCCAGTCGCTGCCGCTGCTGCGCTCCACGCCATGGCGGTCGGCAACGGCTTGGCTGGTGCAGGTCACCCCGGCCGGAGAGATGCCGAAGCGCACCTCGGGGCGTGTGAGCTGAATCATGTCGTACACAGCCTTGACCATGCGGTTGACATTGTCGCGTCGCCAGTCGCCGATGCTCATGGTGGTGCCACTCTGCTGCCACTCCTGGTAGTCGCCCGCAGTGCTGTTGCTGGGGATGCCGTTGGGATAGAAGTAGTCGTCATAGAGGATGCCGTCCACGTCATATTTGGTGATGATTTCGCGACAGACGTTGACAATGCGCTCAATCACTCGCGGCTGGGCCGGGTCCAAGATGGTGGTCGTGCCATGGGTGAGCAGCCAGCCGTTGTTCTTCAGTTCCTGATCCTGTGCGGTGTTCCAGTCCGAGCCGGTGCTGAAACGGTAGGGGTTGACCCAGGCGTGGCACTCCATGCCGCGCTTGTGGCACTCGTCGACGCAGAAGGCCAGTGGGTCAAAGCCCGGTGTGGCTCCACGCGTGCCGGTGAGGTAGCTCGACCAGGGCTCGTAGCTCGACTCGTACATCGCGTCGCACATCGAGCGCACCTGGAAGTTGACGGCATTAAAGTGGTTGCGCGCCAGCGAGTCGAGCAGAGTGATGAGTTGCTGCTGCATCGCGGCGGTGGCTGTCGCGCTGGTGCCACGCGAGTTCTCGTTGGGCCAGTCGAGGCACCACACCGTGGCGACCCACGACGAGCGGAATTCACGCTTGGGTTGCGTGAATTGCACAGCTTGTGCTGTCACGGCCAACATCAGGGTCACCGCGACCAGCCATTGTCGGAGATTGTTAGGTCTTGTCATCTTGCTTGTAATGAAATGGGGTTATGATTTTGTTTCTAGATAATCTAGATATTCTAGACAATCTAGAGAGATTGGTCTATGAGACCACGTTCTGGGGATGGCCCTGCTGGAAGGCGCGCAGGTTGTCCTCGACCACGCGAATCAGGCGGATGCGAGCCTCTTTGCTGGCCCACCCCAGGTGAGGTGTGATGAAGCAATTGCGCGCAGTGAGCAGCGGGCTCCCGTCCTTGGGCGGCTCAAGTGGCAGTACGTCCAGCCCCGCGGCGAAGATGCGTTCCTCATTGAGCGCATCGGCCAACGCTTGCTCGTCGACAAGCATGCCACGGCTGGTGTTGATCAGGATGGCTGTGGGCTTCATCAGTGCCAGCCGCTCACGGTTGACCAGGCAGCGCGTCTCGGGCGTGAGCGGGCAGTGCAGACTCACCACGTCGCACTCGGCAAAGACCTGCTCCAGGTCACGGGCGCGTGTCACTCCCTGGGGCAGCTGCTCCTGTGGCTTGCTGGTATAGGCCAGCACAGGCATGTCCATGGCACGAGCGATGCGGGCCACTGCACTACCAATCTGTCCAAAACCGACGATGCCCATGGTCTTTCCCGCAAGCTCAATCAGGCTGGTGTTGGTGAAGCTGAAGTCAGGGCAGCGACCCCACAGCCCGCCGCGCACCTCGTCGGTGTAATGCTGCGGCATGCAGCAGATGTTGAGCAGGTGAGCCCAAGCCAACTGCGCCACGCTGGGCGTGCTGTAGGCTGGCACATTGGTCACGACGATGCCCATCTCGTGAGCGGCAACCACATCGACATAGTTGAATCCGGTGGCCAAGATGCCGATGTAGCGCAGCTGCGGCAATTGTTGCATCATCTCGCGCGTGATGAGCACCTTATTAATAAGGATGGCATCGGCCTCGCGTGAGCGCGGCACTATCTGATCGGGAGTAGAGCGGTCATAGATGACACACTCGCCCAGCTGTCGCAGACCATCCCACGACAGGTCACCCGGATTGCTGGTATAAGCGTCTAGAAAAACGATTTTCATTTTGGATAAATTGAGAATTGTGAACTGTGAATTGAGAATTGGCTCGGTGCTATGGACTTCTGCTGCATCTCAAATCATGAGCGCAAAGTTACGGAAAATAATCGGAAGTTAAGCAATGAAAAACAAAATCCTGAAAATTTTATTTTCTCACATCAAGAATTTGTTGTACATTTGCAGGCTGAAAACTTGTGTATGTGGGCATTAAGGCCAACCTTTCATCCGAATGGGGCTGCTAATGTGCACACTCATAGGTCGTTATGCTCATTTATGAAACAAATTAAAAACAAATAACTAACAATTCTAGAAATGCAAACTAAAGGTTTTATCAGAGTCATTACTATCGCGTTGATCCTGATTTGTGCATTCTACTTGTCATTTACGTTTGTGTCGAACCACTATCAGGGCGTGGCCGAGAAGAAGGCCCTTGCTGCCGCCGGCATCAAGACCCCCGACACGAGCAACGACAAGTATCGCACTGCGCTCAACACGTTTATGGACTCGATTGGCAAGGAGAAGGTGTATCTCGGATACTACACCTTCCAGCAAGTGCGTGAGAAGGAGCTGGGCCTCGGCCTGGACTTGAAGGGTGGTATGAACGTGACCCTGCAAATCTCGGTACCCGACATCCTGCGCGCCCTCTCGGGCAATAACCCTGACAAGAAATTCAACGAAGCCATTGCCAAGGTCGAGCGCGACCAGGCCGCACAAGAGGACTTTGTGGCCAGCTTCTGCAAGGAGTACAAGAACCTCGCACCAGGGGCTAGCTTGGCACAGGTGTTCCGCAACGTCGAGAAGGTCAGTGAGGATCCCACCGCCAGCGATGCCAAGGTTGAGAATATCCTCAAGGAAGAGGTTGAGGCTATGGTCGACAACTCTTATAAGGTGCTGCGCAACCGTATCGACCGCTTCGGTGTGGTTGCTCCCAACATCCAGAAGTTGCAAAGCACTGGCCGAATCCTGCTCGAGCTGCCGGGCATCAAGGAGCCGGAGCGTGTGCGCAAGCTGCTGCAGGGTGCCGCAAACCTTGAGTTCTATGAGACATATGCGCTGTCGGACATCGCCGGCGCACTCAACAATCTGAGCCAGCAGGCCGGCAAACCCGCCAGCCAAGCTCAGCCCGAAGCCAACGACTCGACCGCTGCCGCGGCCGACTCGACCCAGGCTAAACCCGAGGCCAAGCCGGCTCCCGCCCCCGCCGCAACACAGGGACGCACACTGGCCGAGCTGACTGGCTTCCAGCTGATGGCTCAGCAGGCTGGCAGCAGCCCTGTGGTGGGTATGGTGTCGGTCAATGATACAGCTGCCGTCAATGCCATCATCAACTCGCCGGCTGCCCGCACCAATCTGCCCGCCGACCTCAAGTTGGCTTGGACTGTCAAGCCTTCGGGCCAGATGCAGAATGGTGCCGACGCATTCAGCCTGATTGCCCTGCGCACCGTCAACGGCCAGCCCGTGCTCAACGGCGATGTGGTGACCCGCGCAAGCAGCGAGTATGACAACCTGCAGGGTCAGGTGGTGTCGATGCGCATGAACGACGAGGGTGCTCGTCAGTGGTCGCGCATCACAGGCCAGAACATCGGCAAGGCCATCGCCATCGTGCTTGATGACCAGGTCTACTCTTACCCCAACGTCAACAGCCAGATTGATGGCGGTAGCTCGCAAATCAGCGGCCGCTTCACCGTCGAGGAGGCCAACGACCTTGCCAACGTGCTCGAGTCAGGTAAGATGGTGGCTCGCGTCAATGTGGCCAGTGAGAGTGTGATTGGTCCGTCGCTGGGTCAGGAGTCCATCAAGAAGGGTGTTATCTCGTTCATCGTGGCACTGGTGCTGCTGGTGTTGTTCATGATTTGCACCTACGGCATCTACGCAGGCAACATTGCCAACCTGGGTCTGATTATGAACCTGTTCTTCACCATGGGTATCCTGGCATCGTTCCAGACTGTGCTCACCCTGCCGGGTATCGCCGGTATCGTGCTGACGCTGGGTATGGCAGTCGACGCCAATGTGCTTATCTTCGAGCGCATCAAGGAGGAGTTGCGCGCCGGCAAGGGCCTGAAGGCCTCGGTGACCGATGGATACAAGAACGCGTTCTCGGCCATCTTCGACTCTAACCTCACGACCATCATCACGGGCATCATCCTGATCATCCTCGGTTCGGGTCCCATCCGCGGTTTCGCTGTGACTCTGGTGATCGGTATCTGCTGCTCGTTCTTTACCGCAGTGTTTGCCACTCGCCTGGTGATGGAGTACTTTGTCAACAAGGGCACCTTCAACAAGATGACCCTGACCACCAAGCTGACTGAGCACATGCTCGAGAATGTGAAGTACAACTTCATGGGCAAGGCCAAGAAGACCTGGATGGTGCTGGGCGTTGTCGCAGCCATCATCCTGTGCCTGTTCGCCTTCCGCGGCCTGAACCGCGGCATCGACTTCTCGGGTGGCCGCAACTACATCGTGCAATTTGACCATCCGGTGAGCACCGAGAAGCTCGAGGGTCAGCTGACCCCGCTCTTTGACGGTGGCAATGTGTCGGTCATCACCATCGACAACGACACCAAGGTGCGCATCTCGACCAACTACAAGATCGACAGCAATGAAGATGGTGTCGATGACGAGATTATGGGCAAGCTCTATCAGGGACTGAAGAGCGACCTGGGCAACATGAGCCAGACCGACTTCAGCATCGCCAACGAGAACATGGGTGTCGTGTCGAGCGACAAGGTGGGTCCGAGCATCGCAAGCGATATGACCCGCGAGGCTGTCTGGGCAGTGTTCTTCTCGCTGCTGGCCATGGCACTGTACATCCTCATCCGCTTCCGCAACGTGGCTTTCTCGGTGGGCGCACTGGCCGCCGTGGCCTTCACCTCGTTTGTGGTTATCGGCTTCTACAACCTGCACGGCATCTTCCCGTTCTCGATGGAGGTCGACCAGACGTTTATCGCCGCTATCCTGACTGTGATTGGTTATCAGGTCAACGACACGGTGGTGGTCTTCGACCGTGTGCGCGAGTACCGCGGTCTGTATCCCAAGCAGGATTTGTATGAGACATTCAACAAGGCTCTGTGCAGCACACTGTCGCGTACGTTGATGACTTCAATCACGACACTGCTCGTGCTGCTGGTCATGTTCTTCCTGGGCGGTGAGTCAATCCGTAGCTTCATCTTTGCGATGATTCTGGGTGTCATCGTCGGTACGTGCGCTTCGCTGTTTGTGGCATCGCCTGTGGCTTATGCCCTGACTCGCCGTCAGGCCAAGAAAGCCGCCCAGCCTGTAGCCAAGAAGTAAGACAATCACATCACGATTGATATTCATAATTTGCGGGATGGCATTGGGTCATCCCGCATTTTTGCCACTAACACCGGCCCATATTGAGCAAAAATGACTACCTTTGCAGCTGACTATGACTACGATTGACAACATTCGCAACCTGAAGATTTGCGACTATGACTACCCGCTGCCCGATGACCGCATCGCCCGGCATCCACTGGCACAGCGCGAGCAGTGCAAGCTGCTCTATTGGCACCAGGGTGACATTGAGGACCACCGTTTCAGCGATGTGCCGGCTCTGCTGCCGCCACAGTGCATGCTCATCTACAACAACACCCGGGTCATCAACGCCCGCCTGCGCTTCCGCAAGGACACCGGCTCGCTGATTGAGATTTTCTGTCTCGAGCCCGAGGCACCGCGCGACTATCAGCTCATCTTCCAGACCACCCGCCACTGTGCCTGGAACTGTCTGGTGGGCAACAGCAAGCGCTGGAAACAAGGCACGCTGCGGTTGACTCTGAACATTGAAGGACAGGCGGTGACACTGTGCGCCACACGTGGCGAGCGGCGAGGCAATGCCTGGGTCATCGATTTCGACTGGGACGGCGATGATGTGACCTTTGCATCGGTGCTTGATGCCGTGGGCGAGATTCCCATCCCGCCCTATCTGAACCGCGGCACCGAGGCCAGCGACGCAACCGACTACCAGACCGTCTATAGCCACATCGACGGCAGTGTGGCAGCACCCACGGCCGGACTGCACTTCACCGACGCGTTGCTCGACGAGTGCGACCAGCGGGGCATCGCCCGGCGCGAGCTGACGTTGCATGTGGGTGCCGGCACGTTCCAGCCGGTTAAGAGCGAGCACATCGGCGACCACGACATGCACTGTGAGGTGTTTGCCGTGCCGCGCTCGCTGCTGGCCGAGCTGGTTGAGGCCCGGCGGCCTGTTGTCGCCGTGGGCACAACCTCGGTGCGCACGCTCGAGAGTCTATATTACGTCGGCCAAATCCTGGCCGAGCGGCCCGACGCACAAGGCGACGAGCTGACCGTGCGTCAGTGGATGCCCTACACTAGCGCGTGCCGCATCAGCACCGCACAGGCTCTGCAGAACATCATCGACTATCTGGACAGGATGGGTGCGCAGACCTTTCTGGGCTCGACTCAACTCATGATTGCTCCGGGATTTCAGTACCGCATCATTCAGGGCATGATTACCAATTTTCACCAGCCACAGTCCACTCTGTTGTTACTGGTGTCGGCCTTTGTGGGGCAAGACAAGTGGCGACCGATGTATGACCATGCTTTGGCTGGGGGCTATCGCTTCTTGAGCTACGGCGACGGGTCGCTTTTGTTGCGGTGAATGTCGGTGAAAATGGGGCATTGGTCTATTGCATGACCAAAATTGCCACACGCGCGTTAAACGGGCATACTGTTTGCACGTCTAACCAGTACAAGAAGCGAGAAACCAGAAACGAGATTCTGGAAGCCGGTTTCTTGATGCTTAGGTTTGGATCATTAATTTATTAAAGATATAGCGTTATGAAAACTACTGTACGTAATATGATGATGAGCCTCGTGCTCATGGGCGGCATGATTCTTGCCGTGCCAGCCTCGGCGCAATTCTCGTCGAGCCGTCAACGCCCCTCAGCAGCTCGTGGCGCAAGCGTCTCAACACAGTCACGCAGCGATAGCCGCCAGTCGCGCAGCGAAAGCCGCCAGTCACGCAGCGAAAGCCGTCCACAGTTGAGCCGCAGTGCCGGCGACCGCCAGTCACAGGTGAGCCGCAGTGCCGGCGACCGCCAGTCGCAGGTGAGCCGCAACACCAATGCCGAACACCGGCAAGCCACCGCACGCTCGTCGCAGGGCAGCATGCGCAGTCGTGGTAGCGAGGCCAGTCGCATGACCACCGCGCCACAGTCGGCGCGCACCAGCCAGCCGCAAATGCAGTCGCGCTCGGCCAACGAGCGTACGCGCACCGGCGCATCAGTCACTTCCGGCCGTTCTGACCACAGCAACGACAATGTCAACCCCGGCACCCGTGGAGGCAATGGACGCGGCACTGTGGGCACCATTCGTTCAGGCCGAGAGCGTCCGTCGATGCAGATTGGCGGAAACGGCATCCGCACTACTCAGCCCTCGGTCACTCCGTCAAACCTTGATGGCAACGGACGCGGCAACGGACGCGGCGGCAATGGTGGCGTCAACCAAGGCGACAACAAGGGAGGCCATGGCCGTGACGGCATGGGCAACGACCGCAACGGACGTGGCAGCGACCGTAATGGACGTGGCAGCGACCGCAACGGTCGTGGCAGCGACCGTAACGGAAGCGGCAACAACGGACACTATGACAATGGCAATCACCACGGCTATGGACCCAGTGGACGCAACGGACACACAAGACCCTACAACTACGACAGTCATCCACACCGCGACCACTTCATCTATGCTCACGCCCACCACAACTGGAGCCGTCCTCTGCCACCGCCTCCGCGTCCTTATCGTCCGGCACCGCTGCGCTACTACCGTCCGGTGATTCCCGCTCACTACCGCCCCTACTATGGCGCACCGGTCATCGACCGCATCCTGGGTATCACCTTTGGCACCTACTTTGATGTCTCGCTCGACTATCTGTACACCAGCGGCTACTATATCGACGGCTATCAGGAAAACATCGTCTATCTGCGCGATGTGAGCATGCTCAACCTGCTGTGGCCCGATGTGATGCTGAGCTATGATGCCGGAAGGCTGGCCAACGCACAGTTTGTCTACGCCACGACCTACCGCGACCGCAGCCGCTACAACCGCATCTACCACGACCTGAGTGCCGTCTATGGGCCTCCCATCAGTGTCGAGAGCGGCATGGCCACCTGGTTTGGCGGCAACACCACTGGCTACGTCACTTTGAGCATCGGCAGCGACTACGGACGCTATTACACCACCTTGTCAATCGGATATTAAAGAAGCAAGAAGCATAATGGGCTTCGCCAACTGGCGAAGCCCATTATGCATTATTTCAAGGTTTTGGCCCACTGACCGGGCTTGGATAGCAGCTCGGCTACCTTGACAATAGTTTCGTCGTGTCGAGCCTCATACTCGGTCTCGCCCGCCTGATAGTAGTATCGGGTGAGAATTTCCTGGGCCAGCAAGCGCGAGATTTCCTTGCGCTGGGTGTTCAGGTCATGGTCAAGGTCATGCTTGAGCAACTGCTCCAATTGCTTGAACGCCGCTTGGGTACTGTCGTTCATATATCCCTCGGCCTTGGCCACCTTCTGCAGACTCTCCAAGCCCTGCTCGCACACCTTGTCGTACTGGAACTTCTCGGGGTCGATAAACGCTTTGAACTCATTGAAGATTTCGTCGGTGATTTCAAACTGGTCGGGTTGTGGAATGGTGGGATGTTGCGACTGGTAGCGAGTGGCAAAGTCAAAGGCCCACTGGTCGCGAACGATGTTGTAAACCAGTCGGTTGACCTCTGGATAATCAACCTTGACATCGGGCGTGATGCCTCCGCCCTCGCGCACCTCCCGCCCATGAGCGGTGTGAAAGATGCGTGCCGTCGAGTCGGTGGTTGTGCGGCTATAAGTGCCATCGGCGTTGCGACGCGAATAATCCACCTCCTGGATGAGACGACCGCTGGGGATGTAGTACTTCGACACTGTGACCTTGAGTATGCCGTCAAAGGGCAACGGGCGGGTTGTTTGCACCAAGCCCTTGCCGTAAGACCGTGAGCCGAAGATCACGGCACGGTCCAAATCCTGCAAGGCACCCGCGGTTATCTCGCTCGACGAGGCACTGCCGCCATCGATGAGTACGGCCAGCGGAATCTTGGTGTCGAGTGGCTCCTGGGTGGTCTTATAGACCTTCTCGCTGGCCTTGTCGCGCCCTCTTGTGGTGAGCACGGTGGTGCCCTTGGGCACAAACAGTCCCACAATCTGCACAGCGCTCTCCATCAGTCCACCGCCATTGCCCCGCAAGTCCAGCACCAGTGCCTTGACGGCAGGGTTCTTCTTGAGCTCGGTCACAGCGTCCTTGACTTGCTGTGCCGAGTGCTCGTTGAAGGTCGTGAGGCTGATGTATCCCAAGTTGCCTTGCACCACGCCATAGTAAGGCACGGGGTCGAGCTTGATGTTCTCGCGCTTGATGGCAAAAGTCTTGACACTGTCGTCGACGTAGGGGCGCACGACCTGCACCGTCACGGTGGTGTTGGCTTGACCCTTGAGGTGCGCGCTCACACTGTCACTGTTCCAGCCGGTCACATCGATTCCGTCGATGGCTGTGATGCGGTCGCCGGCACGCAGACCGGCCTTGGCTGCCGGACTGTCCTTGTAGGGACCGCTGATGTAGACACCTTTCTTGCCGGTGATGCGCTGCTGGATGTAGGAACCGATGCCGCCATACTGCCCGGTGCTGATGACCAGAAAATCGTCCTGGCTCTTGGCGGGGATGTATTCGGTATAGGGGTCGATGTCGTCGAGCATGGCGTTGATGGCAGTCTCGATTGACTTCTGTGCGTCAATCGAGTCGACATAGAACGTGTTCAGCTCTTTATAGACCGAGTTGAAGATGTCCAGGTTGCGGGCGATGGCCGCCGGCGAGTTGTCCTTCTTGTCATCTGCTTTGACTGCCGGAATGATGAGTGATGCGGCAAGTGTGGCACAAGCCAGCAGGGTGATGTATCTTTTCATGACCATGAGTAGTTTCGTGTTTGAACTTGCGAATTTACTACAAATTGCCCAAATAGCCGACATCTGATGCCGATTTTATCATTTTTTGAGATTTCGAGGGCACAAAATTTGCACCGCTCAAAGCAATTTACTATATTTGCAAAAAATATCGGAAAACCCAATATTATAGTTATGAAAAGAATAGCAATCATTTTTGCCCTATGTGCCGCGGCAATGAGCTGCTGGGCAATGACCGACGACGAGCAAGACCGCATGGTATGGAACCACCTGGGCGACATCCTGATAGAGGATGAGGGCCACACCGCCTACATGTACTTTGCCAATACCGATGCCGACGGCGACGGCATCGACGACTTGATTATCTCAACCGAGAGCCGCCCGACCGCGGGCCGCGTCTTCAAGGCCTACTCAGTGGGCAAGAACATGGCACCCATCACCGTCAACACATCGGTGATCGAACCGTTGGACCATAGCGAACTCTGGTCGACGACTGAATACATAGCAAACAGATGGTCGCTGCCCGCTGGCGACATCACGTTGCAGGAGCCACCCATCTTTATCTCAGGCATGGAGAAGGCCAAGAATGAGTTCATCGGCTGGCGTGAAAGTAATTACCCCCCGGGCAGCAAGTACACCCACATGGTGTTCAAGCCCCATGTCAATGAAATCCGGTTTGTGGGTGACGATCGCATCTTCTCATCGCTGGATGGTGACACCCTGTGGCAGAGCGTGCGAGAGTTCAAACTCAAAGACCCTAAGGTGGTGGCTAAGATGTTCCGCGGTTACACTGATGGCAATGCAGTGCCTGTAGCAGTGACACGCAACTTCCTCACCACTCACCAGCCGTTGCAGTTCAGCCGTTGGCTCAGTCCCGAGCCGGTGCGCACCGTAGACCGCAGTGCCATGCAGATCATCCTTGCGCACTATGGCATGAAGTACAGCATCATGCGCTCGCAATGGCTGGCAACACTGCCCACCGAGGTGGGCAACCGCGACTACTATCAGGTGCTACTGGTGGGACCTAAGAGCGCCCTGTATGCCACCGTGTGCGTTGCCGAGGGCACCGTCGCGTCGGCCTACGAGTATGAAGACTACAGCGAGACGGGCTACAAGAGTGACTTGAGCGACCTCAATATGTTTGAGAGCGATGTTGACGGCCTGTTCAGCGAGCATCTGCCCGAAATCATGTGCATCATGCAGACCGACCAAGGCCTGGAACTGTACTTCCGTTGGACATCAATGGAAGGCACCCACTACAGCGTTGTGCGCGAGGTGGGCACCCGCATGGTACTTGTGCTTGATGAATACCACTACTGGATGTTCGGGTGAAAAGGGGAGGCTTTTGACTAAAAAGCAATGAAAAATTGGGCGAGATGTGATTTTTTTTCGAAAAAATTTGGTCAGTCCAAAAAGTCGCCGTATCTTTGCACCGCATTTCCCGAAAGGGGGTGTGGTGACTGCCTCAATAGCTCAGTTGGTTAGAGCACATGACTGTTAATCATGGGGTCGTTGGTTCAAGTCCATCTTGAGGCGCACAGGTCGCGGAGCGAGACCGTTAAACACGCTCACTAGCCTCAATAGCTCAGTTGGTTAGAGCACATGACTGTTAATCATGGGGTCGTTGGTTCAAGTCCATCTTGAGGCGCAAACGTGGGAGGAAACAACAAGCGTTTTCTCCCACGTTGTTTGTTTGAGTCGCACAGCAAGCGACTCAACGAAAGAAACGCCACGGTTCCAGCTGTGAAACCGTGGCGCAATTTTGAGTGATGTGTTTAGGCTCAGATGACCTTATAATATTTGAAAATGTCCGTCACAACACGTGTCAGTCATCCAAATTCAGCAATCGCATGCGGAATGCGTTGCCGATAAGCTCTGCAGCATTGCGCGAGGCGGTCTTGCGCAACAATTGTTTGCGGTGGTACTCCACCGTGTTGGACGAGATGTAAAGCTGCTCGGAAATTTCCTTGCTACTGAATCCTCTCGATAACAATTCTAGCACCTCAAGTTCTCTCGCAGTTAGTTCGATGTTGGGGTTGCTCATACACAAAAAAATCTATAAAACAATAATCCAGTAAATATTGGACTGCAAATTTAAGTGTAAAGCACAAATATTTCCAAACAATTTAGCAACAATTTTCACCTATGTGCCTCAAAACTACTAATTTCGGTGAACTCAACCTACTGTGTTTGGCATAAATGTAAGCATAGCTGAGCAAATAAGTTACAACCCGCAGGTTGCATAATCACGACATAAATTTACAAGTATATCGATAATTATTTTACGCACAAGATAATTTCTTGATTCTCACTGATTTCGGTAGGCAGGCGATGCTTCTCATGATTCCCGCATCTGACCGGCACGCATGACTTCGGAATGTATAGCATTCGCTACCGAAAATCTTAATACCCCCAATGAAAACACTACTCTAAACCGTAAGATTTCGCTTTTTTGTGCCAAAAATGTAAAATTTTATCAACAAACATTTGGCCACTTCAAAAATATGTCTTATCTTTGCATCGTAATAACGAAAATCAGTTTTTA
>Ga0256407_10010820_pt1 | contig 12743 bp, 17 predicted proteins | sample RumenRJG_04DNA_FD_193489 | JGI IMG/M metagenome (GOLD analysis project Ga0256407, IMG submission 193489) | Bovine rumen microbial communities from Lethbridge, Alberta, Canada - RJG_04 | ecosystem: Host-associated > Mammals > Digestive system > Stomach > Rumen | place: Canada: Alberta... | reverse complement strand
CGCATCCGGCGGCGCGGTTGAAGGAGTCGTCGTGACTGCGGGGAATCTTTCATTCTGCACGCTCAAGGCGTATCCGGTGGATGTCGAAATAGGCTTTTCGAAGAACCCGTTCGGAGGCTCGTCGGCGTCCGGCGGCGTGACCGGCATGAAGCCGAAATGGACGGCGGACGTGGAAATCCCGGAGGACGGCGAAAAGAAGGTTTCGCTGCCGAGGGAACTGCGCAAGACAAACCTTGTGCTTGTGGCGTCCGGCGCGGACGGCAGGGCGGAGGAACGGCTTGAAATAACTCCCGGCTCCGTGGATGTGCAGCTTGTCCGCGAATACAGGCAGATCCGCGCGAGAGACGCCAAGGCGCGCCCCGTTCCGGGAGCATACGTGAAAGTCTACGCGCGCTGCAGCGCGACTGGCGAAACGAAGTTCCACAAAGACGGATACACCGATCTGCGCGGCGCGTTCGATTATGCGTCCGTCTCGACCGACTCCGCTTCCAGGCCTTCGGAATACGCGATATTCGTGGATGCGCCCGGCCTGGGCGTGAAAATCCTCCGCGTCGGCGGCGACGGGAAATAGTGATACCGATAGAAAGAAATGGCGGATGTTTGATGAGGGATGATAAGACTTGATTAGGCTTGAAAACCCTTGAAAAATAGATGGCTGTGCGAAATTTGAGGACGAAAACACGGGAATACAGGCATTAGGGTTGCGCAGAAAGTTTTGGTTTGGGTTCAAAGGATGTAAAGCAGATCGAGTACAAAGCACCTTTTCCTGTCATAACGGTGCGCGAATCAAAAGGGTTCGTCACCTATCTTACGCGAACAGAAAAGTTGGCAGTCAAGCATCTTCCCAGACAGCCAATAAGAGAACGCTCTCAAGCACGAGAATGTGTAATGAGCGCAACGCCAGAAGATTTCCATTCCATTGATTAGGAGCAAAACTCTTATGGTTTGGGTTAGACGTAATCCACAGAATCAGAAATATAGACGCGACCGCCGAGCCGGATGACGAAGTGTGCATTTTCCGGCTCGCCCCATTCTGGATGGCGCGTCTTGTACTTGTCGTCCGCGCTGACAAACGCATAGGGGGACAGACCGCCAGACGTCTCAAGTCCATAGCACCAGAACGCCATGCGCTGCGCGTCTTTCGCGTAACCTCGCCGGAACTCCACGATCGGCGGATTCACCGACGAGACTTTGGTGTTCCAGTTAAAAAAGCGAAGTTGCCAATACTCTGTGGCAAGCCGGTACTCCTCTCGCTTCTCGCCTCGCTCGATCATATCGAACCACTTGCCTTTCAAGACGAGCGGAAGGATGGAGCATTCGCTTCTTTCAAGTTTGATCATTTGGATTGTCTCTCCTGTCCAAACACAATTTGATCGTCAGAACTTTGGATGGCGAGGATTGTGATGTTGGGCGGCACGGGCGCCGGCCATGGAATAGACATATAGCACCTTTTCGATAACTTCTGCCGCGTTAGAGGGGTTGTGCCGGGCGGCCCAGGCTTCTACGCGGCGGATGCAGTCTTCGGGCGATACGGACGCGGCGATGACGTCCTGGAGCGGCGCAAGGTCGGCGGCGAATGCGCGGGCGAGATCGGCGGCGGAAGAGGCGGCTGGACGGTCATCGACGGAGTCGGCGGCGGAGAGGGGGAACGGGCTGAAGCCCGCCGCTCCGATATTGGCAGCGGAGAAGGGAATCATCGGGGATGGGGGCGTGGCGGCGCGGCGAATGCCGAAGCCGATGCGCTCGGAAAGGGTATTGAGGGCATCGTCATCCGGCTCGAGGCCAGCTTCATGGAGCTTGCCGATTAGGGTCAATGTGGCCTTCTGCTCGGCAATCGATTCTGAGCCGAAGAGGATCTTCGGCGCGCGGCCCGTGTGGCCGTTGATCGCCAGGAGCTGGTCGAAGAGTTGTCCGCGAAAGGTCGCGGCGAGGGATTTTGCGTCGGCTTTTCTGATGTCGTCGCGCACTTCTCCCTGAAGATTCGCAGTGCCGCCGCCGAGTTCTCCCGTGGGAGAGGCGGCAGAGGAGAGCGTTTGGCCGACTATGAGTTTGGAAATCTCCTGGTTGCAGATGGTGATGAAGCGTTCGTGGCTGTTCGAGGAATCGCCGTTTGCGGCCTGGACTATTTCGACTTCAGTGTTTTTCGATACGACGATAGCGCCAAGGCGCACTGCGAGCCGGAACGCGCGCTCGAGCGTGGCTTTTCCTTTTTCGTCGGAGTACTTGCCTTTCAGGAACGGGACGCCGAAGCGTTCAAGAAGGTCGGCCCACCACTGGCGCGACATGGTGCGCAGCAGCCACCAGAAGAGAATCGAGCGCATTGCGCCACCCCAGTTGTCCGGGACGGGCATCAGGTCGCAGCGGTGGACGATGTAGCGTTCCGGCTTGACTTCGTGGGATGTTGGGAGCGGCGTGCCGGAGCCGTCTACGTCGAAAACGCGCATCGCGCCTTGCGAATAATCGAGCAGCTGATAGTGGACGGGTACGAGCGCCTTGAGCCCGAAGCCGCCGCCTGGAAGCGGCTTGAACACCTTTTCGACGACTGCGACGGGGTAGAGAGTCGCGTTCATCAGCCAGGATTCGGCGTCTGCGAAGGTGGGGTTGTCAACGATTTCGCTGCAGAGAGAGGCCGCGTCGACATCGGATTGGTCGCCTTTCCGGAATGGAATGATCGTGACCGGATCGCCGAGGACGGCGATCTTGCGCTTCATGAACTCGGAGCGCACCTGGTTGTCATTGGAGATGACGTCGCGGTAGAGCGCGAAGAGCTCGCGGGTGTCGCCGTTCTGCGCTTCTTCAATGATTCCGAGAAGCCGATCGCCGGAAAGATGGCGGACTACGCTTGGCAGTTCGCGGCGCGGATCCATTTCCGTGATTTGGTCGGTGTATTCCTTCATGGGGGCCTTTCCGGATAAGCGGGCTGAAGCCCGCCGCTCCGATATTTAAGAGTTGAGAGTTGGGGTGGATGGGCCGTCGTCAGGGGGCGGGAGCATGGTGAGGCGACTCGCGGCTGCCGCCGCGAGCACAGAACACGACGCAACGCGGGTGCCGATCTGGACGGCGTCGGCCTTGGATTCTTCTGTGCCTTCAATAAGGGCATGGAGGGAGTTTTTCGTGCCGTCGAAGAGGTCGCCGTGGCGACCGGTGGCGGCGTCGAGCGAGTTGTCGAAGCCGCCTTTCATCTTCTTGACGAGGCGGAAGTCGTCTTTGACGTTGAAGTCGTTAGGCAGGTCGATCTGGCCTTCGTCGATTGCGTTGACGAGCAGCTGGCCGAGGTAGGTTTTGTAAAGGACGCGCTCGCCCATGAAGTCAAGACGCTCGGAGCTTTTGAGGAGAATGACTTGGCAGATGCCTTCCAGCATCTCGCGCACTTCCGTGGCCCAGTATACTTCGCTTGTGGCGTCGATGGCGACGGCCTTTGGCTTGAGTTTCGTGCAGAGTTCGTAGAGTATGGCTTTCGGCTTCTTCGGATCCTTCGACTTGAAGGAGAGTATCAGCTTCGCGGCGTAGCGGCCGTCGATGCGCTGGGTGGCGGCGATGCCGAAGGGGTTGGCCTTCTCGCCCTCCGTGGTGGCGGGGTCGGCGCCGATGCCGATGGGGCCTTTCGAGAGGTCGAAGAGGTGCTCCCAGCCGGGCGGCAGATCGTCCTCGGCATAGACGCAGCCGGCGCGCTCGCCGCGCTCCATCGCCTCCATGAGCTTGATGAGGCCGACGGCAGCCGAGCCGCCGGTGATGAAGAGGCAGCCGTAGTTGCGGTCCCAGGCGTCCTTGTCGAACGCGCGGCGGCGCGACTCCTCGGGCGTGACCGGCTGGGCGGTCTTGGTGTCGTAGAGCGCGACGCCGTCGGCGTAGGCGTCCCAGGCATCGACGCGCAGGCAGGTGACGCCCTTGACGGATTCATAGACGTTGCCGGACGGCGAGACGGGGAACTGCATTCCCGGCGGGGGCGCAAGCTGCTCGAAGGAGTAGTGGGCGTCGTCGGGCGGCGGTGTGGTGAGGAGGAGGATACGGAAAAGCGGGTTCGAGGCGACGATCGGCTCGACCGCCTCCCAGACGTCCTTCCAGTTGCCGATGCGGCCCACCTCGTCGCACATGAGGTCGCCGGTCTCGCCGACGGTGTCCGGACGGAGCGCGACCACCTTGGTGCGCGAGTAGGAGGAGCGGGTGTGGTAGTAGCGGAACTCCAGGCGCGAATGCTCGAAGAGGTCGGCGAAGTCGTCGTGCGTGAGCCCGCTCACGCTGCGGCCGGTCTTGTCGTCGGCGAGCTGCACCTTGCCTTCCTCGAGGCGCGCCATCGCCGCCGAGATCGCCTTCTCGAAGACTGCGGCCTCCTTGCGGACGATTTCGCGCGAGAGGTTGAGCTTGGCGGAGCCGAAGATGACCGTGTGGTCGCGGTGCTTCATCATCTTCATGAGCGCGATGTTCGCGCAGGTCGTGGTCTTGCCGTACTGGCGGCGCGCGATGAAGCCGAGGAGGCGGTACTGCTCGACAAGCTGGAACAGGCGGCGCTGGCCGGAGCGCATCTGAATGACGGGGGATTGGCCGATCGCAGATCGGCCATCAAATCTATTGGCGGCTGGGGATGGCATTACTTGTCGCTTTCCCAGAGATCGCCGAACATGAGCCGCCCAAGGCGTTCGGTCTTTTCGTCGGAGCCGAGGCGCTTGTCGGTGGCGAGCGCGAGGGCGTCCTTGCTCTGCGCCCACTTGATGAAGAGGCGCGTGGTGTCGCGTTCGAACTTCGCCCTGGAGAGTTCAAGCTGCTCCTTCGCGATGGCATTCTTCTCTTCGGCCAGCGCGACCTTCTGCGCGGCGTTCTCGGAGGAGCGCAAGTGGACAAGCGCCTTGGCGAGGTCGGCGATCATTTCGTCATCGGCGGCCTCGAGGGCGTCCATGATCTTGGCCGTGGCAATGTTGCAGGCGACGCCTGCCGCGTTGCCGCCGGCGGCGCTCGCGATGGTCTGCGAGACTTCGGCAAGGCGGCGGATGCGGTCGGCGTCCTTCTGGTCGTCGAGCCAGTCCTTGTAGCCGGATGAGCGCCAGTCGGTGAGGTTCTGGGCATTGACGGGGCCGGACTTCATTTCGCGGAGGATGCGCTTCGTCTCTTTCTGGCCGTTGAGCCAGTCGATGAGTTCCGCGCCCTGGGCGCCGTCGCGGATGCGCTCGTTGAGTTCGTTGCGGATCGCGAACGGCAGGCGGCCTATCTTCGAGCGGTAGCAGCGCGTGTTCATACGACCGTGACCCTTCCTTCAAGCACCCATTTCTTGATGCCTTCCTCGGTGGCCTGCCAGACGGCGGAGTTGTCCATGGGGTCGATCTGCAGATCGACCATCTTCATTTTGTGGAGGGCGCGCAGGGCGTCGGAGACTTCATCGACCGTGCAGCGCCTGTCGAGCATCTGCGAGGCGTTGAGGCGTTGCGCGATGGCGGCTTCGGTGTAGGCCGCGGGATTGCGCGGGGAGAGGAACGCGATTATCAGCTGCTTGAGGTTCATTTGGTGTTGACCTTTCCTTCGATTCTTCCAATCATGCGCTCGATGCCGAGCTGCCATTCCTTCAGGGACGACATGAGTGCGGAGAACTTCTCGAAGGTGTCTTCCGATAGCTTCCGTATCAAATCGAACTGCTTGGCGAGTATTTTGTCGACCCGGTCACGCTCGGACTTTATTTCGGTCTTGAGCTCCGCGAGCTCCCGCTTCGTGGCATACGCCTTTGCCACTTCCTCCGGGAGCGGCGGCGAACGCCGGAACGCCGTCACGGTCGAGACCACGTAGTTCACGAGCGCGGCAAGCGCCGCGAGCGCGACCACGACCGCGCCGATGATGAAGAAGTATGTCATGTTTTCCTGCATGTCATGGAATCCTTGTGTGCCATTGCGGCGCGGATTGTATCACGGCGGGGGGAGAGAACGCCCTGCGCCGTGCGGACTGTGCGGAATAGGCCGAACATAGTTCGGCCATCAAATCTGGCAAGGGCCGGCAGGACAGGCCGCACAATCCGCACGGCGCGGGGCATGACGCTCGCGAATGTGGGATAATCCCCGGCGCAATGAGCAAGGCAGTATTTCCAGAGAAACCGGCCGTGAGGCCGCTTGCGGGCACGGACTACGTTCTCGCGGAGGACTTCTTCTTCCCGGCCACGGTCGAAGAATGGAACGTGATTGTGCACGTGACGCCGGGCTTCCGCACGGACGGCGCATCCATCCCGCGCCTTTTATGGCCCATCTTCGGATCGCCCTACGATCCCGGCATCATGGCGGCGGCCATCGGCCACGACGCCTTGTACCGGGGGCGGATCGTGCCGCGCAGGGACGCCGACAACGCGTTCCGGCGCATGATGAAGGCAAGCGGCATCGGCGCGTGGAAGCGCCGCCGCATCTGGCTGGGCGTGAGGCTCTTCGGCTGGATCGCGTACCTTCGGCACACGCCGGAATCGGTGGCCGAGGCGAGACGGCACATACAACTTGCGTTTGCCACGACGGCAGACGTGCGACAACAAGCAAAAAAGAAAGGAAAAAGCAAAATGAAGAAACTGACGATGGCGATCGCCGCGTGCGCGGCGGCGATGACGGGATGTACCAGCGCGACCCGCATAGAGTGGGGCGGCAAGATGGCCGTACGCGATTCCGACGGCACCGTTATCAAGATGCCAGACGGCACTCCTTGCTACGAGAGCGAGAAGAACGTCTACGAGGACTCGAACTGGCTCACCAAGCGCGAGGAGCGCGACGTGAAGGTTGACGTGCAGGCCGATGGGTCCTACACGGCCTCGCTCGGCAGCCGAGTGAACGACGTCTCCACGAACGGTATAGCCATGGTCACGGGTGGCATCAACGCCATGACGAAACTCGTCTCGACATGCGCGGCGGCCTACGTCACGATCGCAGGAGGCAGCGCGCAAGCCGACACCACGACTGCGATCGTCTCGAAGGTCATCAAGTATTTCACCGACAAGGGCGGCAACGTGGAGAAGGCCTCCGTCACGACCGACGAGGCGACGAAGACGCTGAAGGTGGACGACGGCACAACGTGCATCAGCTGCGATGCCGCCGGCAACTGCAGCGATTGTACGGTGAAATAGCGGATTGGCGCGGCACGGGATCATGCATACGGCGGGCGGATCCATCATCCGGCATGTGGCCGCCCGCCGCCGCCGAGGCGGATTTTCTCTCTGTTGGCCGCCCGGCGTACATCCAAGGCTCGAGCGCCGCCCCGGGCCCAATGTCGGACGGGCGGCGATTATCAATTTCCCTGATAGTGCCTGGCATGGTAAACCGAGAAGACGTCGCAGACGGAGCCGTGCCCGGGGTGTCGCCCCAAAGGCCAATCCGTGCCCCGAAGCCCGGCTGCGAGGGTTAGGGGCTGACTTCACCCGCCCGCGAGCATCTTGCGCATCTTATTGCTTTACTGTTGTGGTGGAGTCTGCGACTCAACAGGGGGCGTCTCGGCAGCAGCTTCGGCCAACATCTGATCGGACAACGACATTGCCGGTGCGGCAGATGTTTCGGGCGCGGCAACAGGCGTTGGTTTCTTTGGCGCAGGCTTTTTGGCCGTCTGCTTGAAATGCTTGCTGACCTTGGCCATTGCTACCTCAGCCTCCTCCCCATCAAGCAAGTCGCGGCGAAGGACACCATCACGCAGCAATGCAACAACCTCCGCGTCCTCGACACTAATTCCGTCAGCAAGCTTGCGGAACTCTCTTTTAAGGACGGACACCACGGCGTCTGACAGAATTAACGCTCCAGCCACAAAGCGGTTGACGCATTGCGTCTTCTCGTATAAATCCTCACGGGCACCTTTTTCGACGCCCTCTTTAGTGGCGGTGATCAGTTTTTCCATGTCCCGCTCATTCTTCAACGAAACACTGGACAGGTCGAATCTAGCAACAAGATCCCATGCGATAGGCTGCTCAAACCTCAGACGGTATATCTGCCAGTCTAAACCATTGGTCAGGATGATCCATTGAATCCCCTTGTTAGCGCCATATCCTATAGCTTGGCGAAGATGCGCTTCCTTAAGGTCTGTGCCAATGGCCTTGCATTCAATAAGGTACTGGAACTTGTCGCCGAGCTTGATTGCAAGATCGCAATATGTACCGCGTATTGCAAGCTCGCTGGTGACTTCAAGGTATTTGTCATACCCAAATACCTCTGCCAAAATGTCAGTGATAATCGACACCGTGTCCGACTCGTTCAGGTCACGATCCTTGGCAATCCCAAGAACCTTCTGAAACTTGGGAAGCGCAGCTTTGATTCTGTCTTCAGTCTTTTTGGTGATTTTCATTTCTTAGCCTTCTTCTTTGGTTGATTGATGGTCTGTGAAATCTTATTGTTGTCGCCGGTGATTGTGACATTGGCGATACTGTTGCCCGTGATGATCTCGCGCGGAGATGCAGAGACACGAAGAGGTTCAAATCCGAGCAACTCATTGGGAGTAGTACCGAAGAGATTGCAAAGTTCAATAAGCATATCAAACTTTGGCTCTCGTTTCCCTTGCTCCCACTGGCTCAATGCAGGGTTAGTAATCCCCAGGGCGTCCGCGCTTTGCACGAGCGTCATTCCTTTGGCCAGTCGTACGGCCTTCAAGTTGTCGCCAAATACCGACATAAAAATCTAACACACTGTTAGATTTCGCGCTTGCGTTCGTTCTAACGTTTTGTTAGAATGTTCCGCGTCACGCCGTGACAGGCAAAGATTATACAACAAAACCGTGACAGGCACAAGGAGAACGAGAGGATGAAAGCAACGGCGAAAACGCCAGAAACGATAGGCCACCGGTGGACGTACGACGGCGTTGCGGCCGCCGCGCGGCGCATCGGATGCTCGCGCGAGCACCTGAGCAAGGTGCTCCACGGCAAGAGGAAGGCAAACGAGCACATCGCGCGCGGACTGCGGCGCATGGGCGTGGAAGTGGAGGTGGCGTGATGGATTGGCTGAAAGAATGCGCCGAGATCACGGGAGGGATAACTCTTGGTGCGCTCGTGATCTCTGGCTTGGTGTTTTGGTTGTGCATCATCTATGCCGCGCTCTTCGCCGGAGCAGGCTCCAGATCAGGCGATCACGCGCCAGAGAGACCTAAGGAGGCGAAGTGATGAGCAAGCGTGAGAACATGCGGGCTATACTCGGCTTTCTGGCGATAAGCTATCCCGCGAGCTACACCGCAAGGGATATCGCCCAGCGGTGCAATCTCCCGTATAATTCCGTTGCTGACCACCTGGCAGCCCTGTTAGAGTCTGGGCTTGTCTCGGCCACAAAAGACCGGATAGGCAACAGCGTCGCATGGAATATCACACCCCGTGGTCGTAAAGAGCTAAGACTGTACGAGCCCGTGAAGCGCTCCCGCCGCAAATTCTTCGTGAGACGCAAATCAATCTACATAGCCGGGCCGATGAGCGGACTGCCAGACAACAATTTCTCCAAGTTCTTTGACGCTGAGGCGCGATTGCTGGCCGATGGCTGGGATCCAATCAACCCATCGCGCTTCTCCGGCATTTTCGGCGAACAGCCGGCGGGCAAGATGCTGGATGCGTGCTGCGAGGCGGAACGTGCGGCTATCCCGCACTGTGATGCCATCTACCTGCTGAAGGGCTGGGAGAACAGCAAGGGCGCGAAGCGCGAGCTTGCCGTGGCACTGCAGCACAACCTTGAAGTGATCGTGGAGGTGGAGTGATGAAGAGGATAATGGATAAGAAGCGAGAGGACGCTATCGTTGACGCGCCTCGCTACGAATGCGCAGAGATGGCAACGCGCTTCGCGCTGTCGTGGCTGGACCGGACGAGGTATCATCTTAAGCACATCAAGCGCGGCAAGCGTTCGTACTATCACGACAAGCTGCTCGTCGAGGTGACGGCCATCGAACAAGCCCTGGTCGATCTCGCAATCAAGACCCACAGAGCGTATGGCGGCCATGCCCTGACAAAGAACAACGACCTGATCTACAAGCCGCGCTTTAAGTACTCAGGCGTCCGCAACGTCTATGAACGTCCCGGCGAGGACAAGCCGCTCAAGTCCGACAAAAAGTTCGGGGAGGCGAAGTGATATGGACATCGACGCGCTGAAAGAACGACTCGCCAAGCTCGGTGGTGGATGCGATTGCGACGGTGCCGACGACTTCGGCGTTGATCCGATCGACGACTTCGACGACAACGTCAACATGGAGGATGAGTGATGACAATCGAAGAAATCAGAGTAGCCCTTGACAACGCATGGCACGAAATCGGCCTCGCCTACGCATTCGTCGGCGAAAACCGCTTTTTGGCTGCGCTGCTGGAAGTCGATAGGGCGCGCGACTCTATCCAGCTTGCGCACGACGCACTCGATGAGATACAGGATTAAGGAGTCAATGATGTTGACCAAAGAACAACGCAACAACGTGCAGTTCAAGAAGGGACAGATCGTCCAGGCGTACAACCGACTTATTTCCGTTGCGGACTTGTTTGAACAGAACGGTGAAATGATCGGAGAAGATCCGTATACGCCAGCTTCTGACGTGGCGGTCGAACTAAACTTCGCCGCGCAAAAGGTAGAAGTCGCGATCAGGTCAATTGGATATATGACCGACGGATATATGACATCTGTCAAGGAGGCGAAGTGATGGAAAAGCCGCACAAGTTCGACATCGGCGAGGGGTACGGCATCTGGGAGATGGACGGCGAAACCCACCGCAGTTTCCCCGACGTGTTCTACCGCGCGAAGAGCGGCGACTCGGCCGGCAAGTACACGATCGGCGACTTGGCCATCTTAGCCCAGCCGACAACCAAGAAGCGCTTCGGCATGTTCGTGATCGCGAACGTGGAGAGCGGCGACTTCGGCGGCACGGGGCTCAAGTACAAGCTTACGGTGCATCCTTACGGGACTCCGGAGGAGATCAGCGGACCGAAGAGCGCCGCCCCGATACAGCAAGCGGACAACAACAAGGAAAAGGAACCGAAGATGAAAAGACCTACCTACAAGATGCAGCGCATCAAGCTTGCGGACTGCAAGCCACACGCCGACGCGGAGGCCTACTCGGCCTCGACCGAGGACCGCGCCGCACTGGGCAACTCGATCGGGGAGACGGGCGTTTTGTCGCCGATCGCCGTTGTGCCGGACGCGGACGGCAGGGGATGGTTTGTGATCGACGGCATCGGGCGCATGAACGCCCTTATCGCCGCCGGCGAGACCGAGACCGACGCCCAGGTTTTCGACCTGGGCGACTTGAGCGTCGCGGAGTTCGTCGTCTCGAAGAACGCCATGATGCGCAAGGTGACGACTGGCACGCGCGTAATGGCCTATCTTAAATGCCATGAGCGCGAAGTGTTGGCGGCGGCGGATCCGAAAGCATACAATGCCAGGCAATTCACCCGTAAAGGGAAGGCCTTCATGGGCGCGGTCTCACGTGAGACCGCGCCGGATAAGGGTTGGAGCGCGAAGGAGATTGCGGGGCGTATCGGGGTGTCGAAGCAGGACGTGCTGGCGGGGATTGAGCTTTTGAAGGAGACCGTGGGGGCGAACGGCTCGCCGGGGACGGCTCGCCCCACATACGAGCAGCTGGACCTTTTCGAGACGATGGACTCGGTGATGCACGGCGAGACGCCGATCAGGCGGTGGAAGGCGGCGGCGAGCGGCAAGGTGAACAAGACGGGCGGCAAGGCGGCCGCCGACTACGTGGGCATCGGCGCGCGCACGATGGCGAGTCTCATGGGGCTTTTCGAGAACTGGCAGACGGTGCCGATGGAGAGCCGCGGGCCGATTATAGAGCGTTTCCGCGCCGCGCTTGCGGTGCTGCCGGAGGATTTTAGGGCGGTGATTGCCGCTGAACTGGGTTTGGCCGGGGGGAGGCGTTGAGCGATGGGTAGAGCGCGTTTTAAAGTTACGGCGAATGTGAGGTGCCCGCTTTGCGAGCGGCGGCATGTGATTGCGAATTACTTCCATTTCCGGGAGAGTGCCGTAAATTGGTACAGGTGGGCAAAGGGGAATTATCATCTTTGCCCGGAGTGCGAGGACAAGCAGCGGTGGACGAAGCGCCGCAGGGAGCAGGCGTGATGGACACTGCGGCGGAGAGATCGGCAAAGGTGGGCGAGGTGCGGCGGCTTGTCGGCGAGGGCGCGACGTTGGCGGCTGCGCTTCTCAGGGCGGGGGTGTCGGAGACTACCTACCGCCGGTGGGCGGCGAAGTTCGACGGGGGCGGCGTCAAGGCGCTTGCCGACGCGCCGAGGAGCGGGCGGCCGCCGGTGGTGAGGCTGAACGAGGAGGAGAAGAGGTGTCTGCGACGCATCTATCTGCAGTCGAACCGGGCGGAGCGCAGCGGCTCAATGACGATGGCGGCGCGGATTGCGGCGCACGACCCGGCGACGTGTCTGAGGCCGGAGACGCGCGCGGCGATCCTGGCGGAGCGCGCCTCGAAGCACTCGCTTCCCGTGGAGGTGCGGCGGGCGATGCGCGAGGTGTCGGGCGTTGTGACGGCGCGTTACCGCGACGAGCGCGAGGGGCAGAACAACGGCATCTACGTGCCGGGGTGGCTGCGGCGCGACGAGGAGACGGGGCGGCTGCTCAAGCCGGGCGAGCGGCAGGTGTGGGACGACGCGAGCGTGAACGTGGCGGTGGCCGTCCCTTGGGCGGGGCGCGGGGACAGGGCGGGCGAGCGTTGGGGATGGCGCGCGGCCAGGTACCAGCTCTTGGCCGGGATCGACTGCGCGACGGACTTTTTCTGCGGGTTTGGCTACGTGATGCGCACGAGCGATGGCTACCGGGCGTGCGATGTCGCGA
>Ga0256407_10010817_pt1 | contig 12747 bp, 15 predicted proteins | sample RumenRJG_04DNA_FD_193489 | JGI IMG/M metagenome (GOLD analysis project Ga0256407, IMG submission 193489) | Bovine rumen microbial communities from Lethbridge, Alberta, Canada - RJG_04 | ecosystem: Host-associated > Mammals > Digestive system > Stomach > Rumen | place: Canada: Alberta... | reverse complement strand
GGACATGCGTTTCGCGAGGCGGCGGCGGAGGTTTATGGCGTCGAGCCGGATTGGATTATGTGCGGCAACGGCAGCGACGACATTCTCACGATTCTCACCCGAACTTTCGTCGGCGAAAATCAGGTTCTGCGCCTCCCTTATCCGAGTTATATTCTCTACAAATCGCTCGCGGAAATCCAAGGCGCGCGGAGCGAAGAAGTGCGTTTTCTCGACGACTGGACGCTCCCCGACGATTTCGCGGCGCCTCCGAAACCTGACGCCGACGCGCCTTATCGCGTCCGTTCCCTCGAAAACGTCAAGCCCGAGGATTTGAAGCTCGTTTACCTTCCGAACCCGAACAGCCCGTCGGGCACGCGGATTTCAAACGACCAAATCATAAAGATCGCCGACTCCTTGCCGTGTCCGCTCGTGATCGACGAGGCGTACGCCGATTTCGCGGGCGAGAACTGCGTCAAGCTCGTTAAGAAGAACCCGCGCGTTATCATTTCGCGCACGATGAGCAAATCGTACGCGCTCGCGGGACTGCGCTTCGGCTTTATGATCGCGCGTCCCGAGACGATCGCCGAGACGTTTAAGGTCAAGGATTCGTACAACTGCGACGCGCTCTCGATCGCCGCCGCGACCGCCGCGATTCAGGATCGAGAATGGCTCGCCGCGACGACGAAGAAGATCGTCGCGACCCGCGCGCGTCTCATGACGCGGATGCGCGAACTCGGTTTTACCGTGCCGGAGTCCCGCGCCAACTTTACGTGGAACGTTTTTCCCAACGCGGGAACGCTCCACAAAGACTTGTATTCTTACCTTAAGCAAAACGGCTATCTCGTTCGGTACATGAACTATCCGGGCTATGGCGACGGTCTGCGAATCAGCGTCGGGACGGACGAGGATACGGATCGATGTCTCGCGCTTGTCGAACGTTATCTCAACGACGTCGGACGGCGAAGCGCGGGCGCGTAAGCGTCTGCGACGACGGAAAACCTTTTAAAATCAGGAGACGCGCTTATGCGTACGGCGACAGTTAAACGCGAAACGAAAGAGACGCAGATCAGCCTCAAGATTAACCTCGACGGGACGGGCGTCTCAAAGCTGGCGACGGGAATCGGTTTTTTCGACCACATGCTCACGCTCCTTTCGGCGCATTCGAAGATCGACCTTGACCTTGACGTTCACGGCGATCTTGAGGTCGACGGACATCATACGGTCGAGGACGTCGGGATCGCGCTCGGTCAGGCGTTTGTCAAGGCGCTCGGCGACAAGTCCGGAATTTCGCGCTACGGGTTCTTCATTCTGCCGATGGACGAAACGCTCGCGCAAACGGCGGTCGATTTCAGCGGTCGTCCCTGCTTCGTCTACAACGCGACGTATCCCGTCGAGCGCGTCGGCTCTTTCGACCTTGAGCTCGTCCGCGAATTCTGGCAGGGTTTTGCGAACGCCGCGGCGTGCAATCTGCATATCAACGTCCCGTACGGTCAGAACGGACACCACATCGCCGAAGGAATCTTCAAATCCGCCGCGCGCGCGATTCGAATGGCGGTCGAGTTCGATCCCCGTCAGAAGGGGACGCCGAGCACGAAGGGAAAACTCTGAATCGCTCTTTGACCGATTCTTGTAAAACTTAAATTGCGCTTCCGCTCGACGCCGTTCGATTCGAGCGAGGCGCGATTTGAGTTTTTTTTGTTTTTTTTAGAAATGAACCCCTTTTCGACGCTCTATAGACGGAGCGTCGAAAAGGGGGCGAACGGATTCTGTCGAAACGGCGGAGTCTGACGGTTCAAAGGCGACGTTTAACGTTGGTTCTAGCGGTATGAGCAATCTATTGAGTTTAAGGAGCGGTCGATGACGTCTCGAGTTTTTCTTTTGGCGGTCGTTTCTCTAACATTGTCGGCGTTCGGTTGTCGGAAATCCGTCGAGATCGGGTATGTCGCGACTCCGGGCGAAGTCGCGACCTCTCTCGACGAGATTCTTGAATCTTACGAAGGGTATGTCTTCAGATTGCCTGACGACGAGTCCCCTGAAGTTGGCGAGGTTCGGCGAACGGTCAAACTCTATCCGACGGAGGCGTATTTTGGCGATCCAATTTATATCGCCGAGTATCTGGAAAACGTTTCCGACGAAACGATTCCCAATTTTGACAAATATCTGCCGGAAGTTTGGGATATGCCTGGCGTCGCCCTCTGGATATCGTCTCCGCAGGTCGAAGGAAAATATCGTTGGCGATTCGAAAATCCAACGGGGTATATTGCAGACAGACTCGGCGAGCCAAAGCCATTTGAGCCGGGAGAGAAATTTTGCTCGAAAATCCTTTATCCGGAACTCTGTCCTCTTGAGGATTACGACGCGCCTTTCTGGAAGGAACTTCGCGAAAAGTTGACCCCGGAAGGAATCGCCTGCACGATCGAGATCAAATATAACGACAAGACCGTCGTTACCCAAGATATTCTCGTCAAGCCGCGCCCCGTCGAAGAAACCGCGCTTCTAGCGAAATGGTATAAAAACACGCCGAAAGAACTGTTCCCGTCTCAGTACGAGGGGGCGTTGCCGAACAGCGGCAAGAGCAATATCCGCTTGTCGCCGATCCCTGTAAGAACGTATTCCCCCTGGCTTTTCGTCTACGCCGGGTATCGCAAGCCGTCGGATCCCAACAATCCGACGACGGTCGAAGGCTGGCGCGACCTTGAGACAAGCCTCGTTCCGAGCGCTATGCGCGACGAAGTTCGGCTCGCGCGGTTACGGCTAGAATATTTTGCGACAAGAGACCCCGACGAAGCGAGAAAGGTCAAAAAAGAATACGACGAATGGCTGGCGAGTCTCCCCGAAGTTCAGCGCGACGTTATGACAAGACGCCCTTATTGTTACGGCGAGTCGTACAAAGACGTTGCGGAAATCAACGCGACTTTCTATCGCTTAACGAGATAATGCGATTATCGTTCCCACCTAAAAAACGACGCCATGCGGCTTTGCCAGTCGCATGGCGTTTTTTCTTTGACGGTTCGAGAACGACCGTTCAAAAAGGGATCGGCGAAACGCGGCCCATAGAGCCGCCTTCGGACGTCTGAATGTTTCCTGCGCGGCGGTACCCGCTGGGAATGAACACGACGCCGGGCTGAATCTCTTCGACGGGCTTCATTCCGGAAGGTTCTTTCGATTCGTCGGATTTAAGCGCCATTTCCGGAGATTTCGTTTCGACGGTTTCGGCCGTGTTGTCAAACTGACGTTGATCGAGCGAAACGTTCGGCACATACGTCGGTTTGCCGTCGATGGCGAGCGTCTTGCCGAGAAAACCGTCGTCGACGGCGTCTATCGGCAGGAATTCCAACCCCCTGTCGTTTTGAGCATAGGAGGCGTCCGTCAGTTCGTCCCAATCCGATTTTTCGGGCGGATCCCATTTGAAATCCGTCGCGTGATCGCTTTCGTCGGCGAGAAGATCGAAATCGGCGAATTCGGCGCCCGGTTTTGTCGTTTCGCCCTCGTTGCCGGGAACGACTTGCGTCGTTTCACTGCGAAGAAAGACGGAGTCGGCTACGGCAAAGAGTTCGTCGCCCGACTTCGGCGCCAACGGATCGACGCGCGTCCCGTCGCCGGCGACGTAGGTTCCCGTCGAATCGTCGTCGACCCGCCAAGGATTCAAAGACGCGAATAGATTCGGCCGCGGCGCCTCGGCGACCGTTTGCGACCCGTCGAGCAAGAACGGACGAGACGCCAGCCGCATCAGCGCGAAAAACGCGACAAGGCACGTCAAAACAAACAAGGAGAACCAGAAAGATCTTCCGGATCTTCCGCTCCTCGTTTGCGGCGTCGCGCGTCTTCTTTGATCTCTACGAATAGGCATCGGTTTCTCGTTCTTGCAGGGGGGGCTGAAAAGCTAGGCGGAGCGTCGTCGTATGCGTCTGCGCCCAACTTCACGCCTATATGATAACATTTTCCGGACTTTCATGTGGGCGAATCAAGGTAAGATGGCGACGATTTTAAGAATTATGCAAGTTAATAATCGTTATAATCGTTATTTTTTATTCGCATTATCGTTTCTTCTTTTGAATAGCAGAATTGAAAAGCGACGAATTATAATATTTGCGAAATCTAACAACGATGTATAATAAGCGTTTGTAAAGGCGCAGCGTTTGTCAGGCGCGCGCGATTTGCGATCATTTCAGCGGGAAATTAAGGAACGAAACCTATGGCAAACGCTCGGAACGCGGCTGGTCAAACGAACGACGAAACGATTCTTGTTTTAGATTTTGGCTCGCAGTACACGCAGCTGTTAGCGCAGCGCGCGCGGGAGAATCAGACGTATTGCGAGATTGTTCCATGCTCCATTACGGCGTCGGAGGCGGCGGCGTATAATCCGATCGGTTTGATTCTTTCGGGCGGTCCTTCAAGCGTTTACGACGACGGAGCGCCGCAGATCGATCCCGACCTCTACAAGCTCGGCGTTCCGATTCTCGGGGTCTGTTACGGGATGCAGCTCACATGCCGTCTCTTTGGCGCGACGGTCGAACGCGCGTCGGCGCGGGAATACGGCGCGGCGGAGATTACGGTAACCGACGAAGGAGAAAAGTCGCCGCTCTTTGACGACATGTCGAAGCGTTCCCAGGCGTGGATGAGCCACGGGGATCAAGCGACGGAGTTGGGAGACGGTTTCGTCGTTCTCGCGTCGACGCCGACGTGCCCGAACGCGGCGGTTATGCATAGGTCGATTCCCTTCTACGGGGTGCAGTTCCACCCGGAAGTGACGCACACGACCGAGGGGAGTCGGCTGCTGTCGAACTTTATCGTGAAGATTTGCCGCTCGTCGCAGAGCTGGACGGCGAAGAATTTCGTCGAGTCGTCGATTGAGAAGATTCGCGAAACGGTCGGGAAAGAACGCGTGATTTGCGGGCTTTCGGGGGGCGTCGATTCGGCGGTCGTCGCGGCGCTCGTTTCACGGGCGATCGGGTCGCAGCTGACGTGCATCTGCGTCGACAACGGGATGATGCGCAAGAACGAAATCGCGAACGTCGCGAAGGTTTTCCGGGAAAACTTCGACGTCAACCTCGTCGTCGCGGACGCGGAGGAGCGGTTCCTGACGTTGCTTGCAGGGGTCGACGATCCGCAGGAGAAGCGTAAGATCATCGGCAAGACGTTCGTCGACGTGTTTTCGGAGGAGGCGAAGAAGATCGACGGCGCGAAGTTCCTCGCGCAAGGGACGATCTATCCCGACGTGATCGAAAGCGGCGGCAAGTCGGGCGGTCAGGCGGCGACGATCAAGTTTCATCATAACGTCGGCGGGCTGCCGGAAGAGCTGGAGTTTTCGCTCCTCGAGCCGCTGAGAGAGCTTTTCAAAGGGGACGTTCGCCGCGTCGGGCTCGAACTCGGGCTGCCGGAGGAACTCGTATGGCGTCATCCGTTCCCGGGTCCGGGACTTGCGGTGCGCTGTCTTGGCGCCGTGACGAAGGAGGCGCTCGACTGTCTGCGCGAGGCGGACGCGATCGTCGTCGACGAGATCGTCGCCGCCGGACTCTATCGCGAGACGTCGCAAGCGTTTGCCGTACTGCTCCCCGTGCGCAGCGTCGGCGTCATGGGGGACGCGCGAACGTACGAGAACACGGTCGTTGTGCGCTCCGTCTCGACAATCGACTTCATGACCGCCGAATGGAGCCGTCTCCCGTACGACGTCCTCGCCCGAATCTCGTCGCGCATCGTCAACGAAGTCTCCGGCGTCAACCGCGTCGTCTACGATATCAGCTCCAAACCGCCCGCAACGATCGAATGGGAATAATTAACGAAGTCTGAAGAATGCAGTATTTATGCGGGTTCTAAGGATTTTGAAAAGTGATTTGATAACAAAATGATAACACTTGATAAATGAGCATTATTTATGAGTAATGCAAAAGGTTAGCAGGTGAGGTTTCAGCAGAGACTTAAAAAGGTCTTGTTAAGCTAATGAATAGCTTAGCAAGGCCTTTTCTTTTTTTCTTTATGTTAGCCGGTTGAAACCATTCGGATAAGATTTGCTCAAACTATTCCTGGGGTGGAACAGTTGCGAAGTGCGAATGAGTTGTCTGATCGGGTGTTGGATAGTGATATCTCCAAGCGTCATATTCATCCTGGGTGATCTGACCGGATCTAAGTGCTTCGGATTTATCCATCCAGTCCATAAGCATGTCAAAAAGCTGCATGCTTCCCGGATGATTCCTTAAATCAAGATAAAGCTGAGGTTGTCCGTCTTCTGCTTTTTCAATCTTGAGACCGTAGCGATCTTCAATAGCGAAGAGAGTATGGATAAGCCCTGTGAAAGAGTCGATATCGGGAACCTTCAGGGCATCAGGTTTAACGTCAAAAAGCTCTGCCATTGCCTGAACAAGGTTATCCTTTGGAACACGATTTTCACTCTCATATTGAGCCATACGGACATCGGCAGATTTTTCATCAAAGCCGATCTGTGCACCTACATATTTTTGTGTCATTCCGCGTTTACTACGGAAGAAATGGATTCGTTCTCCTATTGCCATAGTGAGGGCTCCTTTCGCTTGATGGGACTATCTTAACATATTTGTTTAGGACAATCAAGAGGAATTAAACAAAAAAGTTTAATTACACACTTGACTTTAACAAATATGTTTAGTATTATAAGCGTGAACTTAAACAAATATGTTAAGTGACAACTAAATGATCGTCTGAGACACAGATATGACTCCGGAAAAGTATGCGAAGACCGAAAGCGAGCGTATGGAGGGAGCGAAAACGGCGCAGTCCAAAACAGTCTATAAGGCTAACGAACCCAGAGGTTACCCGTCAGGAAAGTGTCAAAGGGAAGCGGCAAATGAAGTATCAACAAGAGAAACCAACGAAAGGAAAGAAATGTATGGAAAAAATGTTTTTGAGAGTAGCAGATGTTATGGAAATCCTCGGCGTTTCTGAAAGTTACGCCTATAAGCTGATAAGAAAGCTTAACAAAGAAATGCAGGAAATGGGATTTCAGACGATTCAGGGAAGAATCGATACCAAATTCTTCTATGAACACTTCTATCAGACAAAGGATTATGAAAGGAGGAATGTTTGATGCCGGTATATAAGAACGAAAAGAACGGTACCTGGTATGCGATGATCCGCTACAAGGACTGGACCGGGACAAATAAGCAGAAATGTCAGAGGGGTTTTTTAACAAGGAAAGAGGCGGTTGAGTGGGAAGCTCAGTTTAAGCTTCAGCAGGCATCGGATATCGATATGACGTTGGAAGCTTTCTATGAACTCTACGAAAAGGACGTTAGACCGAGACTTAAGGAAAACACATGGATGACAAAGCAGGTCATATATGAAAAAAAGATCCTTCCTTATCTTGGAAAACGTAAGCTTTCTGAAATAACCGCAAAGGACGTGATTGACTGGCAGAACGAAATGATGCGTTTGACTAAAGCTAACGGAGAAACTTTTTCACCATGTTATCTGAAAACGATACATGCGGAACTGAGCGCGCTTTTCAACCATGCGGCTAAGTATTATCACTTGAGCGTTAATCCGGCGAGAAATGCGGGCTGTATGGGGCAGGAAGATATAAAGGAAATGTCATTTTGGACTAAAGAAGAATATCTTGCTTTTGCCGAGGCAATCATGGACAGGCCGATTTCCTATTATGCATTTGAAATCTTGTACTGGTGCGGGATACGTGAAGGAGAGCTGCTTGCACTTACCCCGGCTGATTTTGATTTCGAAAAGTCAACGCTTAGGATCAATAAGTCTTATCAGAGGATGCACGGAGAGGATGTTGTAACGACGCCTAAGACCAAGAAGAGCAACAGGGTTATAAAACTTCCAAAGTTCCTTTGTGAGGAAATGAAGGACTGCCTGAAGATGTTTTATGATATCAAGCCCAGTGACAGGATATTTCAGTCATTATCCAAACATGTTCTCTCTACAGAAATGGAAAGAGGTTGCAAAGCCGCAGGAGTAAAGGTTATCCGAATTCATGATTTACGGCACAGCCATGTATCATTTCTAATCAATAAGGGATTTACAGCACTGGAGATTGGAAATCGTGTAGGGCATGAAACAGAAAGGATTACGTACCGATATGCACATCTGTTTCCTACAAAACAGGATGAGATGGCAGATTTTCTTGATAATGAAAGATTTAGCAATGATACAGAAAAGGAGGCATAAGGATGTCAGCAAAGAATTTGGATCAGAGGGGACGCTTTAGAAACAAGATAGTGGCGTTTAGGGTTTCACCGGAGGAAGATGCACTGATTGAAGCGGAAGTTCGCCTCTCAGGTCACACGAAGCAGGATTACATTATTAGTCGCTTGATGAACAAAACAATAACTGTTCAGGGGAATCCGAAAGTGTATAAGGCACTTAAGGACGAACTGAAAAAAGTTCTGAATGAGCTTTCTAGGATTGAGGCCGGTTCATCAGTGGATCCTGACCTGATTGTACTTATCAGACAAATAGCAACCATCATGGAAGGAATGCAGCATGAAGACGACTGGAGGTAAACGAAAAAGTCCTCTGCTGGAACAGAGGACTTTTCCTAAAAAGCCGAAGCTTTCTTATACAAATTTACTTAATTCAAAGTATAACAAGGCTTCCGCTTACATTCAACACAAAAATATGAAAACGGAGGAAAAATGTAAATGGAAGAAAACAAGACAGAATTAAAACTGATTCAGATGTCGGAAATCGAGGCCGAGGAAGTGTCCTGGCTCTGGTATCCGTTCATCCCTTACGGAAAACTTACCATTATCCAGGGAGATCCCGGGGATGGTAAGACAACGATGGTATTGAACCTTGCGTCGAAACTGACGAAGTGCGAAACGCTGGATGAAGGAATGAATTGCAGTGAGCCCGTCAATGTAATTTATCAGACTGCTGAGGACGGACTTGCCGACACGGTTAAGCCGAGGCTCGAAAGTGCCGGAGCGGATTGCACAAGGATAATGGTGATTGACGAAAGCGACAAATCATTATCCATGGCAGATGAGAGAATCGAAGAAGCGTTGAAAGCGACCAATGCAAAGCTTCTGATCCTTGATCCTATACAGGCATATCTTGGTGGCGGGATGGATATGAATCGGGCAAATGAAGCAAGAGATATGACTAAACGGCTTGGAGCGTTAGCAGAAAAATATAAATGCGCTATCGTCCTTATTGGTCACATGAACAAAGCCGGTGGTACAAAGGCAGCTTACAGAGGAATAGGATCGATAGACTTCTATGCTGTCGCAAGAAGTGTTCTTCTGGTCGGAAGGATCGAAGGAGAACCGGACAAAAGAGCAATGGTTCAGATTAAGAATAATCTCGCGGCCTTTGGTCATTCGAAAGCTTTTGAACTTTCAGAAGACGGCTTCAGGTGGATCGGAGATTATGAGATTACGGCGGATGAAGTGCTTGGAGGTATTGCCCCTAAAGTGAATAAACAGGACCGTGCCACGGCCCTGTTGAAAGAAATGGCAGAGAATCACAGGATGATTCCAAGTAAAGAAATCGAAGAAGCCGCCAGAGAAGAAAATATTTCAAAGAGAACATTGGAAAATGCCAAACATGAGCTTGGAATAAAAGCCAAAAAGATGAACGATGTCTGGTATTGGGTTCTCAGGGAAGATTCGGAATAAAAGGAAGAACGCAACAATGCAAGGAGTAAGAAATTGCGGACTTGAAGGATGCAAGGTTGCAAAATTATTAAGACTTTGCGTTGTTGCGGACTTGGTTGAAAGGAGCGATTTATGAAATATGTACAGATAACGCGGGAGCTGTTTTTTAAACTTTTGAGCTATCACCTTTTGGATAAATTTGAAGAAAAGGAAGAAATCGAAAAAGGCCTTGAAGCAAAACTTAACACAATGGTGAATCATGACATTTATTCAAAATCGAAAACAGCACCTACAGAAGAAGAAAGGGAAAAGTCAAGACAGGAATATCTTGACCGGGTAGGAATACATCCGGATTTCAGATGGTAACTTTTCCTTTGTTAATAGAATACGATCCGGTGCGACTGGGTCGTTATAAGAACCTTGACAACAGAATTTCCCGCCGAAGGCGGCTTACCGATTATGTGGCGCGCTGCACCACGGACATAATCGATAACCCCCTATGGATAATGACACTTCGCATCATTATCCGGGGGCTCTCCGAGGGCCCTGCGGGGCATTCTTGTTGTCTCACATGTAATTCACACTCGATCATGAAAGGAGAAATATGATCTCGTATTCATTACATTTATCCAACAAGAAGCATGCTCTTACCACCACGAAAAAAGTGGCGGCTGCGAGCAAGCATAATCTCCGCCAGTATGAAAGTCCGGAATATTGTCGGGACAATATTTACGTACTTATCGGCGGAGATAATATTCTTGATGATCTGAAAGAAGCATATCATCAAGAATTTGACGCTTGCCTTGAAGAATATAACAAAGGCAAGCGGGCAGATCGACAGATTGATGATTATCTGAAATACGTTTCCGAAAGTGGAAAGAACGATGTGGCAGCTGAGCTTGTCATCCAGCTTGGAGATGCAGAGTTCTGGCATGACAAGTCACTGGAGATGAAGAAGCAGATGCTTCCGATCTTCGAAGACCAGCTGAAGCATCTTCAGGAACTTGTACCGGACTTCCGGATTGTATCTGCGGTAGTCCACCTGGATGAGCATTCACCCCATGCTCATGTGATTGGACTTCCGATAGGGCGGGGATACAAGCGCGGTATGCAGAAACAGGCAGCAAAGACAAGAGTCTTCACGCAGGAATCACTTACAGAACTCCAAGACAAAATGCATAAGTACGCCGAACAGGAAATGAACGAACATCCCGAGATCTTCGAGGGAGAGGATCTTAAGGAAATCGAAAAGGGACGGAACAGCGATTGGTCCAAAGAGTTCTTTGTAAGAAAAAAAGCCGAGGCGCTTGAATCATTGAACGAACAGTATATGGCAACTACGAATGCCGTTGAGGTTAAGGAAACCGTTTTGGAGGAACTGAATAAGCAGACCGAGGAAACAATTCAGACGATGGTTGAAACGGAAGCTCAGAAAGAATTCATGAGGTACGCATTTCTGAAAGAACCGAAAACACCAATCGGAAAACTTGTCGCCGGAGCATGGCGGAAGTTTAAAGAGTGGTGGGATATGCACAAGCGTAAGGAAGTTGAAGAAAAGACCAGGGAAAGTGTTATTGGCAAACTTGCGGAGTTAAAGAAAGAAACGAAGGAGCATCCAAGGACCCCGGTTGTACCCAAAAAACACAGGGAAACAGAGTTAGAATAACCTTTACCTTGATTGACAGTGACGGGGGCGTGACACGCTCCCGTTTTTACAGCTAGGGTCTAAAGTGCTTGCTGCATAATGATAATCGGTTGCCACATTTCAAGCCGGGGGAGATCACCCCCGAGGAGGCTAACCGTGTCGGCTATGAAACGGCGATGCGCTGGACAAAGGGCAACTTCGCTTTCTTTGTTGCCACCCATACAGACCGCCAGCACATCCACAATCACATCTATTACAATTCGACCTCGCTGGACTGCACCCGGAAATACCGGGACTTCTGGAGATCGGCGACGGCCCTGCGGCGGCTGTCTGACCGGGTATGTCTGGAGCATGACCTGTTCGTTATCACAAACCCAAAGCTCCGCAGCAAGGGCCGCTTTCTTCATTACGGCCAATGGCTCGGGGAGCGTCCCCCGTCCCACCAGCAGCGGGTACGGCTGGCCATCGTTGCCGCCCTCGAACAAAAGCCCGCCGACTTCGCCGCGTTCCTCCGGCTCATGGAGGAGGCCGGGTATACGGTGAAGCGCGGGCGGGGCGGCTCAATCTCGTTCCTCGCGCCGGGGGCGAATAAACCGACACGGCTCCGGGCCTCCACGCTGGGGGAGGGCTTTGACCCCGAGGACATCCGGGCCGTCATCGCCGGAGAGCGGTCTGTGCCGGAGATCCACGCCGAGGCCCCGCCGCCGCCCCGGAGGGTAGATTTCTGGATCGACATTGAAAACCGTATGCACTCGGGCATGGGGCCGGGCTACAAACGCTGGGCCACCATCCACAACATCAAGCAGATGGCCGCCACCCTCCAGCTTGTCCGGGAGCGCGGGCTGTCCGGTTATGAGGATTTATCCGCGAAGGCAGACGAGGCCACGGCCCGTTTTCACACGCTGGCCGGAGAACTGAAAACAGCGGAGGACGAGTTGTCCAAAACCTCCGCGCTCATGGCCGCCGTGGTGCAGTACGCCAAGACCCGGCCCGTGTTCGACGGCTACAAGGCGGCCCGGTATTCCAAAAAATATCTGGCGGAGCATGAGGCGGAGCTTGCCGACTACCGAGCGGCCAAGGCCGCCATGAACGAGCTTTTGGGCGGGGCAAAGCTGCCGAAGATGGACGTGCTGAAAAAGCGGCGGCGGGAGCTGGCCGAAAAGCGGAAGGCCCTCTATGCCGAGTACCGGGCGGCCCAGCAGGATATGCGGGAGCTGACCGCCGCCAAGGGCAACCTCGACCACCTCTACCGCGCCACCGAGGGGCGCGGACATAAGGCACAGGAGCGTTAGCGACGGGCCGCAGGCAATCAACTTTGGGACACTTTGTCCCGAAGTTGGCGGGTTTGGGGAGCCTCCCCAACAAGCATTTTTGCGGCCCCCTCGGGGCGCAAAAATAGCAAGTGTCCATACACTTGCCCTGCTTGCCGTTTGTGCGCTCCCCTAAAAATAAAGCAAAGCACCATTGACCGTTTCGGTTATTTGTGCTATACTGTTCAATGATAACCGAAACGGTTATTCAGAGAGGGGTAATACG
>Ga0256407_10010814_pt1 | contig 12750 bp, 13 predicted proteins | sample RumenRJG_04DNA_FD_193489 | JGI IMG/M metagenome (GOLD analysis project Ga0256407, IMG submission 193489) | Bovine rumen microbial communities from Lethbridge, Alberta, Canada - RJG_04 | ecosystem: Host-associated > Mammals > Digestive system > Stomach > Rumen | place: Canada: Alberta... | reverse complement strand
TTGTTCCCTCGGAACTAAATTCAAAAACAACAAAACTATCAGAGTATTCTTGGAACTCAGTTTCTTCACGAGCATGACAAGTATTGCGGAACAAGCATTCATGGAGAGTAAACTTGAACACATAGAAGTACCTGACCATATTACTCGCCTTTATGCCTTTGCTTTCCAAGGATGTAATTTAACGGAAGTGGTATTGCCTGCATCAGTTTCCTACATAGGTGACTCTTGTTTCCGAGATAACTCGAGTAGAAAGCTGTTGTTATCACTGACTATGTATAGCACCACACCACCTACACTGGTGTCGACTAATGCGTTCCTGGGACAAGGCAACTGCAAGTTCTATGTGCCTGCAGAGTCTGTCAGTGCATACAAGTCTGCTTCGAATTGGAGTTCATTCTCTTCGAGGATCTTCGCTATCCCTGAGTAGACAGTTCACTTATCGGATATATCCTGCTTGCGGCCCAACTCCATTTCGAATGACTTTTGTATGTTTGCAAAGATTCATCAGGCACATAGAACTTGGCTTTGCTCTGATTACGATACACACCACTATCCCAAAGGTTGGGAGGTGTTGTAGGTAGCAAGATGAATGTAACTAACTTGCCAGTAGTACTGCTAGTCGCATAGAACGCATCTCCATTGATTCTAGTGACAGATGCTGGGATTGTAATACTCGTGAGAGTAGTGTCTTTAAATGCACCATAATCGATTGTTTGCACATGAGAAAACAAATGGAACTCGTCAAAAGTAGAAATAATCCTATTGTTTTTGAATTTAGTTCCGAGGGAATCCCCTCGGGACTGTGTTCCAAGACGCCAATATCACGACATTCAATGAACTTCAGCAATTCACGGGCATAAAGACAATGATTGCGCAATCGAATGGGAAGGGGCACTTCTCGGGCAGCACACTGCGGACATTCCAGTTCCCGAGCAACTTGGAGAAATTGGATTACTATGCTCTAGACAAATGCAAACCAAACATGGAGTCGATTGTCGTTCCTGCAACGTGCACACATGTCTCTCGTTTCGGTAATATGAGTGGTGGATACATCGGCAAGTGGATTGTCCGTCACAAGATGACCACATTCATACCAGGTTACAGCCGGTGTGGCTCAATTAAGGCAACTAATCTGCCTGTATGGGTGTTGGATTACCCAGAGGTGCAGCCATTCTCCAATTTAGATAGTGGCGGCGGCAATAACTACTTCTATGTACCCGACAACCTTGTGGCCTCATATAAGGCTGACAGCCGTTGGGCAAATGCGGTCAACAATATATACCCGATCAGCGAGCTCCCGGACTAGTCCTCAATTGCATGTATTCTGCTGGCAAGACTACTCCAGTTGGTGGCTGCCTTGTAAGAATCCACCAATTCTGACGGGACGTAAAATTGCGTGGTTGTTTGACCTGAAAATGTATTGCCGAATATAGTAACTACAGAGTTCCTCAGCAACGTGCATGTCTGCATGATTACCCTGGTATTGTCATTTCTCCTAAAACTTGAGTCACCGAGAGATGCCACTGATGCAGGAAGCACCACGTTAGCCAAGTTATTCGATTGGAATGCCATTCGTTCAATGGACTTTATAAAGTCTGGGATATCTATTTCAGACAGGTTCGAGCATTCTCTGAACGCAGAATCTGCTATAGATGTCAATCTAGTAAAGTAATGCAATTCCTTTACCTTTGTTATGACCCGATTGTACCTAAACTTAGTCCCGAGGGAACAAAAAAGCCCCTGCCGGGGAACAGGGGCGCAGCGTCAAATCAACAGCACATGAAACGCTACATTATATACTACCGATACGCAACCAAAAGGTTCGGTAGGCGGCAAAAAAAGTCCCAGGATCACGTCCAGGGACTTCACATAAGTCAAACACTTTCCTGACCATGGCCAAGAAAACGATACAAAATTAGTCAAATTTTTCTGTTCCGGCGATGAAATCGCACACTTTTTTGATGCACGCCGTTGCCATGGCTGGTGTCACCTTGATGTAGGCGAACAGCATCCTGTTGTTGCCTGCACCAAGAGAATGACCGAGGATGTAGTCTATCACACTCTCGCTCTCGCCCAGGGCAAAGGCGTGCTGGGCGAATGATTTTCGGGCCGAGTAATAGGTCATCCCTGGCAAGTCGAACTTTTCACGGTACCGACGTGCCTGATATCCTATGGTATGGCTCTGTTCTCCCTTGTTACTATCGTACATATCCAGTGTGCCATCATCGCGTTTGTACCGTTCAATAATTGGTTTGGCAACCTCTGGGATATCGAACTCAACAAAAGGGTTGACTTTGACCTTGCGTTCAGTCTTTGAGCGGACATAGTGTATAGTGTCTCTGCACTCGTTGAAATTGATGCGAGCAAGGTCAATTGCGTTGATGCCTCCAAGGTAGTACGACAGCATGAACAGGTCTCGGAACTTATCGTAACCGCGTCGCCCGGTCTCGGTGTCACGGATGAACCGCACCTGGTCAGGAGTGAGCCAGTTTTGTCGGATGGCAACAACTCCTTTGAGCATACCGTCAGTTGGCTTGACTCTGAACTCAGTGTATCCATTCCGCTGGCAGTAGTTGAATATCTGTGCCAGTAGTGTGAGATGTGACCGTGCTGTGACGGGCTGCAGTGTCGACTCCATGACCTTGATGAGCCTTCTAACCATGAGCGGTGTGACATGCTGCACCAATGTCTTGGCTGGTAAAGTCTTGGTGATTGACTTAAATTCTTGGCGGTATCTGCTTTGTGTCGACAGCTTCGCTGTTGACACCTCCAGCATCTCCTCGAAAGCCGACTCAAGTGTGTGCGTCTTCCTTTGCCTCGTCTGGTTCATGCTCTCGATCAGTTCTGAGCATGACAGCCCTTCAATATACGGCACCTCATCGATAGCCTCCTGCATGTCGTTGAGTTGCTTGTTGAGTTTTGTGTTGAGGTATGCGGCATCGGGCCGTCTTACGACTCTCCCGTTCTTCCATTCGTTGATAGAGTCAAGAACCACATCTGTCAAGATGTAGCGTGTTTTTGAGTTGTGTGCAACAGCGATGCGCACCTTGTGCCTGCCATCCTTGAGTGCTTTCGCAGGCAGGACTGTTAAAGAAAGTGAAGCCATTTTTAGGACAATAAAACGGAAACAAAAATCTGGTTTTCGACAATAATCGGACAATAATTTCACATCCAAATGTAGTCTTGTCCGCTTTAATAAATACCGTTTAACCGTCTAAAAGTTCAGTATTTACGGCACTTTAAGATTTTTTTCACGTCTAGATTTGCTCGGCTAGTGGAAGTTATCTACCTTTGCAAAAAATAAAACTCAAAAACGATGAAAAAATTGATTTTTAGTGCCATCTTGGCCATCGCCGCCAGTCTGAGCGGCAGCGCTCAGTTTTATGGCATCGATGTTGACAAACTGTCGCTCCTCTTCCAGCAAGCCGCAAAACTGCCACAAGAGAACGCTGTGATTGTCGTGAGCAGCACCATGAACGCCCTGGCGCAGAACCCACAGGGCTATCGCAAGGCACTGGAGTTTGCCGAGAACCGTCTAGGCAACCCTGCCGACTCGCTGCACAACGAGGAGATGTACATTGCCTGTCTGGAACACGCAGCCAATGGCTATGTGCTGGGTAACAACGAAAAAGAACGCCCCAAGTTGCTACTTGACATGGCCAAGAAGAACCGCATCGGCACGATGGCTGCCGACATCGAGTATGTGACTACCGACGGCCAGACTCACCACCTGAATGCTCCTTGCGAACAGTACACACTGCTCTACTTCAACGACCCCGACTGCGATGCCTGCCAGAAGGTCAAGGCCAACCTGGAGAATTCAGCCACAGTCAAGGACTTGGTCAACCAGAATCTGCTTAAGGTTGTCGCCATATATCCCGAGAGCAATCAGAAGTTGTGGAAGAAGGCTTCATACCCCACCTGGATGATCAACGGTTGGGACAAGAAGCAGGCCATCGAGAACGAAGGTACATACGTCATGCCAGCCACACTGCCCGTGTTCTATTTGCTCGCTCCTGACAAAACCGTGCTGATGAAGAACGAACCCAGCCTCAAGCGCATTGAAAGCGCATTGACTAAGGTCATGACCAGTGCAGACAACAATCCGCAGTCGCTGGCCAAGTTGCTGTTCAACTAACAAAGATATTTGAGTAATACATAATCGGTTGAACCGGGGCTAACAACATAGGCCTGTGCCGCCCGATGCCCCAACACCCACACAATCTCGCCGTCTGCCTCCATGAGCCAGACGGCCTTTTTTTGTTCAGTTGACAGCCTGAGATCGACAAACAGATCGCTGAGCAACTTGCTCCCCTTCATGCCATAGGGACGAAAGCGGTCGCCTTGCCGCCAGTGGCGAAGCAACACATGCTTGCATCGCAAAATATCATTGTTGAACGCTACCTTCAGTCTCCCGTCAACCATCGCACGGTCAAATGGTGGGTTATGTGTGATGATATTCAACTCACCCCCTATTGCTACAGCCTGCGTCCAATCCAGCACAAAATCGACCTGCTTGTCACCAGGCTCGCTGACACTTGCATTGCCTTGAACGACAATCACATCGCGCTCAACAATTAGAGTGTGACTCAAAGTCGTAAACTTCGACCCTACACTCGCTTGCATAGCCTGGTCGCACTGCACGCGATTGAAACCCATGTGACGAATCAGCGCATAGAGCGCCATCCCAGGTTGTGGTGCTCGACAGAGGTCATCCTTGCGAAAACACCATATATCACTGCCGTCATCGTAACTACCCACCTCATCTCCAAAACGCCCGACCAGATAATCTAACAATGCCTTCTCGTCATTCAGATGGTTCATGGTATCGGTAATGCGCAGCCGCGCTTGATCGAACTGTTTGTCAATAGTCGGCAAGACCACATTGCGCAAGCGGTTGCGATTATAGTCATTCTCAAGATTGGTACTATCGGTGACATAGTCCTGATTAACTTCCGCCAGATAGTCCAGCACTTGCTGACGTGTCACCTGCAGCATGGGGCGAGCAACACGCGACTCCCTGCTGTCTTGCGACATACCCACCAAACCACTGATGCCCGTTCCTCGCAAGAGATTGATGAAGAAAGTCTCGACATTGTCATCAGCATGATGGGCCACAACCACCCTGCGGCAGTTGAGTTGCCTACTTAAGGCCTGAAACCAGTCATATCGCAGATTGCGGCACGCCATCTCGGTTGACGCACTCTTGTGCTCGCGCTTGTAGGTCATCACATCGAAGTCCTTAACATGCAGTTCTACACCAAGATTCTGACACAAATTGCGCACAAACTGCTCATCGCGCATCGACTCGTCGCCCCGCAGATGGAAGTTGCAGTGTGCCGCAATGCACGTGTAACCCAGTTCAAGCAATGCACGCAACAATGCCACCGAATCGGCACCGCCGCTCAACGCGACTAAAAGCCTAGCATTGACAGCATCTGACAATCCGACCAGGGCCATTGATTTTGCAATATTTTCTACGACAGCATTCATTTTTTGTCACCTTGAACATGCAAAGGTACTGTATTTTCGTTAAAAAACAGCCCTTAATGCCTAATTATTTGCAGAATAAGTCGAAAAACAGTAATTTTGCCGAAAAGTTTATAGTTTCTATGAAGAAAATCATTTGTCTCGCCCTTGTGGCTGCTTTTGGACTTTGCGCAATGGCACAGTCAAAGGCTGCTCAAGTTTTCGATAAGATAGCCGAGCGGTTCACATTCTCGGGCTATGCCCAGCTGGGCTGGGAATACCACGACCAGAGCGACCCTAATAACGATTTCAAACTCAACAAGCTCATTATCATGAGCAAATTGCGCATCACCGACAACTGGAGCGCATTCGCAATGTTTGACTTCAAGGGCTTCACGCTGCAAGAGTTGTGGACCAACTACAGCGTTAAGCCCTGGCTCAACATCAAGTTGGGTCAGTTCAAGACACCATTCAGCATCGAGAACCCTTTGTCACCGTCCATCCTCGAGACTGTGGACCAGCCCTCGCTGGCTACAAGCTACATGGTGATGGGCAGTGGCCTGATGATGCCCAAGGGAGCCGGACGTGATATCGGTCTGACAGTTTATGGCGATGCAGGCCGCTATGTGAGTTACGATTTGGCTGTAATGAACGGTGCCGGACGAGGCAGGAGTGATGACAACTCGTGGAAGGACTTTGTGGCACGGCTGACGTTGCATCCACTCAAGTGCCTGGATGTGAGCGCCTCGACCATCCTGGGCAAGGGTGCGACCGACATACTCAACGAGGTCGATCGTTATCTGGTGTGGAAAGACCGTGAAGTCAAACTGGACTACACGCGCAGCCGCTGGGCCGTGGGAGCCTACCTGAAAACCGCTCCAATTGACGTGAGAGCCGAATGGATGTGGGGCAAGGATGGAGAGATGGACAGCAATGGCGGCTATGTAACCGCACTGGTCAAAAATGTGGGCGTCAAGGGGCTGGACCTGATCGGGTCATTCAACCATCTGGAGATGTTCAGCACTACTGACCGTTACTATGCCGGAGTCCAGTACTGGGTGTACAAGAAGTGCCGTGTGCAAGCCGGCTACAGCTACACAAAGATCAAACCCCTAGAGGGTGAGAATGGCATCCTGACTCAAGTGCAGGTCGCTTTCTAACAGTTTAATGGCTGACTACAGGATGAATTGAAGATGCGAAAACACATTATATATATTGCGATGGCACTATTTGCGGCAAGCGCAATGCCCCTGGCTGCACAGAACAGCGAGGACGACTATGACGAGAGCATCCGCATGCCCATACGCCGTCTCCACCCTGAACGTGAGCGCGAAAAGGCTCGCAAGAAACTGCAGCAAGAACTTGATGCTAAGAACAAAAGTCAGCAGACATCAGACGACGCATGGGAGGACAACAACCAGCCTAAGCCCAAGAAAGACAATCGTCGTGTCGTGGGCAAGTCGGCACTACCACAGTCGACAGCCGACAAGTCGGTCATCAACGAGTTGCTGAGCAAGGACTACTCACTCGTGGAGTATCTGCCCGCCGCGCCACAGCCGATGCGCTGGAATGATGACCCCATCCGTGAGACCGAAAATGAATTGCTGATGCAGGTAAGCAAGAGTTCGCCCCAATCAGGCACTATGCGCTACATGCCTCGCGATGTATCGATGTCACGCACCGAGAATGCATTCTATGCCTACTTTACCACCTCGGGCGGCCAGGTCGAGCCCCTGCACCTACGCGTCCAGTACTATGCCGACGACCCGTTGCAGTTCAACGACATCCTGTTTCAGATCGACGGCTTTGACTACCGTTACCGAGCCACATCGCCTCGTCGCGGCAAGGGTACGGGCCGCATGATCTGGGAAGAGAGCGACCAGGTGGCTGTCGCCGCCAACAAAGACCTGCTCTATGCCTTGTCGCATGCCCACTGGGTGCGCATGTCACTAGTGGGTGCCGATGGCACCAAACATGTGAAAATGTTAACAGAAAAGCAAATTCGCGACTTCTATTCCATTTTGCAACTCTACCGATTGTTGGGAGGCGAAATTGACTGACCTCTGTCTCACAAACCGCACCACAAGCCTTGTCCTGAAGCATTGACAAGGCTTCTTTTTTGCGTTTTCGGGTTGTTTACGAACCCAAATAATTTTTTTTTGTAAATTTTTTTGAGTTTTATTTTGTAAATTCAAAACTTCGTTGTAATTTTGTGCCGTAAAAACAATCCTGTGTTATCAAGATGAATAAAACGACCCTCTACCGCCACTTCGTTCCGGCACTTGCTTCTAGTGCCCTGTTGATTTGCGTAAGCAGTTGTGCGTTGTTTGGCAACCCCAATTGCCACTGCACGCACCCAGGGCCCTGCGTTTGCTGCACTCAGGATCAGTCTGAACGAGTTGTCGTGGGTCACCGTCCCGTCCAGCAGGACTCGACAGTCGACAAGTCCTACCTTAAGGCCCTGCTCAGCAAGGACTACTCACTGCACGAGTACCTGCCCGAAGAGCCCAAACGCCTGGTGTGGGTTGATGACACAGTGCATGAGACAATCGGTGAACTTCAAGACTACTTCAAGACGAGCAACGGCATGACGATGGCTCGCAACTTGACCACCGACTACACCGAGAACGCCATCTACTTCTATTTCAGGGAACGCTATGACGGCACCCCAGAACCACTGCGCCTGCGCGTGCAATACTATGCCGACGATCCGCTGCAGTTCGAGAAGTTGCACTTCATCATTGATGGCTTTGACTACTACTTCACGCCCACCAACTTCCAGCGCGGCAAGGGCAAGGGCATCATGATCTGGGAAACCAGTGATGACCCGCTGACCGCTTCGGACAAAGACCTGATCTATGCACTCACCCACTGCAAGTGGTGCCAGTTGAAGATTATGGGCAAAGACGGCATGCAGCACGTCAAGACGATCAGCGACAGCCAGTTTGACGATTTCCGTCGCACGCTGAAGTACTACCGCCTGAAGGGTGGCACATTCTGAGGAAAATTCTAATACTCAAGGTAAATATATAATAATGGTTTGTACATGCGAGAAGGGTTCCAGCCGTGTTGGCCAGAACCCTTTGCTTTTTATCGTTTGTTAGCGGATGAGCACAAAAAAAAGATAGTCTAAGCGTGTGTCTTGGGCTATCTTTTGGATGTTTCGGGAGCCTCACTGCCACTCTTGCAGTCTCCCGCAGTCAGAATTCAGTCAGGTGTTAGAGCAGAGTGACCTCAACGTCAGTCTCAGTTGCTTCGACATTCACCTTACCTTCACGGGCAAGCCAGCCAATTGCAGCATAGAGTTCCTTCTCTTTGAGTTTAGTTGCTTTCTTCAGCCCCTTAACACTGAGGGTGCTGTTGGCATCGTTCAGCGCATTCCATGTAGCGCCAGCCCATAATCCAATAGTTTCAACGTTCATAAATACAAAAATTTAATATAACATCAAAAATCGGGGCAAATTTACATCAATATTTCATATCATACAAATTTGAGAGCCAAAAAAGTTGCTGAAAAACATAAAAACTGCCTTTTTGGGTAAGAAACAAACACGAATCATGCCCCACACGACTTCTTGCCTGACATAATAGAATTCACTTCAATTTTTTTTTGTAATTTTGCAGCATGAAAGGACTGGTAGTCAAGAATACGGGCAGTTGGTATGTGGTCCGTCCCAGCGAAGGCGACTTGATCAACTGCAAAATTAAGGGCAACTTGCGGCTGAAGGGATTCCGCTGCACCAACCCTGTTGCCGTTGGAGACACAGTAAGTTGCGAGACACGCCCTGACGGCACAGCCTGGATCACATCCATCGAGCCACGACGCAATTACATCATCCGTCGTGCCAGCAACTTGAGCAAGGAATTCCAGATTATTGCCGCCAACCTTGACCAGGCAGTACTGGTGGTTACGCTCATGAATCCTGTGACCAACACCACGTTTATTGACCGCTTCCTTGCCACAGCCATGGCCTACAGCGTACCTGCCATGCTGGTCATTAACAAGGTGGATCTGCTCACCGATGCCGATGACCGTGACTTGCTCGACGCTGTCGCCCACCTGTATCGCACCATTGGCTACCCTGTTGTACTCACATCGACTGTTACAGGCCAGGGCCTTGATGAGTTGCGTTTGTCGCTTTCGGGCAAGACGTCATTGTTTTCGGGCAATTCAGGCGTAGGCAAGAGCAGTCTCATCAATCGGTTGATACCCGAGGCACAGTTGCGTGTGGGCAATGTGAGCGAGGCACATCACACCGGCATGCACACCACGACGTTCAGCGAGATGCTTGACCTGCCCGACGGCGGTTGCCTGATTGACACGCCGGGAGTCAAGGGGTTCGGAACCATTGACTTTGAACGCAGTGAAGTGGCGCACTACTTCCCCGAGATATTCAAAGTGTCGGCTCAGTGCCGCTTTGGCAATTGCACGCATACGCACGAGCCAGGCTGTGCCGTGCGCGACGCTGTCGAGCAGAGCCTCATCAGCCAGTCACGCTATGCCAGTTACTTGAGCATCATCGAAGACGACCCTAACGACAAATACCGTAAGCCCTATTGACCAGCCCGAAGAGCACCGATCATCAGTCCCCCCGAAAAACGTGAAAAAACGCATATAGCGGCATTTTTTTTGACATTTTACTGCTTATGTCGATTTTTTGTAGTACTTTTGTGGAATAATTGGGAAACTATGGCATCAGAACTCCATGACCGCCTTGAGCGGCTTCAACGCAAGAGCGCTGTCCTGATTGAAAAATACCAGGCATTGTTGGCGCAGAGCCAACAGACTGCGCGTGAGTTGGAGGAGTCGACTGCATCCAATGCCCGCCTGAAGGCTCAGATTGAGCAATTGGAGCATGAGAATGAGTACCTGAGACTGTCCCACACGGTGGCTCCCACCGCCGAATCGGTCGCCCAGACACGTGCCATAATATCCAAATTAGTGCGGGACATTGACCGCTGCATCTCACAACTGAACACTTAATTATAATTAATAATTAATAATTAAGAATTAATAATTAATAATTGAATGTCAACCAACTCATGGCAGTTGGTAACGAGATAAATAGTTCCAGCGCGACAATGGCTGACGAGAAACAGAATATATGGATTCATTTGGCCGACACCAAGGCAATGCCCCTGAGCATTGACCGCGAGGCCGAGAGCACCTACCGCGAGGCCGAAAAATTGGTCAACACGCTATGGGAGCGCTGGATGAACCGTTTCTCTGACAGCAGTACGTCGCATGAAGTCTTGGCTCGTGTGGCCTTCCAGTTTGCTCGTCTGTATCTGGAAACCTACCAGGACAACAAGAACGTCAATGACTACCTGACCGAGTTTGAACAAAAACTCGACGAGATTGTCTTGAAGATAGATTAGCCTTCATCGACTTGTCGCAATGCGACAAGTAGCCCCGAAGTAACTAGGCTATCAACGACACACCGAAATTAGGTTCCTGCACTGTATTCATTGCCTATAATGCCGCCCCATCATGGCTGTGGCGTTTCATTAGTGCGCAATGAGTGTGGTGCATTTTTTTATTAATATATAAAACAACATTATTTCAAAACAATGGACATTAACATTATAGTTGCTATTGTTCTCATTGCTGCGGCATTTGCACTGGGCATGTTTCTTGCCCAGATGATGTCGAAACGCAATGCCAAGTCGGCGGCCAACGAGATTATCGAGAAGGCACGCCTTGAGGCCGAAGTGCTGAAAAACAACGAGGTCATTAAAGGTAAGGAAGAAGGTATGGGTATCCAGCGTGATGCTGAGAAGCAGGCCAACGCTCGCCTGTCGAAGGTTCAGGCGGTCGAAGCCAAACTCAAGCAACGCGAGATGCAGTTGAACCAGCAGCAAGGCGAGGTTCAGCGCAAGCGCAACGAGGTTGACAACCTCAAGGCTAGCGTCGACCACCAAAGCCAGGTGCTGGATGACCGCAAGAAAGAGGTCGACCGTCTGGAAAAGACCGTGCGCGACACCCTGGAGCATGTGAGCGGACTGAGTGCTGAGGAAGCCAAGGAGAAATTGGTCGAGAGTCTGCGTGACGAGGCCAAGACCGCTGCCGCCAGTTACATCAATGACATCATGGACGATGCCAAACTGACTGCCAACAAGGAAGCCAAGCGCATCATCGTCGAGACCATCCAGCGCGTAGCCACTGAGACTGCCATCGAGAACGCCGTGACCGTGTTCCACATTGACAATGACGAGATCAAGGGTCGCATCATCGGTCGTGAGGGCCGCAACATCCGCGCCTTGGAAGCCGCTACCGGCATCGAGATTATCGTTGACGACACACCTGAAGCCATTGTGCTGTCAGGTTTCGACCCTGTGCGCCGCGAGATTGCCCGTCTGGCTCTGCACCAGTTGGTGGCCGATGGTCGCATTCACCCAGCCCGCATCGAGGAGGTTGTTGCCAAGGTTCGCCGTCAGGTTGAGGATGAAATCATCGAGACTGGCAAGCGCACCGCCATCGACCTGGGTATCCATGGTCTGCATCCCGAACTCATCCGCCTCATCGGCAAGATGAAATACCGCTCAAGTTATGGCCAAAACCTGTTGCAGCACTCGCGCGAGACAGCCAACCTGTGTGCCATCATGGCCAGCGAGCTGGGACTGAATCCCAAGAAAGCCCGCCGTGCCGGTCTGCTGCATGACATCGGCAAGGTGCCCGATGATGAGCCGGAATTGCCGCATGCTCAACTGGGCATGAAGTTGGCCGAGAAATACAAGGAGAAGGCCGACATCTGCAACGCCATCGGTGCACACCACGACGAGGAGGAGGCCACCAGCCTGTATGCTCCCATTGTGCAAGTGTGCGATGCCATCTCGGGTGCCCGTCCCGGTGCCCGCCGTGAGGTGGTCGAAGCCTACATCAAGCGTCTGAATGATCTGGAGAAACTGGCTCTGAGTTACCCCGGCGTGGTCAAGACCTACGCCATCCAGGCCGGTCGCGAGTTGCGTGTCATCGTGGGTGCCGACAAGATCAGCGATGCCGAGACCGAGAAACTCAGTACAGAGATTGCACAGAAGATTCAGGACGAACTCACCTATCCCGGACAGGTGCGCATCACCGTCATCCGCGAGACTCGCGCCGTCAGTTACGCCAAATAATGTGAGGTGATGAACGACGAGATTAACAAACTACCCGTTCCACCTCTTCCCGACGAGGGCGACTGCGTGCAGTGCAGCAATCCGTGCTGTGGCGGCGAGTGCCACAGCCGTAGCAACCTGCACAGCTACAACTGGCTAGGCGACATACCAGGCGGTGAGGCC
>Ga0256407_10010810_pt1 | contig 12755 bp, 8 predicted proteins | sample RumenRJG_04DNA_FD_193489 | JGI IMG/M metagenome (GOLD analysis project Ga0256407, IMG submission 193489) | Bovine rumen microbial communities from Lethbridge, Alberta, Canada - RJG_04 | ecosystem: Host-associated > Mammals > Digestive system > Stomach > Rumen | place: Canada: Alberta | collected... | reverse complement strand
GGTTACATGGAGGACTTTTTCTTTTTTGTTCCGCTCTACGTAATTGTGCTTCTTTATTAGTGATTAAATCAGCGATAATCGCGGAAGCTTCGAGTTGTTCTTCATTTTTAAATGAATTTAAGCAATAAGTTGAACTTCCTGTAAAAGTAGCCATTTGATTACCATGAAAAGTAGGTAATTTAGTTGCTTTAATATTTTCACAATATTGCTCTATAACTTCCTCATTCCAAGTGCCTCCGACAGCGGCTATTATACTTTCATATTTTAAACCAGGTAAAAAACCTTCACCACTACCAGGTACAACCCAAGGATTACTATGATCTTGGAAAATACCTACAAGATATTCAATTTCTTGGACGACTTCAGGTTCATCCCAGTTTAATTCGTAAAAAATCTTACCTGATTCATCTTCGTGCAAAGTACAAGAGTCAGGACCTCCTACACCATTTGCTAAAAACCAAGAAGCAGTATACCAACCACTGACATCGATACAGAATTTCATTTCATATTCATCACATTTAGCAAGTATGCCTTCTAATGTTTTAACATCATCTTCAGATAAATACTTAGCGTTATAATATAAGAAGTATCCATTATCCACTGAGAATGGGAATCCATATAATTCATTGTCAATTGAAGCACATTTTATAGATATAGGAGAGTTATTCGTTCTAATAATAGTGTCGTAACCTGTATTTTCGAGTGATAAAAGAACGTTATTCTCTTTAAGAAATTTATAATCACTATCATAGCATAAAAATAAGTCTGGGCCGTTTAAAGGGTCCGCTATTATATTAGAAGGTAAACGTAATGCATCTTTAGTTTCTATTTCTGCTTTAATCTGATTTTCAGGTAAAGCGGTATCATTATATTCTTCTATTATTTCTTCTATAAGTTCTGCTTCTGTTGCGGTAGTCCAAATAGAAATTGTAGTGCCTATGAATGGTTCTTCACTAGGCTCAAGTGAAGGTTCAGTACTAGGTTCAACACTTGGATTTACGCTTGGTTCGATAGAAGGACTAACACTAGGTTCAACTGAAGGTTCTTCGCTAGGGTTTTCGCTAGGTGGAACACTTGGTTCAACTGAAGGGGTAGCGCCACCACTACATCCAAGTAAAAAAGCTAATGATGAAAATAAAACGAGTAATTGAGATTTTTTCATAAAATTGAGCCCTCTATATGTATATTAACACGTAATTATATAGGGATAAATAAGTGTATTATCACCTATAGTATGATGATTAGTCTATTTGTTTATCTTGATTGAATACATGTCTAATTAATCCGCCACCTAGACATATATCTCCATCATAAAATACAGCGGCTTGACCAGGAGTAACGGCTTTAAGAGGTTTATCGTAAATAAGTTCTACTAAATCATCTTCTAAATAGTGAATAGTTACTCCGTTATCTTCTTGACGATATCTAAATTTAACGTTGATATGAGCACCTTCAATAGGTTTTTTACTGATGAAATTTAATGTATCAACGGTACATCTAGAGGAATCTAAATAGGTGGATTCCGCTCCACTTGCGACATAAAGAATATTCCTCTTAATGTCTTTTTTAGCAACGAACCATCCTTTAGCTTCTTGTCCACTGATTCCACCGATACCTAAACCTTTTCTTTGGCCAATTGTGTAATACATTACTCCTTCGTGAGTACATAACTTTTTGTTAGTTTCTATGTCCACAATATCTCCTTTATTAGCAGGTATATAATTCTTTAAAAATTCTTTAAAGTTTCTTTCTCCAATAAAACAAACTCCAGTAGAATCTTTTTTATCCATAACAGAATCTAGATTTAATTCATGAGCTATTTTTCTTACTTCTTCTTTTTTAATATCACCTAATGGGAATAAGCAATGAGACAATTGATATTGAGAAATTTGAGATAAGAAATATGTTTGATCTTTATTTTGATCAAGACATTTAGTTAAATAACTCATCCCATCTTTATCCACTCTTTTTGCGTAGTGACCCATCGCAATCATATCAAAACCATTCTCAATAGCGAAATCTAAGAAAGGTCCAAATTTAATATATTTATTACAGAAAACATCAGGATTAGGAGTTCTTCCTACTTCATATTCTTTAATTAAATATGTAAATACATTATCCCAATATTCTTTGATGTAATCGTGTCTTATGAAAGGTATGCCAAGCTTTTCGGCTACTTTTAAAGCATCTTCATAATCTTTTTCTTGAGGACATTGATCGTTTACTAAAGTAGGATTGCCTAAATAGTCATTATTTGCTAAAGCATCCCAGTTACGCATAAAGCAAGCAGTGACATCATGTCCTGCTTTAAGTAATAGATAAGCCGCTACTGCGCTATCAACTCCGCCACTAAGCCCAAGTAATACTTTCATTATTTAAATAATTCCTTACTGTCTAATATCAATGTGAAAGGACCTTTGTTAACTGAAGTAACATTCATATTAGCCCCAAATATACCTGTAGATACACGACCATACTTTTCTTCAATTAATGAATTAAAGTAGTTATATAATTTCTCTGCTTCTAAAGGATTTAAAGCATCAATGAAGCTAGGTCTTCTACTTCCTTTGCTAGATGCATATAAAGTAAATTGACTAACGGAAAGAATTTCTCCTTTAACATCTTGAAGAGATAAATTTATCTTATCATGCTCATCAGGAAAGACTCTTAAATTTAAAATTTTGTCAGTCATTTTTTCGACTATTTCTTTATTATCTCCTTGAGTAAAACCCACTAATAAAAGATAACCTAAAGAAATAGAAGCTATTTTCTTATTATTTATTTCTACTCTTGCATTATCTACTGTAGTTAATATAACTCTCATTTTTTAACTTTATCCCAATATTCTTTTAAAGTTTGTTCATATTTATTATCTTGATAGATATAGTATTTAGCGTCTTTAATATCATCCGGTAAATACTGTTGTTTTACATAATGATGAGGGTAATCATGAGGATATTTATAATGTTGTCCTTTTATTTTTGCTTCATCCCCATCATAGTGAGTATTTTGTAATGTACGAGGAACATTAATTCCTTTTCCTTTATTTATATCACTAATAGCGGCATCCATCGCTAAATATGCACTATTACTTTTTGGAGCGGTAGCAATTAATATTGCGGCGTTACTTAAAGGTAATCTAGCTTCAGGTAATCCTAGTTGTAAAGCAGTATCAACACACGCTTTAACTATTGGAATAATTGAAGGATAAGCTAGTCCTACATCTTCAGAAGCACTACAAAGTAGTCTTCTAGCGGCCGCAACTAAATCCCCTGCTTCAAGCATTTTTGCTAAATAGAATATTGCCGCGTCAGGATCACTACCTCTTAAAGATTTCATTAAAGCACTTAAATTATCAAAATGTTTATCCTCACTACGGTCATAACTAATATTAGCTTTATCCACTAATTGGTTGACCATTTCTAAAGTAATTCTATTATCTTCTTTAACTCCAGAAACTAAAAATTCTAAGTTATTAAGAGATTTTCTCATATCTCCATTACTAGCTAAAGCTAGTAAGTCAAGTGCTTCATCTTCTATTTCAAGTTTTAAATAAGAAATAGCTCTAACTAATCCTTTCTTAATTTCTTCTTTAGTAATGGCTTTAAATTCAAAGACATTACAACGAGAAAGTAAAGCGGGATAAATATAAAAATATGGATTTTCTGTCGTGGAGGCAATTAAGGTAATATCTCCATTTTCCACAAATTCTAATAAAGATTGTTGTTGTTTCTTATTTAAATATTGAATTTCATCTAAATATAGTAAGACCCCATTACTATTTAATATAGAACGAGTTTCTAATATTACTTTTTTAATATCTTCAGTAGAGGCATTAGTCCCATTAAGTTTAAATAAAGATAAATTAGATTGATGGGCTATGATATTAGCCATCGTAGTTTTACCAGTACCCGCTGGACCATAAAAAATCATATTAGGCACTTTTTTAGATTCAATTACTTTTCTAAAAAGAGAATCTTTACCTAATAAATGAGTTTGACCGACCATTTCTTCTAAACTGGTAGGTCTAAGAATGTCCGCTAATGGTTTATTTATCATAATATTTCTAATATAAGTTCTGGATTTTTAACTGGTTTTGGAGATAACGAAAAGGAATTTAATACCTTTATAGGTATATAGTCTATTTCTTTTTTAGAAGTATATAAAGTAGCAATTTTTTCATCTACTTCTACATAATCTCCGATTTTTTTGTGGAGCAAGATACCTGCTCCATGGTCAATAGAATCTTCTATTTTATTTCTACCTGCACCTAGTTCCATACTAGCTAAACCAAGTTGAAGAGTATCAATAGCTTTAATATAGCCACTTTGAGTGGATAATACATCGATATGTCTACGAGATAATTTGATCTTAGTAGGAGTATAAATATAACTTTCATCTCCACCTTGAGCTTTGACTAACTCTGCTAATTTAGCTAAAGCATCTCCACTAGTAACAGCTTTTTCTAATGCTTTTCTAGCACTCTTAACGTTTTTATATGTTCCACTTTGTATAAGCATTAAGCTACCTAAGGTATAGCAAAGTTCCATTAAGTCTTCTGGTCCTTTACCCATTAAAGCTTCTACTGCCTCAATAACTTCAAGTCCATTTCCAATAGCGTAACCTAAAGGTTGATTCATATTAGAAATGACCGCTCGAGTATCACGATGGTAGTGTCTACCAATATTAATCATAACTTTAGCAAGTTCACTAGCGTCTTTAGCTTTAGTCATAAATGCACCATTTCCTACGGTAACATCGAGTACTATACCATGAGCGCCCCCTGCTATTTTCTTACTCATAATACTACTAGCAATTAAAGGAATAGATTGAACTGTACCAGTTACATCTCTTAATGCATATAACTTTTTATCTGCAGGAGCTAAAGAAGCACTTTGACCGATAATAGCGATATGATGTTTATTCACTTGTTTAATAAATTGATCTTGTGATAGCGACACGTTATAGCCTGGAATAGATTCTAATTTATCTAAAGTTCCTCCGGTATGACCTAGTCCTCTACCACTCATTTTAGCAACATATCCTCCACAAGCAGCAACCATAGGGGCTAATACAATAGAGGTCTTATCTCCCACTCCTCCAGTAGAATGTTTATCAATAAAAACACCTTTCATCTTAGATAAATCTAAGATATCTCCGCTACTTGCCATTGCGCCAGTTAAGTAATAAGTTTCTTCTTTACTCATACCATTAATGGTAATAGCCATAGCTAAAGCGCTAGATTGGTAAGTAGGGATAGTATCATTAGATAATCCTTCTATCCAGAAGTTAATCTCATCACGGGTTAATACTTCCCCTAATCTCTTCTTATTGATAATATCAATCATTCTCATACTTCAATTATCCTCTAATTTTAGATAAAAGTATACGACAAAAAAGCAACGCTTTTTACTGAAAAAGAAATAAGAAAAATAATTATCTCTAATTTATTTTCTTCTTTATAATAAAAGAAGGATATGGAAATCTTTAAGAATCATTTAAAGAAATATTTATTAGATGAAGATATAGATAAATTAGTAACTTCTTTTTCTTTACCTAGTAAACATGCTTGTTTACTTAATTTAAATAAAATTAGTGATGAAAAGTTCTTATCTTTATTTCCTCATGTAGAACCTCATCCTATAGTGCCTCATGCTTATATCTATGATAAAAATGAATATGAATTAGGAAAATCTATATACCATGAACTAGGTTGCTTCTATTTACAAGAACCTAGCGCAATGGTCGTTAGCTACATGTTAGACGCTAAAGAAGATGATTTTATCTTAGATTTATGCGCTGCTCCTGGAGGAAAAACAATTCAAGCAAGTTTATCGATGAATCAAAAAGGAATCATCATTTCTAACGATATATCTAAAGAAAGATGTCGAGCGTTAAAAGATAATGTAGATCGATTAGGACTTAAAAATATTGTTATTACAAATAATGATTTTAAATATATCTATCAAAATTTCTTAAATAGTTTTGACAAAATCATCTTGGACGCTCCATGTTCTGGAAGCGGAATGTTTAGAAAAGATGATAAGATGCTTCAAGACTGGTCAATCAATAAAGTTTATAAGAACGCTGTTACTCAATATGAACTTATTTCTATTGCCTATCAGATGCTTAAACCAGGTGGTACTTTAGCCTATTCAACTTGTTCTTATTCGTATGAAGAAGACGAAGAAGTAATCCAATATCTTTTAAATAATGTAGAAGCGACAATTTTAGATATTAATGTTTCTAAAATGTTCTATCAATCTAAAACAAAATTAGGTATACATTTATTCCCATATTTATTCCCTGGAGAGGGTCATTATATTTGTTTAATCCGTAAGCCAGGTGTATTAAAAAAGACTCCTTACCAATCTAAAAAAATACTTAATAATTTGTTACCAATAGAGTTTAAAAATTACTCATCTTATAAGTTTGGAGATAATCTATTTGCCCTTCCTTATGACTTCAAATATAAAGGTATAAATATCTATCAATTTGGTGTACATGTAGGGGAAATTATTAAGAACAATATTCTATATACGTACCCTCTATCTCATGCTTTATCTAGATATGAATCCACTATCGATTTAAATGAAAATGAAGTATTAAAATACATCCAAGGAGAACTGTTAACTAAGTTATCTAAATATAAAGGAAATGTCTTATTGACTTATGAAAATATTCCATTAGATTTTAGCAAAACAAATGGAGAAATAATCAAGAATCACTACCCTAAGTATTTACGCAAAAACAATATAAAAACCCATTAAATCTCAAATTATTTATGAAATATAACGGGTTTTTAATTTACATTGATTCTTTGTATTTATTTTTTAAAGCTTTCATTAATGCTTCTTTATCCTCTTGTCTAGCGTGATAAGAAAGCATAGTTTGAACTCGAGATTGAATGATTTTTGCTACTTCCTGAGTAGACATATTTTCATATTCACTAGGATAAAGAGGTTGACCAAATTCTACATATATAGGATAACGTTTAAATTTAGTCTTATAGAATATCAATCTATGGGAGCCATAAATGACACAAGGAACAAGAGGAACTTTCGCTTTTGTAGGTGCTTTAAAAGTGCCATAATGGAAGTCAAGTAAAAGAGATTTTCTATCTTTATTTCTTGTGCCTTCTGGAAAGATTAACCAAGATTTTTTCCTTGTTCTAAGATCCTTCTCCACTTTCATCATTGTTCTTAAGCTACTCTTAAGATCTTGACGGTCAATAAACTCACCTTCAATAGAGTCAATACACTTTGCCACAAATGGATAATTTTTAATTTCTTTTTTGCAGACAAATGTAGTGGGTTTATGAAAAACAGAAAGGTAAATTAAAGGATCTGTCATGCTAATATGATTAGATAAATAACAAACTGTCTCACTAGGAATATTTTCTATTCCTTTAACCGTAATATCTGCGTTTAAACTTTTCGATATTTTTTCACAAAGATGATGTAATTTTTGATATTTGACTTCAATATCGTATTTATCTCTATTTTTTGAATATTTTCTCATCCATGCAAAATATGAATAGATGATTCTAAAGCCATGTAGAAGAAATGTCTTAATTATGTTTCGCATATTTAGTCCCTTTGACAAGGATAGTGAATGAAATAGGAGAAATCATTGCTCCACGAGTATAGACACCATTTTTTGCATCCCATCCAGCATCAGCAAAGACTACTTTAAATTCATCATCTAATGGGAAAGTAACTGGTTTGTTAGTTGGGTTATAGATAACAACATATTCGTCATATCCGTTGATATATTGATAATCTTTGCAACTATAAACAAATAGACCATTAAAATCAAAATAAGTGATAGCTTTTTTAAGGTCTTCTCTAGTGTGTAAGCGATAAAGAGGGACTTCTCTTCTTAACCCCACTAAATCGGAGAAGTATTTAACCATATCCCAACGTTTATCGATTAAGTTCCAATCCATTTTGTTAATATCTAATACATTGTATGTATTATCATTACCTTTCTTGGATAAGCCAATTTCTTGACCCATGTGATAGAAAGGTACACCAAACAAAGTAGCAATAACTCCGTTACCTAATTTAACACGTTTAAGTAAAGTTTCTTCATCTTCATCACTATTAGAATATGATAATTTATCATATAAAGTATTATTATCATGACATTCAATATAGTTAATAGATTGATTAGCGTCTTCAAATCTAGGATTATAGCTAACATTTAAACATGAACCAAATAAGATATGTTTTAAGCCAAATGAATAGTTAATATCTCCATTAATATAACCTTTGTTTATGATTTGATCTCTAAATGTAGGACCTTTAATAATATCTCTACATGCATCATTGAAGAATCCATACATAGGAAGTTTAGAAGCATTTTCACTACAAGCTTTTGCTTCAAAAGGAAGTTCCATTCCCATGTTCCATCCTTCACCGTACACCATGATATCTTTCTTAATGTCTTTACAGTTTTGATAACCATGTTTAACAGTTTTGATATCAAGTAAACCCATTAAGTCAAATCGATATCCATCTACATCAAATACTTCAATAAAGTACTTCATGCTATCTTGAATCATTTTGCTAACCATATATCTTTCACTAGCAACATCATCTCCACATCCAGATGCGTTCGCAGTTCCGCCTTGGCTATTTCTTCTAAAGAAATAGTTAGGAACTACTTTTTCAAAACATGAAGAAACATGCTCATAAATATGGTTATAAACTACGTCAATAATAACTCTAATATTTCTTTCATGGAGTTTATTGACCATAGTTTTAAATTCCACAAGTCTTTCTTGAGGAATTTCTGGGTGTAAAGAATAGCTACCTTCAAGAGCAAACATTGAGATAGGATCATATCCCCAGTTATATTTTTTATTAACATTTAAGTCGTCAACAGTGCCAAAATCGATTACAGGGTTAAGTTGAACATGAGTGACATTTAAGAAAGATAAATAATCTAGTCCAGCAGGGTGATCACCTTTTGTTTTTCTACCTTCTTCAACAAAACCAAGATATTTACCTTTATTTATAATATCTGTAGCTTCGTGATTTTGTTCTGTGAAGTCTCTAATACCAACTTCATAAATAACTGCGTCAACGTAATTCTTAATTTCATTTTTAGGGGTAACTGTACCCATTTTCTTAATTGCTTCAATATCAACAACACCACTATAATGGCTGTTTTCGCTAGTTCCGTATCCATAAGGATCAGTACTTTCTGCAGTTGCACCGTTATTAGTTACTAAATAACTATATTTCTTATTTAAGTAATCGCCCGGAATATCTAGACGATATACACCTTTAGCGGTTCTCGCCATTGGATAAGTTTTATAATATCCGTTTTCTTCAATCTTCAAATCTACTCTAGTGGCTAAAGGAGCCCACAAAGCAAACACTGAATGTTCTTTATAATAATGGCAACCTAAATCATTACCTTCATAGTTAAATAAACCATCAAATTCTTTAAAATACACTGCATTACTAACATCAATTACTTGTGCAGGGAAGTCAGTAACACAAATATAGTGTTCTTTTCCAAATTCATAATTAGATGGTAATTCTAATTCATAAATTGAAACATAAGTCATTGAGGTATGTTTCAAAACTTTTAATACCACTGGTATAGTTCCTTCCTTATACAAAGTGAACTTAACAGTATTTGGCTTAGGAATACTACTAAATATTAAAGCTTTGACTTTGTTAATCTCTACTAATTGAAACTTGATAAAACTATTAATCATAATTCCTCCTGCTATTTATTAGTAATTTCACTACTATCGACTTTTGGCGCGTCATTAAATCGATTGACACCATTTATAACTTTAAAGCCTCGGTTGCTTCCTTCACTATCCATAGAAAGGATGCCTTCATCTTGCAATCTTCTTACAATCTTACCCGCTCTATTAAATCCAACTGAGCATTCTCTTTGGATTTTGCTCATCGAAACATATTCTTGCATAGTTGCCCATTCTTTAATCCAGTTATATTTTTCTTCATCATTATCAATGTTTTCTGGAGAGGCACCTCCAAAAGGATTAGTGGCAGGTTCATTTTTTTCTTCAGTTAAATCTAAGAAACGTTCTTCATATTGAGGCTTATAATGTTCTTTTAAATATTTAACAATGAAGTTGATTTCACTAGGTTGAATATAACAACCTTGTAAACGAGTTAGTCCACTTCTAGAAATTAAAGAACATTTAACAAGCATATCTCCATATCCTCTTAAATCTTCCGCTCCACCTTCATCTAAGATGGTCATAGAATCAGTAAAGCTAGCGGCCATTAAGGAGACACGTGTATTCAAATTCGCTTTAATTGTACCAGTAATAACATCGGTTGAAGGACGTTGCGTTGATACAATAACGTGGATACCACAAGCTCTAGCTTTTTGACAGATTAAGACTAATGGCCCACCTATTTCTTTACATGAATAAGCTAAGTCTGCGTACTCATCTAAGATGATAACAATGTAAGGCATAGTAGGAGCTTTATGCTCGTGAGCCCAAGTGTTGTATTCTTTAATATTTGTAGCAATGTCTGCTTGTTCAAATTGAGAATATCTTTCATTCATATATTCAACCATTTTGTTAAGCATGACTTTTGCTTCATTAGGTTCATTAATAACAGGACATAATAAGTGTGGTTCTTCTTTATAACGGTTAAATTCAACACGTTTAGGGTCCACTAAAACAAGTTTTAAGTCATCTGGAGAGGTACGTGCAATTAAAGTTGTAATAATGGAGTTAACGAAAACTGATTTACCAGAACCAGAAGTACCACTTACCAGTAAGTGAGGGAAATCCGCTACATCAGCGGAAACAACTTTATTAGAAATATCTTTACCAAAAGCAATTGCGGTTGGATGTTTACCAGCGTCAGGCAAAGCTTCAAAAATTTCTTTAAATGAAACAGTAGCGATAACTGGGTTAGGAATTTCAAGTCCGCTATAAGGAGTGCCTGGAACTGTTTCAGCAAATCTAACAGCAACACCGTTAAGTCTTCTAGCAATATCTTCAATCTTGCTTTTAACTGCTTTAACGCTACCAGTAGAAGGATAATCAATTAATAAACGAGTAACACTAGGGCCAATAACGAAACTTACTACTGAAGCTTGAATATGGAAATCTTGGAAAGCAAGATTGCATGTTTCTTGGCATTGAGTAGCGTAATCAATATTAGCTTGTACTTGTTCTTCTGTTTGATAAGTAGCTAAAGCTTCTGTAGAAGGAGGTACCCAATCTATCTTAGTGTGTTTAATTTCTACGACTGGCTTACTAGCTCTTTCTAAGCGTGGATTATTGTTAATATCTTTGACTTCTAAAGGTTTTTCTATTATTTGAGGCTGTTTTTCAACAAAAGTTGGTGCTTCTTTTTGAGGTTGCACTTCTTCTTTAATTGCTTGTTGAATTTCTCTTTTTGAAATAATATCGGTATTTCTTGCTACTGCGGAAAGATCTTCATAATTACCTACCGCTTCTTCTTTTTCATAAATTAAATCTAGATCAGAATCTCTACTAATTTTATTAGAAGAAGTAGAAGAAACATTAGGGTAAACAGTAGGACTAACAAAAGGTCCTTCCTCTTTTTTGTTACGGCCAAATAAATCTAATGTAGCTTTTTCTAAAGTGTTACCTTCATGGAATTGCTGAGTGTTATTAACATCAGGAATCATTGCGTCACTTCTATTAGAAAAGTTAACTGGTGCGATGTCGTTAGAATTAACAATCTTCACCACTTCATCATTTCCAACCTCATCAGCGTGTAAATAAACATCAGATTCTTTAATGAAACTATTACGGTATTTATTTACTACTGGTTTTACTTTTTTCTCTTTTTTACGTTTTGGAGCTTTTACTTCTTCTGGATGTTCTTTTAAATAAGCTTTACGTTTCTTATGTGCTTCAAGAATATGAGGAACAATAACAGCGAACAAAGATAAAGCCATGATTACCGCGGAAACAATAATCGCGGTGATCTTTCCATTTTCTCCAATTCCAATAAAAGGAGAAGTTAATAAATAACCAGGGAAGCCTCCCCCGAAAGGAACTTCGAATAAATTGATAAATTCTTTTCTATACCATCCTCCAGGATATTTGGAGAAAGTATTAATATAATCACGGATAATATCACTTTTAAGATTAAAAGAAGCAAAATCAATACAAGAAGCAAACATACATATCGCCAAGAAAGCAATTAATGTAACAAACCACTTCCACTTCTTGTTTGGTAAAAGCATGTGACCAGTAATGATTAAGAATACACCTTCAAAAACTGATAAAGCTGCAACTAAATAAATGCCAATTCCACTTAAGAAAATCACTAAAGCGGCAATAGTTCTAAATGTATAGCCCATATTGAAAGCTAAAGCGATACCAAAAAGAATAAAAAATATTCCCTTAAGGATAGATAAAAGTCGACATTTCTTTTGAAATTCTTTCTCACTCATACTTTATTATTATAATAATAATGTTGTAGTCATTCAATTATTAAAGAAAAAAAGCACTAAAGTGCCTTATTTCTTTATTTTTTATTAGTTTATTGGAATGATAATTGGAATGATAAGAGGTTCACGTCCGTTCTCTTTTCTAATGAAACGCCTTCCTCTTTCTTTCGTGTTAGCAATCGCATTTTTAAAGCTTGGTTCATTATTATTCAAACAAGTTTCTACTTCTTCAATGAAGATTTGAGAAATAGATTTTAATAATGGGACTGCTTCTTTAGCAAATACGAACCCTCTCATTTGACAATCAGGTCCTGCGACAA
>Ga0256407_10010809_pt1 | contig 12756 bp, 11 predicted proteins | sample RumenRJG_04DNA_FD_193489 | JGI IMG/M metagenome (GOLD analysis project Ga0256407, IMG submission 193489) | Bovine rumen microbial communities from Lethbridge, Alberta, Canada - RJG_04 | ecosystem: Host-associated > Mammals > Digestive system > Stomach > Rumen | place: Canada: Alberta... | reverse complement strand
CACGTTCCTCATTCTCATGACTGACCAATGCCATATGACAGTCATCGGGAGGCTCTGTGATGTATGTACGGGAGAAGGCAAGTCTATTCAGACACACCTTCTCCTTTTCCGTACATATACCACGGAGCCTCTAATCCAATGACATTCAAATGTCAACACAACAAATGTTGCTTTGTCAGTCAGGATGCGTCACGGCAGTACCAATGACAACATCATTTCCAACCCAATCATAAAACAAAAATAATCTTTAGTATAAGAATGCCATTTTTTCTTGTAGCGATGTAGCGGAATCCCCTTCCGCCAGCAAAAGACACTGTTATTCAAATAGTTACTTTCGCTACAACAGAAACAAAATAGAACTTTTCCGCTACAATTATTCCTGATTAAGCAGACTTTCAATATCACAACTTAGGAAATCCTCCAAAGAAACACCGCCCGTACCTACGATAAAAGCCCGTTTGGGATGGAATGCTTCTACGAAAGCTGGCAACCCAGAGTTCATTCCGCGACGACCGCTTTTCACCTCTATAGCTGTCAACTCACCATCGTTATCTATAATGAAGTCTACCTCTTTGTCACTCTCGTCTTTACTTCTTGACGGCTCACGCCAATAATACACCTTGTAGTCCAGTTCCTCTGCCATACTCAGGATGTGTGTTCCAACCGCACTCTCTACCCATCGTCCCCAAAGTTTTGTGTCCGTCCGATCAGCAAGGAACGAATGGCCTTTGTAGGCCGTCAGCAGAGCATTGTTATATACCTGGTATTTTGGCACGGAGCCACGCTTACGTGCATCGTCATTAGCATATTTCTGCAGGCCCGTCAGAAGGGCGCATTCATCAAGGATATCTAAGTAGGCCGCAAGCGTGGTCACATTCCCGGCATCCTGCAACTGACCCATTAGCTTGGTCAGCGACAGTATTTCGGCAGAGTAGCCGCATCCCAACTCAAAAAGTTGCTTCATCAACGCTGGCTTGTAGATGTTTGAAGTCATTATAACATCCTTCTCAATGGCAGGAGCCACCAGAGAGTCCTTGATATACTTACGCCATCGCTTCTCATTATCAATCATGCCTGCAGGTCCAGGATAGCCGCCAAAGTAAATGTACTGGTCAAGCGTAACGCCGAAGGCATCCCTCATCTCCTGTAGACTCCAGTGCCCAAGTCGAATCAATTCAAAGCGTCCGGCCAACGATTCTGTCATTCCCCGTTTCAGCAGAAGGCGGCTACTACCAAGCAGCACCACCTTCAGGTTCACACGCCGACGACAGTCTTCATCCCATTCACGTTTCACCATCTCACTCCAATTGTCAATCTTCTGCACCTCGTCAATCACCAACAGACGCTCCTGCTCTTTACGTATCTGCATCGTAGCACGGGCTGACTCCCATACACGGTGAATCCAGTCACTATCCTTAGGATCCACAGCGTCAGCCACTTCTAAGGTATACGGAATGGAGATGTCATCCAGAACCTGGCCGACAAGCGTGGATTTTCCTACCTGTCTCGGTCCTGCCAATATCTGCATAAAGTGCCTTGGTTCAAGGATGCGCTCCCGTAGCGTGTAATATTGCTTTCGTATATAAGTCATACTCAAAACGATTGTAGATTTTACTCAATTCTTATTGCAACTTTACTCAAATCTCGCTGCAAAATTACTCAATTCTCTCGAATTGACCAAATAAAACAATCACAAAATCAACGAATTCCATTATTTCTCCATCTTTTTAGCATTTTCAATTGTCAGTGTCATTGACAACTTTGTGATTTGACACACTTTTCATCTATAGCTTTGAAAAGCGGAAATGAATCGTCAAAATAAATCCTACGAGATAACAAACACTCCGTTGGAAAATAAAATCTAAAATAGGGCCGACACCCCTTTTGGGTGCCAGCCCATTTTTGTGATGGTGATTATCGGATAGTGATCCACACCGCTTCGCCACGGTCCTTGGCCTCAACGATTTTCTGCTTCAGGCGGTGGAGCCACGTGTTGGAGTTGAGCACCATGCCCCGCTTCAGGTTCTCACCCACGAGGATGCAGCCCTCGGTGTCCTTGGCGGTGTTGCCCGCGTGGATGCGTATGCCCGAGAACATCGGCACTCCGAGCAAGATGGGCAGCCACTTCTTCATCTTTGGCGACCATGAGATCACCACGGCATAGCGCCCTTCGGGAATGGCCGACCGCCCTTTTATCTTGCGCCCGCCGTGCGCATAGTCGCGCCATGTGGGTTCCAGCGTATCGCAAAAAGCCTCCCCAAGCCCCTCCGAAGGAGGGGGTGTTTGGTTACCTGAAGAGCCTTTGATGCTTAATCGGCCTATCGTGTAGTCCTTCTTCTTTGCAATTCTTGTCAATATCAGTTCCATATATTTAACGTCCTTAATGTCACAAAGTCAAATGTCACAAAGTAGCAGAAAGTTTGCGCCAATGCTCCTTGTCGGTCTTCTCAATCCAATGGTCGCGATACCAGCGTGAGATGATCTTCCTCAGAGCCGCCTCGCCGCAGAAGCCATGCTTTAGGGCCCGAAGGTCGCCCATGCTGAACGTGGGTGGCAGCTGGTCAAAGACGGAGTGGTTCGACCCGTACCGCTGGACCTCGCTACGTGCGTCCACGAACTGACCTTCCAATGCCTCGCCAAAGGCGGCAATCTGCTGCCGTAGCGTATAGTCGGCCATCATCAGTGCAAAGTCAAGGCAAGCCTTCGACTCACGCTTGCCTCCGCTCAGCAGATGGAACACCACGCCACAACGGAACCCTATCACGGCGGCACGCTTACGATAGGTGTCCTTCACGCGGTCGATGTCCTTGGCGGCCTCCACGCGCTTCTCTTCCACCCATGCCTCGATGGCCTTGCGGAGCCGGGGCGTGTCGACGAATCCGCTATACGAGCGCAGACGCGTCACGGCCTCCTGAATCTGCGCTTCGTCCTCAGCCGAGCGCCGCGAGAACTTGGGCATCTTCGAGAACGACGAGTCGGGCATTTCGGCCACCAGGATGCGAGAGCTGAGTCCGTTCTCGATATTGTCGGCCTTGAAGCACTTGCGCATGGCCCCATTGGTGCCCAGCATCGTCCAGTTATACGCCACCTTCACCACGCCCGACTCGGCCTGGTCGGAGTTGTAGTCCTGACCCCACTCGCCCTGGTCGAACGACAAGCGGTAGATGTCATACTTCGACGACCACGAGCCCGCGCCGTTGGTCTTCCTGAGCGTGTCGAGCTCCTCACCGAAAGAGTAGAGCGTATGCCCGCACGAGTTCTTCAATCGCTTCAGGAGCGTGGAGCACGAGACGGTTACAGGCACCATCCTAATCAACACCTTCGGGTCCTCGGGAGCCTTCTCGTTGGCCTTGCGGCTCTTCTTCCGCTCCTTCCATTCCTCCTCACGCTTGCGGGCCAGCGCATCCTCCTCTTCAAACTGGCGCTTCCAAACATCGACGGCATTCTTACAGACCGACTTGCCCGAAGCCTGTTCGCCACGGATAATCGACATCAGCCCAAGTCGCTGGCGATTGCCGTCGCAATACTCCACCTCCACCTGGTCGGCGTAGGCCGCCGCAATGGGCAACACCGAGCAGAGCACGGGCATGTGCATCGACGCCGGCACACCAGCCAACGATTCCTTAAGGCCAATAGGAAGAAGCCTTCTGAGTGAAGAGTGAAGAGTGAAGAGTGAAGAATCGGCATGCGCATCCTCTGCGTCAGCATCGAGTTCAGGGTGAGCGGCAGCAAATTCTTCACTCTTCACTCTTAACTCTTCACTTTCAACTATCGAAGCCATCATCTTCGACACGCCCTTCGGCTCCTCCTTGCAAGCCGAGTCCACGATGCTCCGGAGTTCCGTCTCAGAGAGTCCGAACCGTGGCATAACAGCCATGAGCACCTCACGCCGATTATCACAGATGGCCCGCAGATTCACCGCCAACTTGTGAAGCTTCACATTGCGCTCACCCTCCTGCGGTTCGCCGCCCGTGCGAAGCCACCACTCGCGGATGATCGAAGCGTAAGGGATGCCGCGGAAAGAGAGCCCACCCCCTGCCCCTCCCGAAGGGGGAAGCCCACCCCCTGCCCCTCCCGATGGGAGGGGAGAATGATTAGCTTTCTCTGCTTCATTTTTTTGTTCCTTATAGCTAACTGGCTCCCCTCCCTTCGGGAGGGGCTGGGGGTGGGCTTTCCCTCCCATTTGGGGCTGGGGGTGGGCTTTGAACAATTCCTCTTCATCCAAATAGAGAATATAATCCCTCGGCACCACAAACGAGCTACGCGCCAAGTCCTTCACGCACCCGTCATAATCGGCATCGCCCAGTTGTTCAGACATCCACTTTTGAGCCTCCTCCAACGACATTCCCTCAGGCACGGCGAAGAACAGCCGGAAACCCTCCGTAGAAGGCGTCACGTGCATCAGGCAGATGCCCAGCCGCCTGAGCTCAGCCTTCATCCCCTCGTCCGTAAATGGCTCCTTAGCCAGCGTATGCTCCACCAACCGCTGATATAAGCTCTTTTGCCCATGAGGGTAACCACTCCCCTCCCTTCGGGAGGGGCAGGGGGTGGGCTGTATATGATCCACATCATACATCGACAGCCCACTCGGCACGGCATCCTCGTTCACCCTCCGGCCCTTGGGAAACGTGGCATGAGGCGTGAAGATGGCCAGCCGCTTCTTCTGCTCCCCCTTGAACGTCTCAAAGTCCTCACGCGACATCTCGCCACGCTTCACCCGCTCCAGCGCGTCCTCAATCTCCGCACACACGCGCGCCGTCTGCCTGCTATCAATCACCTGGTTGAAAAGAGCGGGTGTGCACTCGCGCACCCTGCTCCTTACTGATAAAGCGATTCCAAAACTCATAGTCCGTCTGAAAAATTAAGAGTTAGCATAAACGAAATCCGAAGCCTCCTGCGATTCCATGTCAATCACCTCACACGGCACCACGTCCGTCTCCCGTCGGTCAATCCTCAGCGTCAGCGACACCCGTTCCTCAGTCACGCTTGCCCGTCCGTGCGCCAGCTTGATGTAGCGCGTGTCAGGTCGCTCCGAGGGCTGACGTCTGTGCGCGTTGAAGTTGCCCTCCGTGGGCGAAACCAGTCCGATACTCCCCTGAATGCGGTTGCCACCAGCCAGCAGGGCCTTGTAAACACTATCCGAAATTTGTAAATTGATGTTCATAATCTTCTAAGTTGGTTTGCGAGAAGAGAGGAGCTTCAGATGAAAGGTTGCGCAAATTATCCCGGGGACTCCCTCTTTAGCTCGCCTCAACTCAGATTAAACATTTTTGTTATTTGCCCAGTTTCACGATGTCAGTCAAGAGAATCTCCTGAAACACCTGTCCCTGATACTCGTGTGTAGAGAACCTGAGCGTGGCAGCCACCACGTCGCCCTCGTAGAATCTGCACCCCGCCAGACTGCCCAGCATCGAGCACACATATTCGTTCTCGAACTTCGAGCCGCCCAGCTCGCGCAACACGATGTTGCACTTCTGGATCTGTCCTGACTCCTGTTTACTTGATTGCACGCTGAAAGCCTCGCCCTGGCGCACCACTTTCAAAATCTTTGTTTCCATATTACTTTTACGTTGTCAACGCCGTTAGTGGTCGATTGACATGTGCAAAGATACAAATACCTACATGAAAAAACCTGCTACGCAGTAGGTACGCGTAGCAGGTACGGACAATCGTAAATAGCTAATAATCAGCTCAAAATGTTTTTCAACTTATCTTGGAATTTCAGAGATTTCTTTTGTTCCAGAGCCTTATTCAGATAGCTGCGCAGTGTTTCAGGTTTCTCGCACCATAGTTTTCCAAACACTTGCCACAACTCGTTTATCTTCAAATGTTCACACACTGCCTTGGCCACCAAGGCGCGTTCTGAGCCACTCAAGCCTATTGGCTGCCAATCCTTAGTCAGGATGCCGGCATCCACCAAGTCTTCCATCAATGCCTTGGCCTCCTCCGTTTTCAATTTCTCAGGTACATTCGTGTCGCGTTTCTGACATACCTCTTCCACAACCTCTGCCTCCTCGACATCGTCCTTGAAGAAGGCTCGCATCAATTGCTGCAAGTCGGCACCCTGCAACTTGTCTATATGGAGCACCTTCTTATGGTCGTGGTGGATGGCTCCGTCCTCATAATGATAACTGTCACTCATTGCTTAATCGTTTTAGTCGTACAACCTTATCCTCCTCTTCACCGAACACCAGCTGACTGCGCTTATCGTCGTGAGTAGAGCCTGCCTCATAGTTGTATGTTGGACGGTTCACTCCTTCCTTTATCGCCTCGTTCAACTCCTTCTGCTGATTCATGATTTCCACCAATCGGCCACGATATTTTTTCAGCAACGTTGGATAGGCATTGTGCCAGGCCTCGACAGCGTTCAGAATGGGACTTTCGTTCAGCTTACACAGCAGTTCCCATGCCATCGTAGGAGGATATTGCTCCAGTTCCGCATCAACATCTGCTATTGGTATTGACGAAAGAATCATTTGTTGCAACATCTCTTTCGTCTCGTTCAGGTCGTTTGTCAGCTGCTTGTTCTGTTTCTGAATCTGCCTGATCAGTTCGTCCTTCTTGTGGCCCTCATCCTCCATCTCCTTATAGCTCTTGGGGCGATGCTCACGCAGCAAACGCAGGAAGTCCTCAGGGAACAGCGTGTCACACAACTCGTATAGCAGTTCCGACGGCTCGCATCTGTTCAGCTCCTCCTGCATCTGCGCAATGATCTTATCCATCTCGCGCTGATGCTTGCGGTCAAGATGCAGCTCATCCACACAATCCATCAGGCCGCAATAGAAAATGTGCATGTGGGGCTTGAACGATTGACTGGCCGACATCACCGTCTCAGCAACCTTTGAGAATTTCGTCCACTTCACGCCGATGAAATTCCGAGTCATCACCGAATAGTAGTGTTTCAGGAACAGCCAGTGTTGGTTAAGCAGATTAAGCAGTTCCTTCTTCTTCTCCTTCAGCCACTCCTGCTGCATAATCATTGTGAAACCGTGAAGCACACACAGCACTTCGTCAGTCTTGTAGTCGTAGCACACCTCGGCCTTGAAAAGCATTTCCTTCAGTTCGTCTGACAGGCTTTTCCAATCCTGCTGGCAATCGGATTCAAGCAACACCTCCAGCACATGAAAGAACCGATAGATGCGTCTCGTCTCCTTCTCAAAGTGCTTCATATTGTCACCCCAGCATTCGGCGCTGGTAATCAGGTCCTGCCCCGAAGCCCAACTGCCAAACAGGTCATCATCTGCTATGATTTCAGCCATCCATCGCCCTATACTCTCCAGTTTGGCGCCAGCGCAGCAAAGCCTCGTGTCGCCATTCAGGTACATCTTGTAATAAGGCACCATCATCGTGTGCAGCAAACTCTTATACGCAGAGTCATTCTTAAGGCTATACCCTTCTGGGCCATATTTCTCCCAAAGGTTCACCTCCTCCACCTCCTCATTGCCCATCATCCGCTCCAAGCGATTGATGATGCTATCCTGAATGTATTCTTTACAACTGTCTATGCTATTCATTATATATCTACTTTTTTATCGGAACGCGAAATTACAAAAAATCCCGCTCATTCTGACATGAACGGGAAATATTCTGTAGTTAAAGATTGCAAAACGTGCTATTGGAATTACCTCATATGTAAACTATTTTGCGTTTATTATTATGCTTTCTACACAGTCGATTTCATCGGCCATAATCCTGTTTGCTTCCGCTCTCTCACTTTCAGCTTTCCGAATTTTATCTGCTATTTCTTTTTCTTTCTCGGGTTTAAACCTTGGTATTGGTATGGTAGAAACAAATTGTGGAGATATATGGTCAACAACGGATGCGTAAATACCCTTGTCTAAAAGTTGTCTGCCAATTTTGTCCGATGCCAAAATAGCATACACATAATATGGGTCTATCTGTTCCTGGTCACAGATAACTCTTATAACATGTTCCGTTACCATCTTTCCTGCCATCTGTTCATTGACCATTATAACACGACCTGTAGTACCAGAACGAGTGATAAGTATCCAGTCCTTTTCCACAAAATGCTTTGCTGCTGGTTGATAGTTCCTCGGCTGGTATTTTATATCAAATGGTCTTGTTTGAAGGATTTGGGTACCAGAATAAAACTCAACACTCCCACTTCCTTTTGGTACATAATTTCGTTTATGTCTTCCGGGATAGAAGATGCCGCCATCAACAACAAGATTGCCAAGACTTGTTACTTCTATTATATCTTCGTTTGAAACATCCATCAGTTTCTTGGCAAGTTCGTTTTTGGTAGGATCCCAATACCACGCATCAATACGTAAAGTGACATCTTTCAATATGGTATCTTTGTCAACGAGGAAGCAACTGGGATTTCCGTCTTTTCCAGAATTCTCATCAATGTTATCGCCCTTTATGAATTTATCGTATTGCTCATAGATATAGGGCAAATCATTCCATACGATATACTGCCCATTTTCGTTTTCTATGTATTGACCGTCTTCGTTCTTTTTATATATAGGATTACCCCGTCTGTCGTGCCCGACAGCTTCAGAGACTGCCATAAAGACAGAATGGTTTTCTGAATAGTCTTTTGCCTTCCGGCAGAAAATCAGCGAGGTCTTGGTACCTGTGTGTGGCTGGAAAGCCTCACGAGGTAAGTCAACGACGGCAAATATATCTATTCTTTTCAGAAGCCATCGGCGCAATTCAACACTTTCTTCTTCAGCACCAGACAGAATTTGTTTTGGCAATACAATAACCATTCTACCGCCATAATCATCAGTACTATCTGGCTCTTTTAAGAATTGAATATCTCGCTCCAAGAATAATTTATCAGGATCTTGTCCGTCCAACAATTCTCTTGTCGGATTACCATTTACTATTTTGTGCCCTAAGTCATATAGCTTGAGAATTTCTTTGTCTGTAATATCTATCTTGGTTCCAAAGGGAGGATTCGTAGTGATAATGTCTACGCTTCCGAATTGGATTTTTTCCGTAAATCTCTGTGGGTATTTTGATATATCCTGTAGCGAATCATTGTGATAAATGTTAGTTTTGCCGTCACCTAATATCGCCATATATGATTTGGCGATCTTGAATAGAAGCGGTTCGATATCCATTCCATAGAAGTATTTCCCCGCATAGTCTTTAATCAGCAACCTTTGTCCGTCTCTGTTTCGGTTGGGATATAGTTGACGAATTTGGTTAAGAATATTCTCTAATCCAACTGTCAAGAAGCCACCACTTCCACAGGCTGTATCAAGCATCAGTTCTTTTTTCTTATAGTTGGGAGCTATAACTGATATAGCAAACCTCACAACACTGCGTGGTGTAAAGAACTGACCGCTTTCACCCTTAAGACTTGAAGGAATCAGAATCTCATAAGCATCTCCTAATGCATCTGTATTTGTTTCTGGGTGAGTAAGCATGATGCCTTGTAGTTCACTTACGATATAGGTAATCCACTTATCATCATAGGCTAATCCGTCACCTGCAAATAACTCTCCGAAGTCTGGGTCAAGTAGCAATTCTTTGTAAATCTTACGTATTCTATCTCCTACAATCTTGTGTCCCTTTTCACTTTCCTGTTCTGATGGAGTAGCTCGGAACTGGCATAAATCATCAGGACTGTATTCGTCAAGTATTTTGCAGAAGATAAGTTTTATAAACTCTTTGGCAACATTCTCTTCTCGTTTTATTGGACCCTCACCATACAATTTATAGTGTATGCGTTGGAACAATAGTTTTAGAGCTTTGGCAGGTTTTAGATTATCTTTGCGATACATACCAATCGTTTCGATAGTCTCGCCATATCGCGGCAAGGTTTGTATCTCCTGGAAATGAGTGGGGTCGACCCTCATGTCTCGATAGAAGAAGAAAGGCCCATCGCTGTTTTTCTCATATCCAGAATACCATGCACAATAAGGTGCCGTGGTTGCGGTAACATAAGAAAACAACTGCTTGTCAAATGTCTTTTTGGGAGTCTTGATTTCAATGATTATATAGGCATTTTCTTGGACTTTTTCATTGCTATTGAACACCACAATATCTGCTTCTTCCGCATTCCTTTTGGAACCACGTTGTATAATAAACTCTATGTCAATGTGAGATTTGGGATACCCCAAATCGTCAATCAAAATATGCTCAAACTCTTGCCTGTATTTCTCTTCTGGTGTCACGTTAACCAACTTACCAGTTGCATAGTCTTTGATTTTATCCATAATGGAATTTTTCCTACAAAGTCCAGCTGGTACCCACAAGCCAGAAGGGTTAGTAATCACTTGTTAGAACCACATACAAAAAGCGGGGTATCTTCATCTGCCGTTCCCCGTTTTGGCCCTAGGAAGCCATCTCTAATAGAACAACAGAGTCTGAATACCCACGCTGGTCAGTATATATGACACCCAAAAGTGTGCCGAGGCGGTGAAGCCTCGCAGCACACTCCGGGTTGTATATACTACACCCGTAGCATTCACCTCCGCATTTGTCTTTGAATAGAGATTTGAATTTCCTAGGTTCAAACGGTCAAAAACAAAGCATCAATGACGCTTCTTAATATGTCGTTGTCCTCACCCATCAGCCCCGAAGACTTATGTTTGGACTGTGCAAAATTACAAAGAAAAAACGAGACTGCTGCAAGGTCGAGCTGGATTTTACACATTATTAATAGAAGTACCCGAAGTGCACCAAAGTTGTACTTTGTGACTTTTGACTTTGTGACATTAAGGAGGTTTCTTCAGGTGCGGAAATAGTCGGAGTAGAATTTTATTATTATATTATATATAATAATAACTTATAATAGTTGTATTCCGTACTTCCCGAATGTGCTTATTGTCACAAATTCACATGTCACAGAGACACATGTTTGCTGCAACGCTCAGACGGCACACTTGGCACGGCTAAAGATACCGTTTAGCAAGGGCAAAGATACTGTTTGCGCGACGCAAACATATCGTTTAGGAATTTTAAGGGAATTGTACCTATTTGTTAACAGATTTTTACAGGTTACGACACCCCTTTTTCAGGCTGTACGCTTAAAATGTTGTACCTTTGCACTATCAGAGAAACACTCTGAGGGAGCTGGCATCAGACGAGTGCGCATCAGGCTGACGGACGCTCCGGGTAAATACACACACATAAAAAAAACGAAACAACTATGAGTATTTTCTTTCGCAGGTATCGGAACACGACGAACAACGAGAAGACGCTGGGCAAGTGGTATGCCCGCACGGTGACGCTGGGCAAGACGGTGGAGCTGGAGGACCTGGCCGAGCACATGGCTGAGCACCACTCGCCCTACTCCGAGGGCGTCATCATGGGCGTGCTGACCGACATGGTGAAGTGCATCCGCGAGCTGGTGCTGGAGGGCAAGTCGGTGAAGATTCCCAACCTCTGCATCTTCTCGGCCGGCATCACGACGACGGGCGCAGAATCGTACGACGAATTCTCGGTGGCGGGGAACGTGAAGAGTGCCTACCTGAAGGCCCGCAGCACGGGACGCTTCACGCGCGATGAGGTGACGAAGAAGGCCAGCTTCCGCGAGCTGCCGGACTACAACTCCCGTGGCGAAGACGCATCTGGCTGCGGCAACACCGGCGGCACTGGCGGCGACGACAACGAGCCGGTCGTGGAGAATCCCGGGGAGTGACGGGATTCCCCGGCCACGCCTGAACGACTAACCTACTAACCTACTAAGCTACTAACCTACTAAGCTACTATGACACGCGAAACCTGGAAATTCATCATTCAGATGGTCATCTCGATTCTCACGGCCATCGCCACCACGCTGGGGGTCACCTCGTGCATGGGCGCAGTATGACAAGAAGAGAATCATGAAACTGGGGGCTGGTATCCTGATATAAGGATGCCGGCCTTCCTTTATTTATGTCACACCTCAAAATATCGCGTTAAAATCCTCAAAACATTATCTCATTCTAACAAAATATTGTACCTTTGCCCTAAAAATAGGGCGAAGATACTCACGCTCGACAAAAAAGAAAGGACTTTCTTTGTTTTGTTCTCGCTTAACCGTATCTTTGCAAACTGAATCATTCACCCCCAAAGCAAAGATACAATGCTGAACATCGAACTCGTTGACCGCCTCTACGCCCAGCTGCCGCGCGAGCAGCAACAGCAGCTCATCGCCCGGCTCTTCAAGCAGAGCAAGCAGACCATGGCCTATTTCCGCCGCACCAAGGACATCAGCCTCTCCAAACTGGAGACGCTGGCCGACTTCTTCTGCATCCCCCTCGATGCCCTCCGGCAGAGCAGCACCACTCCCCCACTCCATACGGAACGCGACACCCAGCTCGTCATGGAAAACGAACAGCTACGCCATGAAATCGACCACCTTCAAGCCCTGCTCCGCTCGAAGGAGGAAACCATCGAGGCGAAGAACGAAACCATCAGCACGCTGAAATCACAACTCTTGCAGAACCAATAGAAACAGTTTCAGGCTACCGACACAACTGATTTTATAGTCCTGTTTGTCATAGATACCCTTAAGAAAGTCAATGTGCTTATGGCTGAGGGAGTTCTTGTATTCATCGAAGTGGACAATCATGTTGCTGACCTCGGCGCACTTATCACCCATTGCATAGTAAGTAGTGCTCTCCAGATTACTGACCTCCGGGTTGCGCTGAAACATGCTGATGATGCTTATGGCAAACTCCGTCTTTCCCGTGCCTTTCTTACCGTAGATATTCAGCAAAGGAAAAGAGCGCGTACTGTCGATGATGATGTCACGGAACAGGGAAGCCATATAAAAGCAAAGCGCCACCACCC
>Ga0256407_10010807_pt1 | contig 12756 bp, 4 predicted proteins | sample RumenRJG_04DNA_FD_193489 | JGI IMG/M metagenome (GOLD analysis project Ga0256407, IMG submission 193489) | Bovine rumen microbial communities from Lethbridge, Alberta, Canada - RJG_04 | ecosystem: Host-associated > Mammals > Digestive system > Stomach > Rumen | place: Canada: Alberta | collected... | reverse complement strand
TCTCTTTTCCTTTTTTTCCTTTTTTTTTTTATCTTTATCCTTATCATCTTTCTTTTCATTTTTATTATCTTTAGGATTATTTTTCTTTTTATTATTCTCTTCAATTTTCTCAGCAACATCTCCAGGATATTCCCATTGAATAGTAACAGGGCCATCATTACATAAATCAACATTCATATAAGCACCAAAAGTTCCAGTTTGAATTTTATTAGGATCATATTTTTTTTTAACACAATCAACAATTTTATCAAATAAAACTTTAGCAGGTTCACCATTCATAGCAAAATGAAAATCTGGTTTATTTCCTTTAAAAACTTGATATAAAGTAAATTGTGATACTAGTAAAATTTCATAATTTAATGATTTTACACATTCTTTCCATCTTGTTCCTTTTGAATCATCCCATAAACGTAAATTTAAAAATTTGTCAGTTATGTGATCTATAAATTCATCATTGTCTTTGTCATTTATTCCTACTAATATTAATAATCCTGGACCAATTTTTCCTACTATTTGGTTATCAACTGTTACTGAAGCATGTTTTACTCTTTGAATTATTAATTTCATTTTTTTTTTATTTTTAATTTTTTTTTTTTTAAAAAATAGTTTATTTATATTATTTTATATGTAATTGTTATTTTATTTTATTTTATTTATAAAGGAAGTTTTTTTAATAAAGGATTTTTTGATTAGAGGATTTTTTTTATGTATTCATATGTTTTTTGAGATTGGCTTTTTTGTAATATATTATTTTTTTTTAATTGATTTCCATTAAAACTATTTGCTCGAGGAATTCCTACATTATTTATATTTATATTTCTGTTTTTATTACTACTATTACTCAATATATTATATTGAAGATTATTATAACTTCTATTTGTAAAATATTCAATTGAATTTTGTAAAGTATTATCAAAATTTTGATTTTGAATATTTTGATATTTTTCTGTATCATAATTATTTTTTGGATATGAATTAATTAATGATTGTACTTTTTTATGTTGAAATATTCCTAAATTGTTATTATATCTTAAATAAATATTATTTAATTCTTCTTTAATTTCTTCAAAATTTTTTTCATTTTCTTCTATTTTTCTTTCTATTTCATTTAATATTTCTAAGAGAGTATTATATTCTTGATTTAATTTCATTTGAATTTCATTATTATCATAATTTTCTTTTTCTTGTAAATTGTGTATTTTTTGATTTATTGATTCTTTTTCATTATTTAATTTACCTAATTCTTCACATACTTTAATCCCAAAATTAAATAATTTTCCTAATTTTAAATCTTTAATATTATGAATTTGAATTATTAAATTGCATAATTTAATTATATTATCTTTTTCTTTTTTATATTGTTGAATTTTATTTTTATATATTTGATTATCATTTAAATTAAAATAATCTATTTTCCTATTCCCAAATGATTTTTTTAATTTTATATTCTCTTCAATTTGTTTATTTAATTCTTCATTAAGTGAAATAATTTCATTTTGTTTTTCTTGAATTTCATTAGAATTTATTTTTAATTTATTATCTAAATCATATATTTTAGAATTAATATCATTATAATTATCATTATTATCTAAAACTTTATCATAAATTGTAATAAATTCATCATGAATTATTTTAAGTAAATCTTCAATTAATTGATGTATTTCAGAGTCATGAATACTATCTAAATTATATTGTTCTATTACTGATAAATTATTTACTTTTGAAAATAATAATTTTAAATTTTGAATAAAATTTTCTGATAAAATTTTATTTGTATCAATTTTTATTATTTGATTATATATTTCTATATATTTTATTATCAAATTCCTAACTAAGTCTAATGATTGTTTTATATTTGAAATATATTCATTAAAATATATAAATTTTTCTTCATATTGTGACAATTCTTTAATTGTATTATTTAATTGATTTTGTAAATTATTATTTTTCTCTTTTTTATTACCTTTGAATGGTTCATTTAATTTATTTTTTGAATTTCCTAAAAGTTGTTTTAAATTAGAATTTTCTATTATTAATTCATTTATCATTTTATTTTGTGAAGATAACTTATTTTTTAAATTTGAATTTTCATTTAAATATTGTTTCCTTTCTTCTTGTAATTCAATATCATTTTCATTTATAATCTTATTATAGTAAATATTATTATTATCATAAATATCCTCATTTTCAATTTTAATATTTTTATCATTTGGATTATGAAAAGAGATGATTTTTTTATTATCTTTTTTATAATTATCATTTTTTAAATCATCAACTTTATTTTTTTCATTCATATATATTTCAATTTCAGATTTAAGTGAATTAACAAGAGCTTGTGATAAAACTAATTCTTTTCTATATTCTTCAGCTTCATTTCTTATTTTTACAAAATCGATTACTTCATCAGAAGTAATATACTTTTTTAATAAATTACTTTTAATCAAATCATTATCAATAGTTTGTTTTAATAAAGCAATCATATTTCTTTGTTCTTCAGTTACTAAAGTTTCTTCTTTTAATAATTCAATAGTTTTTTCATGTTGCTGTTTTAAATTTTTATATTTCTCTTTTAATTTCTTATATTTATCATAATTTTCATTACTTTCATTACTATTTTCATTACTATGAATATTATTATTATTATTATTTTTATTTATTAAATCATTATAACTTTTTAATAAATTAATATATTGTTCATATAATTGATCATATTTATCTTTTTGATTACTTTTTGGTGAAATTTTAAGTGATTCTCTACTTAAAGTCTCTTCTGTTATTGGTAATTCTTCAATTGGATTTAATTGTTTTAATCTTTTTTCACATAAATATTTATATTTTGTTAAATCATTTAAACGTTTTGCTTGCTCTTGTATTTTTGATTCTAATTGTTCTATATAATTATTATTTGTTTTTAATGTTGTTTTTTGAGGATCTGTTATATTTTTTGATGATGATTCAATTTGATAATTATAATCTTCTAAAAATTTTTCTTTTGATTTTATTTCCTTTATTATATTATCTTTTTGATAATTCTTTGAATTTTTATTTGATTTTTTTGCTGATGATGAATAATCATTTTGATTTGATATTGAAGATGATTTTCTACTGTTACTTTTATTTGAAATATATGAATTATCTAAATATCGAGAATTTTTTTTCATAAATTATTATTTTAATTATTTGAAAATATTTAATTTTAAAAAAAATTTAAATAAAAAAATAATTTTTTATTTCCATATTTTAAATATATTAAAACGTCTTTTAAAAAGAATTAATTTTATATTAGAAATAATTATATTTAATCACAATTTAAGAACTTATACTACAAAATATTTTCAAATTATTTATCACAAAAAATATAATATTTAAATTGACATTTTATTAATCAATTATTATCAATTAATTAAAAAATAGGATATATAAATATATATAAAACAAAATTAAAAAAATTTTCATAATAATACTAAAACCAATTCAAAAAAAAAATTAAAAATAAAATAAAAATTCCAATAAAAAATTTAAAATTAATTAAAAAAAAGATGACAGACAATCCTTTACTCCCAAAAAAAGACAAAGATTCCGATTACTACATAAAAAAGAAAATGAAAAATGCACATGATTACGAAATACTAATCCAAAAAAAAAAAGCTGAAATAGACATTCAAAAAAAATCCCCTCATGTAACATCAGAATTATCAAAAATTTTTGTTTGTGTTCGTAAACGTCCAATCTCCGATAAAGAAATAGAAAATGGAGAAATTGATTGTGTCTCAGCATTAAATCCAAAAATTTGTATTTATGATTGTAAAATGAAAATAGATGGTTATACAAAATATATAGACACAAATGAATTTTATTATGATAATGTTTTTGATGAAGGTGAAGATACTCAATCAGTTTATGAATGTACTATTGAACCTACTATGCCTATTTTATTAAATGGTGGTGTTGTTACTTGCTTTGCTTATGGACAAACTGGAAGTGGGAAAACTTTTACTATGAAAGGTATTCAAGATGAAGCTATTGAAAGTTTATTTTATGAATTTGGGAAATTTCCTGGAAGATTTGAATTTTATGTTAGTTTTTTTGAAATTTATACTGGGTTGTTATATGATTTACTTAATAATAGAAATAAAGTTGCTGCTCTTGAAGATAAAAATAATAAAATTCAAATTTATGGTTTGGAAGAAAAAAAAGTTAATTCACCTGATGAGATGAAAGATATTGTTGATTATGCTAATACGGTTAGAACTACTCATAATACTGTTACTAATGAAACTTCTTCAAGAAGTCATGCTATTTGTAATTTTACTGTTAGGGAAATTGATCATCCTGAAGAAGAATATGCTAAATTAACTTTGGTTGATTTAGCTGGTAGTGAAAGGGCAACTGAAACACAAAGTAATAATAAAAGTAGATTAGCTGAAGGAGCTGAAATTAATAAAAGTTTATTAGCTTTAAAAGAATGTATAAGAGCACTTGATGTAAGAAAACAAACTGGTAATAGTGACCATCATGTTCCTTTTAGAACTAGTAAATTAACTTTAGTTTTGAGAGATTCTTTCATATCAAAAAATAATAATAGTAAAATTATTATGATTAGTTGTGTTAGTCCAGGTTATTCTTCTGCTAATCATACAATAAATACATTAAGATATGCAGATAGATTAAAAGAAAAAACAGCAGCAATGAATAAAAATAAAAATTATATAGAAAATAATGCATCAAATAATCATTCTAATAATAGAAATATGAATAATAATAATAGTAATCATAATTCAAATAGTAATATTCATGGAAATAAACAAATGAATTTCCCATATAAATTATCAAATTTTAATAATGTAAATACATCAAATAATGGAAAAAAAAGAGCAAATACACAAATAAATAAAACTAAACCAAAACCAAGAAAACAAGTTAAACAAATACAACAACCTCCCATGATTTTTGACAATCCAGCAGATGATGATTTAATGGAGGATAATATTGAAAATTTGAATATGAATCCAATACCAATACAAGAGCCACCACATACAAATAATAGAAAAAATAATAATAGACGTGTTCGTGAAAATTATCATACAAATCCTAATAATAATGATAGTAAATTATCTAAAAGTAATAAAGTTTTAGATGAAGATGATAATTTTTATAATAATGATGATAAGGAATTAGAAGAAAAACAAGATTATTTAATTTCTTCTCATATGAATGTTATTAAAGATGAAGCTAAGTTATTAACTGAAGAAGGAAATTTAATTTCTGATATTAAAGGAGTTACTAATGAAAATTATACTATGGATGAATATGCGAAAAGATTGGATGAAATTATTGAAAGAAAGTTAGAATATTATAAAGAGTTAAAAAAGAAAATACAAGAATATAAAAAAATGGTACAAAAGTAATTTTTTATGTTTAAATATTTCATCTTTGATTATTCTATTATATAGATTTTTGATTATTAAATATTATCAATTATTAATCATTGATTTATCTTTTTAGAAAAAAATTATTTTAAAATTAATTTAAAAAAAAATAAATATTTAAGTTTAAAAGAAATACTAGATTTTAGAATTTTTTTATATTCTAAACAACTATAGAAATGTATATTTATTTAGTATAAAATAATATTTTTAATTTTTTTAATAAATAACATTAAATAATTTTTTTGTAAATAATAAAATAAATTATTTTATTCATTAAAAATGACTTCTTTTAATGAAAAAATGATTTATTTAGATAATGAAAAAATATTTGATATTGCAAATAAATCAAATGATATTTTAATTACTCATTCAATGTTTATGTCTAAAATTCAATCTTATCAAATATATATTAGAAATATAAAAAGAATTTTAAAAATTCTTGATATAAAAAAAAATAAAGAAGAAATAACAAAAACATTAAAACAAAAACTAATTGAAAATAATAAATTATTTTTAAACGACAATAATAAATTAAAAAAAGAAGTAGATTACATAAAAAAAATATATGAAAAAAAAGTAGAAGAAGAAAACAAAAAAATTTCAGGTTTAAATTTTTATTTAGATAAACTAAATGAAGATAAATTTATTTTAGAAAATACACTTTCAACAAAAAATGTATATATTAGATTATTTAATAAAGCCTTAAATCAAATAAAAACAAATCAAAAATCTCTAAATTCTCATGAAAGATATATATTATATAGTAAAAATGTAGGATTTGAACATCAAAATGAATTAATAAATATACAAAATGAATTAGCAAAAATATCAAAAGAACATAATCAAGAAATTTTAAAAACTGAAAGATTAGAATCAAAAATAGAAGATTTAAGAAAAGAAATATTAGAATCAAAAAATATAATAAAAAGTGCAAGAAATGTAGGAGTAAAATTAATGAGTGATAGATTTATTTTTGAAAAAGGAATTGATGATGAAGAAGATGATTATAATTTAAGTAATTTATTTAATGAATTTGATTTTGAATATTCTGATTCTTTTGATGACGATAGTCAAATTAATTATGATATTGATATTGATTTTGGAATGGAAAATTTAGAAAAAAAAAAAAAATCAAAAATTAATTTACTTTTACCTTTTAATAATAATCACATAAATTCTGATTTGATAAATGATAATAAAAAATTAAGTAATGATATTAATGATAATGAAATTTGTTCTAATGAAAGAAAAAATAGTAATGAAAATGATGAAAATATTGAAAATAACATAGTTAAAGATGTTAATATTCCTATTTTGAATTTAAATCAAATTGAATTTAATAAATGTAAAATTCAATATAATAAAAATATTGGAAATGAAAATGAAAGAGAAATTGAAATTGAAGAAAATGAAGATGCAAAAATTGAAAAATTAAAAAAAGAAATTAAAAAACAAAAAGAGAAAAAGAAAAAATATAAAAATATAATATATAAATTTGAGGAATATTATAAAAAAATGGAACATATAATTAAAAATAAGGAATTTATAAATAATTCATTTGAAAGAAAAAGCTTTGATAATTTAAAATTAAATAAAATATCAAAAGAACAAATTATAAATTAAAATATAAAAAAATGAATAATTATATATTTATAAATAAATAATATATAAAATATCAAAATAAATATAAAAATAAAATCAATAAAATAATAATAAAAAAAAATTATTTTAATAATATTTATTAATTTTAACTAAAAGTAAAATAACCCAAAAAAAATTTTTTATTTTTAAAAAAATGTCAGAAATTTCACAAAGAAAAGAAATTCCAAAATACAAAATAATATTTTTAGGAGATCAAGGAACAGGAAAATCATGTATATTAAATAGATTTGTAGAAGATAAATTTGATGATAATTACCAAGCAACAATAGGTTTAGATTTCCAAAGTAAAAATGTAAAAATTGACAATCAAGATGTTCATTTATTATTATATGACACAGCAGGACAAGAAAAATTTCGTTCTTTAATACCAATGTATACAAGAGATGCAAATATTATAATTTTAGTATATGATATCACAAGAAAAGAAAGTTTTAATCATATTCCAGATTGGATTAATGGTTTAACTAATGTTAATTTTGATAATGTTATTTTTGCTTTAGTTGGTAATAAAATTGATTTAGATGATAAAAGAGAAGTTAGTAAAGAAGAAGGAATTAAACTTGCTGAAGAAAAAAAATGTATTTTTGAAGAAGTTAGTGCTAAAACTGCAGAAAATTTTTCTGAGTTATTTTATAAACAATTATTTGATGAAATTGTTAATAAATTTAAACCTGGTGTTAATGGTAATGATAATGAAATTAATGATGAAGGTAAAATTAAAATTGATGATAATACAAATAAAAAGGAAGAAGGAAAAAAATGTTGCAAATAATTATTTTTTAATTTATTTATTTTAAATTTTTTGATTCATATTATTTAAAAAGTCAAATAAATATAATTTTTATTTAATTATTTTTTTGTGTATTTAAATAAAATATTATATCAGATTTTTTTCTACTATCCTTGAGGTTCAACATGAAAAATTTCAGTTGTCCCTATCAAATTATGTCATCATAAATATAATATTTTATTATATTTGTTTTTTATTCTTGGTCAAATTTTTTTTTAATGAACTTTTAAATTTTTCCTTTTTTTTTTTGATTTTAAAATTTGCCTTTTTTTAATTTCTTCTTTTTCATTTTTCTAAACCTAAAATAAAATTATATATTATTGTTAATTAAAATTTAATATTTTAGGAAAATTAAAGTTTATATCAGATGGTGATGCATGTAATGCTTTTCATATTGAAAATCAATACCGTTTAAATATATTATCATCATTTTAAAAAAAGGAGAAAAAAAATTGGGAAAATAATCCTTACCTTTTTCTTCTTTGTTTTACATTTTATTTAATTTATTATTTTAGATATATTTATATTAATTCATTTCAAATTAATTAAAAAATATTTTTATATAATAAATAAAAAATAAAAATATTAAAAACATAATATAAAAAACATAAAAATAAATTATAATAAAAAACAAAATTTTGATGGGATTTAAACAGATAATAAATCCAGTTATAATCATTTTATTATTAAAATTAAATACAACAGTATCCGATAATCTTTTTTATCCTGAAGATATAAGTTCACTTGATTATTTAGTAACTTCAGAATCAGGAAATGAATATCATTTAGCATCATTTTATCCAACAGATGATACAGAAATTTATAAAGATTTAAAAAATGGAATTTTAATTTTTCCTTTATCAACAAATAATATTTTTTCCTTATATTGTCCATCTGTAACTTCTGCTGTTGATACAATGACCTCAATTACAACAACTGATACTGAATGGACCATTTTAACAATGGAAAGTGCTAATACTCCTCCTAGATTATTTTTAAATCAAAATAATTTTCAAAATAATAATTTTGTTTTTAATGTTATTTCACCTGTTAGTTTAATAAATAATGATGAAATATCAATTTTGAAATTTTCAAATACTTTATTTAATAATAATAATGATATTATTTATAATATTTATTTATGGTTTTCTCCTAATACAGTACCAACTTTGTCTATTCATTGTGCTATGGATAATTCTTGTGCTTCTTATGGTTCTGGAAAAATAATTGGAAATTTTAATCCTGGTGAAACTTATCAAATTTTATTTTCATATTATAATAATAATAATTTTGTTTTTCCAAATAAAGGTAATTTAGAATGTCCAACAAATAAATTATATATTAATGGAAATATCAAAATCAAACAAATTAAATTGACTTATACTCTTAATAATGATATTTCATGTACATCATCAAGTAATTGTCCTACTGGTTTTTACTGTAAAAATTCTTTATGTGAAAAATGTGATGGGAGAGCAAGTGTTTGTGAATCAAAAACTTCTATTAAAAGATGTGGAAGATTTACTCAACAATGGGAAACTCCAATTGTGACTGATTCATCTTCAAATCCTTGTATTGCTGATTATTTTAATATTAATTCAATGGATAAAATTACTTTTTCTATGAGTCCTATTAAAGATGGTGCTGCTTCAATGTCTTTTTGGTTTTATACTATTAAACCTGATTCAACAAATAATGGTATTCTTCATATTACTTTAAGTGATTTTGTAACAGTTACAATAATTGCTAATGAACTTCATAATTATTATGATATTTATGTTATTGGATATGAATTATATCATAAAGCTTATGGTAAGGTTATTAATGAAATCAAAGATAGAAATGAATTTCTTAATTTTATCACAAATATTTTTCCTTTTAAAAATTGGTATATTAAAAAAACAATACAAAAAGTTGATCGTTGGGTATATATTAGAGTTGGCTTTAATTATCATATGAATTCTGGTAATACAAATAAATTATCATTAATAATTCAATATTTGAAAAAAGATAGTTCAGAATCATTTTCTGAAACAGTGAATAAAAATTTAGATAATGAATATATATATGGAATTGAAGGATTATCCGATAAACAAAGTACAATTCATTATAAAAAATTTTACAGAAGTTATGACCATTCATATGTATATATTACAAATTATAATTATAACAATCAAATATATTTAAAAAATTTATATGTTTTTGCTACTGATTTACCAAATACAGGAACAGATGGTTTTCAATATTATGCATTTGAATCTATTTTTGAATCAAATATTGATTTTCCTGAATTAATTCTTGCATCACCATTTAATAATATTGAAGGTTCTGATGGAAGTTATAAAATAAAATATTATTTTTATGACACTTCAATAACTTCAGGAAATAACAAAATTGAAATAACTACAATAGTAACAGGAGGAACTGATGATACAGTTTTTTCTTATTATCCTAAATTATATAGATTAAATTTAATAACAAATGAGAATAATTATTTTAGTAATTATGATTTACAACTTTCTTCTTTAACTGTTTCATCCAACATAAAATATTTATTCAATGATAATAAAGGTTTTTCATGTGATTCAGGCTATTATGTTAACATTTCATCAATGACATGTCAAACTTCATGTGAAAATCAACAAAATGTTATGAAGGGATTAAATATAAATGATCATGGAATTTGTACAACAACATGTGATAATTCCTTTTGTAGGAATACAAATGTAAAAGGAACATCATGTATGTCAAATTATTTTGACTTATATGATATATGTTTAGTAAATGAAGATTCAACTCAAAATTATACAACTTCTGTAAATAGAGGTTCTTTATATTATAGTTATTTTTACAATTTACCTACTATAACTATTAGGTTACCAACAACATATAATAATTATTATTTAAAATTTAATTTTAGATTTGAACCTAATAAATTTATTAGACCTGGAATTGAATTTAAAGGGAATAAAATTTATATCATTTATACTGATTCATTTAAAATTTGGCATGATTATCATTTTACATATATTGGAATTGAAGATTCTAATGGAAATAATGGAAAAAATTTAAGACCATTTTTCAATTTAGATAATAAGAATCAATTTCTTATAAGAGTAAAATATGAAAATGAAATTTACAAAGGAAGTATATATTTAAATAATAATTTAAATTATCAAGTATCATTTACAGCAAGTCCATTATCACAATTTATATTTTGTCATGTTGATCAAAATGAAGATAATTGTAAAAATATATATTGGACATCAGGTTTTTATGATAATATAAGAATATATAATGTTGATAATAATGATTTAATTAATGACAACACTGTATACAATTCTCATATTTATGATGATGTTTTTGATTATCTAAATTATGTTAACCAAAATACACCATTTAATCCAATAATGATTGATACAATAGATATTCCTCTTTCATTAAAATCTATAAGAGGAAATAAATTAACAATGATAAATAATAATAAAGATGATAGTTCTGTAAGACAAAATAGTCAAATAATTAATCTTATTCCAACATCAAATCCTGAAAATATTCAACTTTATAATTATGGTGAAAAACAAGATATTCCACATAGAAAAACAGCCCCAACAACAGGATATACTGAATATACAAGTCCTGAAGGAAATGATATAGAATGCGTTAAAGGAGTATCTTGTTATGGGGAAGGAATTCCAAGTGATATAAGTATAGATACTAATAAAAAACCTGATATATTATTTTCTCAAGAATGTAGAGTTTGTAATAATCAGAATTATTATTTTAAGTTTTCAAATTGTGAAATATTTCCTTCTTTATATAAAGGATATTATGTTTTACCTTTTCCATTTTATGAGAATTCTGGAGTTGTTGAAAGTGAAAGTGGGAATAGAAATATTGTTATTAATACTATAACTAGTGATAAAAATGATAGATTTGCTATTTCATTTTGGTTAAAATTAATTAGTTTTCCCGATAAAAATGATAATTATGCTGAAAGAATAATTGGTGAATTTGGTAATTTAATTATTGGTTATTTAATAAATAGTAAAAAAATGATATTCCATAAATCTGATGAGACAACAACATATATTGCTTCTTCAGATTATCCAAGTGAATATTTTGGGAAATATATTCATATTTCATATAGTTATTATAAATATGGTTTAGGATTTACTTCTTATTTTAATAATTTTTTTTCAATTCAAATTAATAATAAAGAAATTCCAATTTCATCATCTAATACAAATAAAGACATGAATTTAAATTCAATTATTTTTTATTCAAATAATTTTTATGGTACAATGGCAAAATTTGATATCTATAATTATAATATGATTGGTTCATATGCATTTACAACAAATACTTATTATACAATATCTCCAATAATAAAAGTCATTGATGGCGAACATGATGAATGTTTAAATGGTGAGAATATTAAATGTATAATTGATTATGATATTGTTTTTGATGAAAAACAATATCCAAGTAGTGCATTTCCTTTACCCAAAAAAATATATCAAACTGAAAATGATGCATATACTATTGAAGATTGTAATGATAAATGTGGTTCTTTTTGTTATTCAAAAGATGATGAAGAATCATGTGCTTGTAGTAATGAAAATTTCTATGATTATTTAGTCTTTTCTCAAGATAAGACAATGGTTAAATGTAGAAAATTAGATGCTTTTGATATACAAAGATTTAAAGAAATTCAAATTAAGAATTTACCTTCTACTTCTGACTATAAAGGGGGATTTGATTTTTGGATATTTATTCATTTTACAAAATTATATAAAGAATCAATATCAAGTGGATTAGCTCTTAAAATTGAATATGGAATAAATATAAATATAAATATAAAAGTAGATTCTA
>Ga0256407_10010806_pt1 | contig 12757 bp, 9 predicted proteins | sample RumenRJG_04DNA_FD_193489 | JGI IMG/M metagenome (GOLD analysis project Ga0256407, IMG submission 193489) | Bovine rumen microbial communities from Lethbridge, Alberta, Canada - RJG_04 | ecosystem: Host-associated > Mammals > Digestive system > Stomach > Rumen | place: Canada: Alberta | collected... | reverse complement strand
TTTTTATGTCTTTTGATACTTCTACTTGTTTAAAACCATATTTTTGAAGAGCTTCTATGAAACGATCACGTAAATTTCTACCTCTTGCAAAGACACTTAGTGACATTTTTTTAAATATTTTTTTTTTATTTTTTTATTTTGTTTTTTTTTTATTTTTTTTTTTAATTTTTTATTTTATAATTTTATATTTCATTGTTTTTTTATTTTATTTATTTTATTTCTGTTTTTTTTTATTTATTTTTTATTAAAATGGGAAATATTGAAAGTAATAGAATTGGATTTAATTTTATGAATATAAATAATGAAAATAATAATATCAAAAGGGTTAATGATGATTATTATATTAATAGAAAAAAAGATGTTCCTGCAATGTTGAAAATTGTAAATGAAGAAGAAAATAAAAATAAAGATTTTAAAGTATTAAATAATAATATAAGTAAATCAACTTCAAATTTAATTAAAATTAATAAAGATGAAAATGAAATAATTAAATTTAAAAAACCAGAAAAATCAAAATCAAAAATAGATTTAACATTTAATAAAATATTTAAATTTAATCGTTCATCAATAAGATCAAAAACAATAAACCAAACATCAGTATTAAATAATAAATTATTAGAAATAAAAAATGAATTAAATAATCAAAAAATAGAATATTTAAATCAAAATGATTTTGAATTAAATTTTATAAGAAATGGAGATGAAATAAGAAATTCATACATATCAAAATTAATAACAAAAAATATTTTAACAATCCAAAAAGAAAAATCTCATAATTCAATAATAATATTTGATTGGGATGATACATTATTCCCAACATCATCATTAATAAAAAATGGAATTTATACTGATAATATAATATTAACAGAAAAAGAAAAAGAAAAAATTGCAAATTTAGAAGAATTAGTTTTAAAAGTTTTAACATTATCAATTGAAAAAGGTGATACTTTTATAATAACAAATGCAGGGAAAGGTTGGGTTGAATTTTCTAGTATGAAATATTATCCAAAAATAAAAAAAGTTTTAGAAAAAATAAAAATTATAAGTGCTAGAGAAAATTATGAAAATAAATATCCAAATAATTCTCAAATGTGGAAAATGTTATCTTTTTTAGATGTATATAAAAATTTAAATTGTAATTTAGTTACTAATATTATTTGTTTAGGTGATTCTTTTATTGAAATTCAAGCTGGATTAAAATTGGCTTCTATGTTTACACAAGCCTTTATTAAAGTTGTTAAATTTAGAGAGTGTCCAAAATTTGATGAATTGATTAAACAATTAAAGTTAATTTATGATCAATTTAATTCTATATATTCTTCTGTAAAAAATTTAACTATTAAAGTTGAGAAAAAGAAAAGATAAAAAAAGTATTTTTTTATATTGCTGTATTCTTTTTTAATATTCTTAATAATAATCAATACATGCTAATTTTTATATTTATATATTAGTTTTAACAATAAAGTTTTATTTTTTTTTTTAATTTATAAATCTTATATTATAAATAAATATCAATTTGAAAATAAATCAAATGAATCTGATGATTCATATATTGAATCAGTATTAAATGATTTTACTGTTATAGATGATGATGATGATTTATTTTCATTTGTAAAACTTTTATTATATTTTTGATTTGATTTATTAATTTGTTGTTTGACTAATTCTCTAAAATTATTATTATTTTCATCTATACTATGTATACTTGATGTTTCAATACTTAAGTTTATTTTATTATTTTTTGAATTGTTCTTTTGATTTATAATTTCTTCATTACCATTATTAATAAATAATTCAAGACTATTATTATTATTTTCATTTGAATTTTCAATAATTGAATTTTGAAAAATATCATTAAACATTTTATTATTTTTGAAATTCTTTAATCTTTGAATATAATCATTTTTAACAATATCTAAAATATTATTATTATCATCTCTTTTATTTTCATTATTAAAATAAACTATAATATCATCAAATAATTCATTACATTTATTTTTGTTTATAAAATCTAATTCTTCTTCTAAATCCAATTTTTTTTTCCATTGTCCTTTAATTATTTTAGAAATATTTTCATCAATTTTAATTTTATTTAGAGAATAATTTTGAATATAATTAATTGGAGATGAAGGACTTGATTCACTTGTATATGAAGTTGTATCAATTCCATTGTTTGAATTAATTGGATTATAATCTAATTCATTTCCTTTAATTGCTTTTATTTTATTCATAAATTTTAAATTTGATTCTTCTAAAACTTTATTACTATAATTATTTCTTAATTTAATTCTGTCTATTACTTTTTTTGTCTCTAATTTTGATTTAAAAAATGGTAATTTTCTCATATTTATTTTATAGATTAATTAATTTATTTATTTAAAATTAATACTTTAAAATAAATTTAAATAGAATTTTTTTTTTAATTTTTTAATTCAAATATTGACAAATCTTTATTTAATGATTAATAAATAATCAATTATAAAATTATCTATAAATATTCTAAAAAAAATAAAAAAATGGAAAGAAAATATAAATAAAATATATATATTAAAAAATATAAATTTCCTCATAATATAGTAAATTTAAAAAAGAAAATTATCAAAATTTAAATAATATAATTTATCATAAAAATTTCCTTATTAAAAAATAAAAAAATAAAAATTAAATTTTTTTAAAATACAAAAAATAATTTTAAAAATGTCGTTCCATACAGATGGATTCGACGGTAGTTATTACAACCAAAAAATCCCTTTATCAGTAACAACATTTTATATCATATTAAATCATATTAAAAATTCATTTAACACTTTATTAAATGGAATGAATAAAAAATTATTAAATAAATTTACAGAAAAAGTTTTTGAATTATGTGGTTTAAATAAAAAATATGAAGATATTCTTGAAGAAAAATCTCAAATTATAATAAATAAAACTGATGAAATTATATCATTAAGAGAAAAAATTGAAGAAATGGAAAATCAAATTAAACAAAATGAAAATAAACCATTAAATGTTATTCCTGAAATGTTATGTTCAAAATGTGGTGGCTCATTAGAAGAGTCTTTTAATAGTGAAGTTCTTACTGAAAATAAAAAAATTATTTCTGAACAATTTGCTTATATTGAAAAAATGCAAAAAGAAATTTCAAAATTAAAATCTAAAAATGAAATTAATGAAAGTAGATTAAAAGATTTAGATTTAATTAAAGAAGAATTTAAAAATTTACAAGATGCTATTTTAAAAGAAAAAAATGATAAAATTGAAATTGCAATTCAAACTGAAAATTTAGATAATAAAAATTCAATACCAAAAAATAAAAATTCAAATAATACAAATAAAAAAAAAACACAAAAACCAATTAAGAAAAAAAATGTAGAAAGTCCAACAAATAATAATAATAATAATATATTATTTAAAACTGGAAATATTTCAATTAATACTAATAATATTTTTACAACATCAAATTTTTCTAATTCATTAAGTAATAATATTAATACAAATAATAATAATTCAATTACAAATGATTCAATTTTATCTTTAAGATATGATAATAGTGTTTTGGCTTCAGAATTAATTTCTTTAAATAAAGAAATTACAAAAGTAAAAAGTGAAAATAGAATATTAAATGAAAAAAACTCAAAGTTTGAAAAAGAAAAAAAAGATATTAATGATAAATTAAAAAATAAAAATGAATTATATGATAAAGTTAAAAAAGAAAATGAAGAATTAATTAATTTAATAAATAATTCTAAATATAAAAATATAATAAACACAGAGAATGAAAATAAAAAATTAAGAACAATTTTACAAAAGAATGAAAATGATATAGATAAATTAAAAACTGAAAATGAAAATCATAATAAAAAATTATCAGAACAAAGTTCAATTATATTAAAAATGAAAGGTGAATTAGAAAAATTTAATAAATACAAATCAGAAAAAGAAAATTTAGTTTTAGAAAATGTAAAATATGAAACAGAATTAAAAAGATTAAAATATGATATAGAAGAAAATCAAAATTTAATAGAAAAAAAAGATATAATAATTCAAAATAAAGAAAATGAAATTCAAAAATTAAATAATGATATAAATTATTTAGCTTTTAATACAAAAAAATATAAAAGTGATGCTGAAAAAGCATTAAATGATGCTTTAGCTTATCAAGAAATAGTAAAGACTTTAGAAGAACAATTAAATCAATATAAAGATGTAATTAATTCAATAAAAGAACAACAAATGATTATAAAACCAAAAAATAAATAAATCAAATATATTTAATTTATGTTTTAACAAATTATAAATATTTGAATAATTTATTCCTAATTTTTATAATTTTTAATAAATACAATTTTTTTTTATTTTTTTTTTTTCATTTTTTCAAATTTATAAGACTAACTCCACCTTGACTTAATAAACTACCAACTGTTTCATTATCATTGTCATAATTAATTGTATTATTTTTTGTTATAAGAAGATTTTCACTGACTGCATTTTCAAGATCATCTAAAAATTGTTCATGTTGATTATCTAAAATATAACATTCTCTCTTTTCTAAAAGTTGAGTATATGATTTTAAATTAAAATATGCAATTATTTTTATAAAAATTGTACATAATGATATTGCAAATATTAAAATATCTATTTGAAGATCTGAATAATCATCAATAAATGTTTCACTATCTTCTGAAACAATTTCTTTTAATTGAACAATTAATATTATTATTACATATAATGAAGCAAAGAAAATATAAATAAAAGTTAATATCCTTGAAAAAAAAGATTTTTTAATTAATAGTAATAACAACAATAACATAAATGAAATTGAAGAAATTAAAATTGTATATTTTACAAAGTATATATAATATGTATTTTCTTTTGTAAATTTATTCTCTATTAAACGGAGAATTGATGAAAAAATTAAATCTCCTATTATAAAAATAACACAATGTATATATTTTTTTGTTATTAATGTTGTTAATACTCTATCTATAATTGTATTTTATTATTTTATTACCTTCTGGTTCTGGATTTGACACATTAGATGAAAAAGAATATTTCATATTTAAAATTTATCAAGTTCTTTTTTTATATTTATTTTTTTATATTTAAATTTTTATAAAATAATTTTTTAGTATTAACTTTTAATATATTTAATGTTTTTAATTTAATAATATTTTTCTAATTATAATTTCTTAATTATAAATTGAAATTAATAATTGATTTTAAATTTAAATGGAAAATAAAATTCAGGAAATTTTAAATAAATATGAAATAAAAGAGGATTTTTTTTCATATTTAAGAACATTTTCATCAAATATTGATTTTGAAAGAAAAAAATTATTTCCCTTAAAAGAATTATCAATAAATAATGAATTAGTAAATGTTTTATATGGTAATTCCTATTTGAAAACATTAGAAGAACAAATAATTGAAAAAAAAAAAGAAGATTTTTTTTTTAAAAGTGGAGACCCAGAATTAAATTTAACATTAGAAGGAGGATTTTATAAAGGAAAATTATATCAAATAATTGGACCTTCTTTATCAGGTAAAACAACATTAATAAATTCAATAATAAGTGAAAATATAAATTTAGATAATATAAAAATATTATGTTTTTCATTTATAAATGAAAATATTAATATAAATAATTTTCCAAATAATAAAAATATTAATATTATTTCTGAATGTTTATCTATAAATGATATAATTTTATATTTTTCAATTCATGAAAATGAAATTGAAAAATATAATTTAATTATATTTGATCCTTTAACTGCTATTTTATCAAAAGATATTAAAGAAGATTTAAATTATGTAGAAGAATTTAATAAAATTTTAAATAATTTAATTTATAAATTTAAGGCTTGTGTTATTTTAACTGGAATGGTTAAAACATTAAAAGTTATTAAATTAGAAGATATTAAAAATAAACAAGTTTATGAAGTGAGAGATTATGATTCTTTTATTCCTAATAATCTCCTTTTTAAAGAAGCACAAATTGTTTTATATAAAATAGAAAGAAAAAATTTTGAGACAAAATATTATGTTAAAGTAAATTCACCTTATTTATATAATGGAAATTGTTTTTTTGAAATTAATTATAATTCAGATAATTATAATATGGAAATTGATAATTTTTAATTATTTTTTTTTAATAAATTTATAAATGAAATATTCATCATTATATATGAACATACCAAATTTATCTTATCAAGTATCTTCACTTAATTATTCAAATCATTATTATCCTATTCCAAATACAAATATAAAAAATTCATTTAGTCCACATTCACATTTTGAAAATAAAAAAATATATGAATATTCAATTTTTAATAATAATATTTCTGATAGTCATAGAAATATAAATAGAGAAAGAAAATTTCATAAAAATTATTCTGCTGAAAATATTATGAATCATAATTATAATTATTTAAAAAAAAAAAAAAGATTTTCAAGTCAAGAAATAATGAATATGAAAATTAGTTTTGATTTATTAAAAAATAAAATTAGTCAGTTAAAACAATTAATTTCACAAGATAATTTGAATTTAATAAATTATAAACATAATGCCTTTTTACCACAAAAAGAATATAGAAATAATTATAGAAAAAACCATTATAAATCAATGACAAATATAAATTCATCTATTTTAAAAAAAAATTCAACAAATAATATAAACACAAAATTAAATTTAAATACAAATTTTTCAAATGAAAATCTTTTTGATAAATATATTCTTCCTAATAATTTTATAAAATCAAATAAACAATTTTCAGTTTGTCCTTATATAAATAATTATATTTTAAATAATTATAAATCAATTAATAATCAATTAGATTCAAATATAAATTATAATGAAATAGTAAATAACTATAATTCAAAAAAATTAGAAAATTCTATTGAAAAACAAGATACAGAAGAATTAAATGATCTTGCCTCTGATTTATTAAATGCATTTAATATTGATAATCACATTGAAAATGATAATAATATTATGAATAATATGAATCAAAATAATTTAAATAGTAATATAACTCAATCAAAAAATATTAAAACATTTCAAAAGTTTAAAAATCACAATCAAAATGATTTAAAAAGTAAAAATAATTATTCAAAAAGTAATACAAAAATTGATACTAATATAGAATTAAAAAATAATAATAATAATAATAATTTTAAAAATAATAATAATAATAATAATTATGATTCTTTAGAAAATATTAAATATAATTCTGAAAGGTCATTCCAAAATAAAAATATTAAAGTATTAAGAAAAAAAGAAAAATCATTTTTAAAAGATTCAGAAGAAGATAAATTATTAGAATATAATATTTTAAGTCATAATTCAAGAATAAATTCTCCAATTTCAAGTAACAATGAAATAGAAAAAGAAAAATCTAAATCAATAATAAATAAAATTCAAGACATATTTAATGAATATGAAAAAGATGAAGACTATAATAATAAAAATATTGAACAAAACAATAAAGAAAATCAAAATGATAATAAAAAAATAGAAAATGAACAAAATAAAAATACATTAAATTTTAATACTTATGAAGAAGAAAATGAATCAGAAATTTTTGCAGAAATAGTTGAAAAAGCAAAAGAAATAAGTCAAAAAGTAGATAGTAAAAATAATAATCATAGTAAAAATGTTTCTTTTTCTGAAGATAAAACTATATTAATTAAATATAAAGAAAATGAACAAATTACTAAATTAAATATTTATGATAATAATGAAAAAAAAATAAAATTTACTCCAATTAAAATTAATAATTACTTAAATAATTTAAAAAAACCTTTTGAAAAAAAATCAATTATTACAAATTCTCCTCTTTTAGATATTGAAACAATTAAAAAAAAAACAAATGAAAAAATATTTAAAAATAATAAATTAAGAAGAAATTTAAGTGATATAAATATTAATAAACAATTAAATGAAAAATATAAAATAATACATAAAAAAGAAAATATAAATAAAGATAATAAAAAAAATGAAATGAGTCCAATAATAAATAGAAACATAAATTTAATAAAAATAATTGAATCATATAATAAAAAAGGATTAAAGTATCATCCAAAAAATAAAAAAGAAAAAGAACATAAAATAGAATCAATTCACATATGTGATAAAATTATAAAAGATCCACAAAAATTTTTTACTGTAAAAGTTTTTGATAATTTACTTAAAAGTTATAATATTAAGGGTATTGAGAATAATGATAATAAAAAAAATAAAAATGAGAAATGTATTAAGAAGATTGATAATAAAAATACAAATAAAAAAGATGATTTTAAAAAAACTTTTTTGAAAATTAAAGAATATTTTGTAGAAGAAAATTCTTATATTAATGATGAATGAAATAATTTTATTTTTAAATAATAGCATAATAGTATTTAAAAAATAATAATATATTTTTAAAATTGAAATATTATGAATAGACTTCAAATATATAATTATATTTAATTAAAATTTTTTATATTAATAAAAGGAATTTATTATTTCATCATCAGAATCACTATTTTTATTATAATTATTAAAATGTTTTTTAGTTTTTTTTTTATTTGATTTATGGTCATTTTTTTTTCTTATAATAGGATATCTCATTTTTAAAAGATTATGTGGGTGAATGCTACCAATATTTTCTTCACATTTCTCACATAAATTATATTTTGGACAATTTAAACAATGATATCTTATTCCTTTTATAGGATTTATCATACAATTTGTACATTCTATTCCTTCATGAATTATATTTTTATTTGAATTTGATTGTTTTTTTTCATTTAAAATTAAATTTGTGTTATAATTATTATTATTATTACTATTTTCATTTTTACTTGATATTAATTTTGATTGTTCCATTATTTCAGTTTTTAATTTTGAAAATTGACTTTCAAATAAATTTTGAATATTTTTTATTGTGACTGGATCATTTTTTTCTATGTTTTTCTTTTCTTCTTTATATAAATTTGATTGTTCATTAATTTCGATAAATATTTCTTTTAGATGTTTATTAATAAACTCAATAAATGAATTAGAATTATTGATATCTATTTTTTCTCCATTTGAGAAATAATAAATAATCAAATCTTTAATATCATTAATTTTCATTTGTAATATTTTTGAAATATTTATAATGAATTCTCCATAAGATTTAGGATATGAACATTTAAATTCTTCAGTATAAAATTTTATTATTAATTGTTCTTCCATATTAAAAAAAAAGAAATAATAAATAAAAAATAAACAATTTATTAATTATTTATTATTTAATAAAATATTTTATAGTTCTATTTTCATTAAATGCTTCAAAAATTCCATTTTCTTTTAAATTCAAAAGTTTATATTTATCACATCCAATAGTCATAGAAAGTATTATTGAAAGATATATTGTTTGAAATATTAAAATAAAACAACATATTAACATCAATAATAAAGTAAAATTTAATTCAAAACCTATTATAAATGGGTTATTTGATATAAATGTGATATATTCAGTTTCATAATTAAACAATGTGATATAATTTTCTAAAAACGAAGAACCAAGCACAAATAAGTTTCTATTTTTAGGATTTTTTTCAAATAAAATTTGACATTTATTATGGTTAATTTCTTTTAAAAATTGTTTAAAATATAATTCAAAAGTATTTTCATAAATAATAAAACTTATTATTTTTTTATTAATTAAATTACAATCACAATATATAATATAATTTTGAATATAACATGTTTTATTTGATATATAATTTTTAAAAGGATATTCTAATAAATAATTATAAAAATTATCCGATATATAATTTATATCTAAATCAAAATTAAATGATAGAAAATCATTTTTATTTATAAATATATAATTTTCATTTTTAAAACTAATTGAGTTTAATTTACAAACCCAAGAAGAAAATTTTTTATCAACTTGACAATTTTGACTATATTTTTTATAAGTTTTAATTCTTGGTATCCCACCTAAATAAATATAATTATTTTTTGTAATATTTTCTTTTTCAATAGCATATGATTTTGATGAAATTATTTTTTCATTTTTTAATTTAAAGAAAATATTATTTTCATCATATAAAAATTTATAAGGAAGAGAAAAAGTATTTGTACAATTAATTGAATTTTGTAATATTTCACTATATATATTTAAATTTAATTTTCTTTCATTAATATAAAAAATAAAAGGAATTGGATATAAATTTTTTTTTTCATTATTAATATCAATAATAATTTTTTTACTAATCATATTGTCATCTAATTTAATATTACATAATAAGGGAATTTGATTTTCTTGATTTATTTTAGTAAAAATATTATTATTATTATTAATTGAAATATTTTTTAAAAAATCATTAAAACTCATTTTAATAATTGATTGACAAATAATTTTTTTATAAAAACCAAAAAATAAAACAAATATAAATTTCAAAATATTAAAATCCATTAAAAATATATTTTTAATATTAATATAAAATAATTATTCCTATTTATAATATAATTATAAAATCATTTTATTATTAAAAAATATATATATTGAAAATTTTAATTTTTAATTTTTTTAAAATTTTTAAAATCAATTGTCTTTCCAAATTTACTAACTGTAGTAGTAAAAACTAATTTTGATTTTGATTTTTGATAAGATTTAGAAACAGGTTTAAAAACTTTTTTTAAAGTAATTGGAGGTTTAATTTCTTCCTTTGAATTTCTTTCAGTTTTTGGATTTGAATTTGATATAATTTTTTTAATTTCTTTTTTAATATTTGCCATACTTTTATTAGTAATAATTTCTTTAGGAATTTTTTTATGAAAAGTTAAACTTGTTTTTGTTTTTACCATATTTGATAAATTACTATTATTATTACAATTATTATTATAATTATTATAATTAATATTATTATTATTTGTAGAATTATTATTTTTACAAAATTCTTTTTTATTAATTCTAATATCAATTTTAGTAACAGATTTTTTTAAAACTTTTTTTTCATCACTTACTTTTAATGGAATAACAGAAGCAGGTCTTTTTATTTTTTCTAATTTTTCCATAACTAAAGCTCTTTGTTTTAAATTAATATTTTTATCTTTACTCATTGGTCTATTTTGAATATTTTTATTTGAATTATAATTTTTATCTCCATTTCTAATAATATCTTTAATATGAATTGTAGTATTTGGTAATAATTTAACTTCTTTTTCTTTAGAATTATATATTGTACTATATTTAAATGGAGTAATTTGATGTGAATTTTTTGTTATTTGATTTTGATTTGATTCAACACTTCCTCCTTTAATTCTAAATGATTTTCCTGTATTTGAATTTTTTTGACTTATACTTTTATTCCAATTATAATTTGAATTTGAATTTGAATTATTATGATTATTTGTATTTGAATAAGTATTTGAATTATTATTTGAATTGTTATTTGAATTATTATTATATTCAAATAAATTTAAATCTCCTTTTTTATTTAAATTTGTACTTTTTGTTAAAGTTACTTTTTCAACACTTACAATTTTTACTTTTGACTTTTTTTTTTCTTCATTTATTTTTAACATAGAATCCAAAGAATCTCTTTGTTTAAATAATTCATAAACTCTATCATAATTAATTTGATTCATTTCTACAATTTCTCTAATATAAGGTCTAACATCATAAACTTTAGATAACTTTTCCAAAACATAACTCATTTGAATTAATTCTTTATCATTTTTATCTTCATAAAAGCTTTTAATAGGAATTCCATTTTCAGGATCTAAACAATAAGAATTAGAATTATTATCTAAAATAATTAAACTTTTCATATTTCTATTTAATTTTTTTAATTCTTTAACATAACCATTATTAATAAAACTACAACTATCACGAAAAAATCTAAATTTACAAACTTTATCAATATCAATTAAATCAATAACCATATTAGCATAAGTACTTTGTGATGCAGTAAAAATAATAATTTCATAACATTTTGAAACTCTTTGTAAAAATTCATGAAGATAAGGTCTTTCCATAACATAAACATCTCTCAATTTATAATCTATATCTACCTTATTATATAAAAAATATTTTACCTTTATTTTATAATCATATTCATTTTTAAATTTTTCAAAACTTGAATGTATTAAAGTTTCATCTAAATCTAAAACTAATGTTTTTTGATTATTATTTTGAGGTAGAGATGGTAAAAATAAATCTTCAACTGCTGTACAATAACGATTATTTGGATTGAATGAATGAGTTTTTTGATTTTTTATTTCTAATAATAAAAGTTGTGATGATGGTAAAAATGGAATTTTTGATTCGATTTGTGTATAGTCATTTAATGTTTCTGACATGTTATTTTCTATTAATTTTGTTTTTTTTATATCTAATGAATATCCTCTTTCAAAATTTTGATGAAATTGTATTGGAAAGTGTTCTAATGGTATATTCATATTTTATTTTTAATTTTTGTAATTTTTTAATTTTATTTTTTATTTTTTAATAAAAATTGAATTTTATTATTTTTATTTGAAAATATAAAAATTTATATATTTTTTTTGAAGAAAATAATAATAAAAATCAAAAGAAAAAAAAATATTTTTTTAAATTAAAAAAAAAAAAAAAAAAAAAAAAAATATTTTTTTAAAAAAAAAAAAAAAAAAAAATAAAAAATAAACTAACTACATTAAAAAAAAACTCAAAATGGATTCAAACTCAATACAAGCAAGAACATTATGGATAGGCGAAATAGAAAATTGGATGGATGAGCA
>Ga0256407_10010800_pt1 | contig 12760 bp, 8 predicted proteins | sample RumenRJG_04DNA_FD_193489 | JGI IMG/M metagenome (GOLD analysis project Ga0256407, IMG submission 193489) | Bovine rumen microbial communities from Lethbridge, Alberta, Canada - RJG_04 | ecosystem: Host-associated > Mammals > Digestive system > Stomach > Rumen | place: Canada: Alberta | collected... | reverse complement strand
GTTTATTTTCTGAATTAATTTGTAAAATATTATTATTTTGTATTTCATTATTATTAAATTCTTTATTTTCTGAATTAATTTGTAAATTATTATTATTTTGTATTTCATTATTATTGAATTGTTTATTTTCTGAATTAATTTGTAAATTATTATTATTTTGAATTTCATTATTATTGAATTGTTTATTTTCTGAATTAATTTGTAAAATATTATTATTTTGTATTTCATTATTATTAAATTCTTTATTTTCTGAATTAATTTGTAAATTATTATTATCTTTAAGCATATTTTCATTTATATTTTTCTTTCCATCAATAATAAATTCTTTGATTTCTAAATTATTTTGATTTATTGAATTTTCATTTTTAATATTATTAAATTCTTCTTTTTTATTAATTTCTTCATTATTTTGAATTATTTTTTCCTTAAATGAATCCTCAATTATTTGTCCTTTATTAGAATTTGTATTTTTATTATCACTGTTAATAGTCAATTCATTAATATTATTATTTATATTTTCATTTGTTAGAATATTATTCTCAACATTTATTAATTTACTATTATTTGTTTTAACAACTGAAATTGTTTTATTTTTATTAGAATCAATAAATTCATCTTCTTCTTTAACATTAGTTAATTTTACTGTTTTTTTTTCACCTGTAAGAGTATTAAAGTCAATTTTTGGTTTATTTTTTTTAGTTTTTGAGTCATTTTTTAATACATCTTTTGAAGACATTTTCATATATTTTTTAGATTTATCTTTCTTTGAATCTTTCATATTTATTACACTTATTCTTCCTTCTTCAATATGTTTTTGATATTCTTTATTTCCACTTATTTGAGATTCTTTAAGTTCATTTTCTAATTTTACTCTTTCTTTACTTAACCTATCATTATTGACTTTTAATCTCTCATAATCATTTTTCATTTTATCATATTTTTCTTCAATCATTTCTAATCTTTTTTTTTCTATTTTTAAATTTTCAATATCATCTTGTAATGTTTGATTTGCTATATCAACTTGAACTGAATAACTTAATAATTTATCATAAGACATTTGACTTAATTTTTTTGTATTATTTCTAATTACTTTTTTTTCTTTAACTTTAATTTCTTCTGTATCAACAACTATTTCTTCTTCTTTTTCATTTTCTTTTTTTTCTTTTTTTTCTTTTTGTTCTTTAATTTCTTCTTCATTTATTCTTTTTTCTTGAGTTGATATCATTATATCATTTAACATTTTTACATAATCATTATATTTTCTTTTTTCATCTTCTTTTTCAAATTTTAATCTATTAATTGTACTTGTCATTTCTGAAATTTGAATTTGATATTGATTATTTTTCATTTTTTCCAATTCATAATTATTTTCATTTTCATAATTAATTTTTTTAATTTCATTTAAATGATTTTGTAATTCTTCTTTATCTCTTTGTAACATAATATTATCATTTATCAATTTTTCCATTTCTTCTTCAACATTTAATCTTTGATTTGTAATTTCTTCATCTAAAATTTTATTTTCTTCTTCAAGTCTAATTTTATCAGAATTTAATTGTTTAAATCCATTTTTTAAATATTCCAAATTTTCACTTTTATCTCTTTCATTTTTTTTTAATTCTTTTAAAACTTGTTCAAATTCTTTTAATTGTTCAAGTAATAAATTTTGAACTTTGAAAACTGGAGTAATATTAATATCTCCTTTTATTTTATATAAAGTAATAGATAAATTTTCATTAGTACTTCTTATAGAATTTTTAAGATTAACCATCATTGAAATTTTTTCATTATTAGATTCTTGAGTTTTAATTAAAACATCAAGATAATCAATTGGATTTGATTCAATATCATAATTATTAAAATTTGTTTGATCATCTTCTTCATTATCAGATGAATTTTCTTCTATTTCTCCAAATATATTATTATTTTTTGAATTTTCAATTTGTTTTTCTATTGTATCATTTGCTCTATTATATAAATTTTCATTTATAATAAAATCTGTAATTGAATTAATATCATTTTTTTCTTCTGTTGAAATATCACATATTTCAATTAAATAATTAATAATTTCTTCTCTTGTTAAAGTTGTTAATCTATTATTAAATAAATTTTCTATTTCTTCAATTGAAATTTGTCTTATTCCATTATCTAAATTTAATAATGAAAAAACTTTTTGAATTTGAATTAATTTTTTTGTTTCAATTTTTGAAAAAATTCTTGTAATTTCTCTTTTATGATGTATTTTTTTATTTTGATTATTTAAAGCATATGATATTCTTGAAAATCTACTCATTCTTATTGTACTTGCACCTAAATTTGGTTCATTATTTTCATTATCATTTTCTTCATCATCTTGATTTAAAAAATCATGTAATCCTTTAATTGAACTTTCATAATTTATTTCATTGTTTTCTTTATATTTTATTAATGTTGCCCAGAACATATCTTTTTCTTCTTCATCTGACCATATTTCTAATAAATTTAATGAATCTAAAAATTCATCAAGTTCATCTCGAGATTTTAATGGGGGATGTTTATCAAAAAAATTTTTTGCTAATTCTTTTAAATTTTCTTCAAATGTTTTTTCATCCATTTTTTATATATTATTAAATAAATAATTGTTATAAATTTTGTTTATTTATTCATATTTAAGTACTTTATTATATATATATTAAAAATTTAATAGATTTATTTATTCATAATTAAAAAAATAATAGATATTTTTTACCTTTATTTAAGTAAGATGTAAATGTTAGAATATTTATAAATGACTAATATCAAAATTTAACATAAATAATTTCCTCATTAATATTATTAATTTAACATATCATTTTATAATTTTTATTTAAATTCTTTTATCATATATACAGTTAATAATATATATTATTAACAATAAACATTATTACTTTTTAACAAAATATTCCACAACAACTTAATAGAGTTTTCTTTTGAATTTTTTTTTTATTTATATTATTATCTAATATTTTAGTAGGCTGGTTTAAAGGTTGTTCAATATTAGAACTTATTGATTTTTCAAATGATATATTATTATTACTTTTATTAATTCCTATTTTATTTGATGGTATGATTAATTTTAAAGAATCAAGACTCATTTCATTTTTATTAATTGGATTATAATGATCTTCATTATTATATGACATATTTTCAATAATAATTAAGGCTTTATCTATTTTATTTATATTTCTTTTTTCAAATATGTTTTTTAAATTTGGAAAACAAAGAAATATACAAGCCATATCTTTTTTTCCTCCTTTTTTAATTACATTTTTAAAAATATTTTTTACAACTTTCTCTAAAAATAATGCATAAGATTCATTTTCTAATATTATTTTTTTCATAGTTTTATATATAATTTCACTTATTTCTTTATTTGATAAAAAATTAAAAACTCCTTTATTAAATAAAATAAGGAAATCAAAATTTTTTTGTATTCTAATTTTTTGTTCAATATTTAAATAATATATTTTTTTTACATTATCAATTGAATAAAAAGCTTTATATTGAAATTGATTATTATTATTATATATTTCATGATGAGAAATAAAAAAAATATTATTATGAAAAGTTAATATAAGTATTTCTCCAGATATATCATTTAAAAATTTTCTATAATTTGTAATATTATTATTTATTAATTGTTGATATTTATTATCTATAGTTTCAACATCAATTATAGGATTATATAAAGAAAAAAAATTAAAAATTCCATGTGAATTATTTAAATTAATATTAATTGATATTTTTGTTTTTACTTTCATCGAATCATTTTTATATGTAAAAGCAGAAAATCCATTAATTATTTTATTATCATTGTTTTTAGAATAAACAATAGGAATATTTGATTTAAGATAATCATAATATTTAGATAATAATATTTTTTTTGATACATATGGAATTGTATTTAACAAATCATCATTTTTATTTTTTTCTAATTGTTGTATACTATCATTATTTATATTTTGAGAAGTCAAATTTTCAAAAATATTATGTTTACTATTTCTTAATATTGAATTATTATTTTCTTTAGAAAAAAAAGAATTATTTTTAAATGAAAATATTTCAGTTTTATTTTTTTTAAATGATTGATTGGAACTTTGTTTTGAAATAAATGGACTTTTCAAAGAATATAAACTCGAATTTTTTGAAATAGTATCATTACTATTATCACAAATAATATTCTTAAAAGTAATTTTATCAGTTCCAATTTTACTATTAGAATGACTATTTGTATTACTTTTCATACTACAATCATTTGTCCCTGTTATTGGAATAAATGATGATGTTTCATTTAAATTTCCAATTGGTATATTTTTATTTTCTTCTTCATCATCACTTAAATTTTCATTTACTATTATTGTTTTTACTTGATCTAATTCATTTTCATTATTATGAGAATTTGATTCTGAATAAGAATTTGAAGAAAAATTTGAATCTTTTGATAATTCTCTTTTTGATAGTTCTTGATTTAATGTTAATTGAGCTGATGTTGATAAAGTATGAGCACATATATTATTATTTTCTGAAAGAAAATTTTTATAAGATTGTCTATTTATATATAAAAGATTTGGATTTAAATTAGAAAATAAATCATTTGGGTTAGTCATTTATTTTTTTATTTATTTATAAAGGATTATAAATTTATAAAATATATTTATATTTTTATACAAGAAATAAAAAATATATTTTTTTATTTCCAAATTCAGTGTTTAAATTGAATTAGTTTTATTTTGAAAAATATTAAAAGATTAATGTATTGCATGCTTGCCCGAGCGGTCTAAGGGGAGTGACTTAAGATCATTTGTACATCGTACTCGTGAGTTCAAATCTCACAGCATGCAAATTTTTTCTATATTTTAATTTGTCATTGTATTATTATTTTATTTAATTTTTTTAATAAAAAAATAATATTAGAATAAAAAATTTTAAATTAATTTTTAATTATTTAATATTTAATTCTTGAAATTATCTCAAGCAATTTAAATTAATTTTAATTTTATAATTTATTATTTTATATGTATTTAACTTTTTTTAATGAAATATTTATTGTTAAAAATATTTAATTCTTATTAATTATTATTTATTAAGAAAAATAAATTTTTTATATCATATTCCTCTAAATTAGAAAATTTATTATTATAAAAAATTATTATTTTATATTGTTTAAATATTTAAATTAAAAAAATTATTATTTTTTATTATTTAAATGTTTTTAGCTTTACCAAATGGTGATAATGAAGAAAACAAAATAATATCTCCATTTTGTTTATGTGATGAATTTGTGAGAATAGTAGAGCCTGCAGGAGAAGTATTTGAAAATATAGTAAAATTAGTATTTTTTGGTGACAATCAATCAGAAGAAACTGAAAAAGAATCAGAAGAAGAAAATGAAATAATAGAAGAAGAAACAATTGAATATGAATGGGAAAAAGAATATAAAGAAAGTCAAATAAATAAAAAAAATGATTTATTTTCAAATAAAGAAAATTATTATCAAATTTTAGGTTTAGAAGAATTATTTTTAAATGCAGGACCAGATGATTTTAGAAAAGCATATAAAAAATTAGCTAAATTATATCATCCAGATAAAAATCAAGATAATATTTCATTAGATGGAATTAACAATGATAAAAATAATAAAAAAGAAAAAGAAGAAGAAAAAAAATTAGATAATATAGATAATAAAATTATTTTAACAGAAGAGCAAAAAAAACAAAAAGAAATAAATGAAAAATGGTTAAAAATAAAAGAAGCATATGAAGTTTTATTAGATCCAGAAAAAAGAAAAAAATACGATTCAACAATTCAATTTGATGATACAATACCAAAAGAAAAAGAATATAATGATAAGGAATTTTTTAGAATTTTTGGACCAGTTTTTTTAAAAAATTCAATTTGGTCAAAAAAAAAACCAGTACCAAAAATAGGAGATTTAGAAACTCCTTTAGAAAAAGTTAAAAAATTTTATAAATTTTGGTCAAATTTTCAAAGTTGGAGAGATTTTTCAGTTGAAGGTGAATATAATATTGAAGAAGCTAGTTCAAGATATGAAAAAAGACAAATGTTAAAAGAAAATAAGAAAATGAAAGCTGGTTTATTAAAAGAAGAAAAAATTAGAATTGATAAATTAACACAATTAGCTTATAAATGTGATCCTAGAATTAAGGCTGAAGAAGAAAAATTAAAAAAAATTAAAGAAGAAGAAAAAAAATTAAGAATGATTCAAAAACAAAAAGAAAAAGAAGAAGAAGAAAAAAGAAGATTAGAATATATTAAAATTCATGAAGAAGAAGAAAGAAAAAAGAAAGAAATGTTAAATAAAGAAAAAGAAGATTTAACAAATCAATTTTTAAATTATGGAAAGAATTTAAATATTAAATTTGATAATGAAGATGAATTTATTTTCAAATTAAATTTCAAAATTTCAAAAGTAAAAGAAGTTTTAGATAAATGTGATAAAATAAATGATATTTCTGAAAAAAAAAAATTATATATTCGTTTATGTAGAAATGAATTTGAAATGAAAATAAAATCTGAAGAAAGTGAATTAAAAGAAAATAATTTAATATGGACAAAAGAAGAAATGTTTGCATTACAAAAAGGAGTAAAAAAATTTCCAGCAGGAACAAAGAATAGATGGGATAAAATAAGAGAAATTGTAAAAACAAAAAGTAATGATGATATAATTCAAATGACAAGATATTTATCAATTAATCCACATATTAATATTGATGGTGATATTAATTTAGGTAATTTATTAAAGAAAGAAATAAAAAAAGATAATGATAAAAAAGAAGAAAATAATAAAAAAAATATTCAAGAACAAAAAGAAAAAGATAATTCTGTTATAAATTGGACTGCAGAAGAACAAAAATTATTAGAAGATGCACTTAAAAAATATCCTTCAAGTATGCCTGCAAATGAAAGATGGACTAATATTTCTAAAGATGTTGGTAAAACTAAAAAACAATGTGTTGAAAGATATAAATATTTAGCTTCTCTTGTTAAGAAAAATAAAAAATAAAAAAAAATGATTTTTTTAAAACATTTAAATAATATTTTTTCTTAATTTGATTTATATATTTTTTATCATGAAATAATAATATAAAAACTATATTTTATTTTTAATTATTTTTTTTTTTTAAATATAATTACAAAAATTTAAATATAAAAAATGGCACATGAATTGACATTTGAACAAATTCAAAAATGTAAAAAAGTTTTTGATGAAAATAAAAGCAGAGAAGATGATAGAGAAGATGCAAAAATGCCAGTTTTAAATATACCAAAAGCAATGAAAGAATTAGATTTTGAAATGACTCAAAATGAAATAGAAAATGTAATGAATGATTTAGGATTACAAAGTGAAAATACTGAAGATGTAGATTTTCCTACTTTTTTAAGAATTGCTGCTATTAAATTTAAACAAAAAGAATTTGTTTCTGCACTTGAAGAAGCATTTAAATCTTTTGATAAAGATGGTAAAGATTATTTATCTTATGAAGAGTTAAAAACTATTTTAACTGATTATGGACCAAAATTGTCAAATGAAGAAGCAGAAAATTTATTAAAAGAATTAAATGAAGATAAAACAAAATTTAAATATAAAGAATTTGTAAAAAAAAATTTCTAAAAAAAATATAATAAAATTAAAATAAAATAAACTTTTTTTTTCCTTAAATATTAAAAATACAAAAATATAATTTATATTTTATAATATTTATTAAATTTTATTTTTAAATTTTATTTTTTTTAAAATTAATTTTTTACATCATCTTTTGTGTAATAACTCAATTTTATTTTTCATTAATTATCAATTCATATTTAATAAAAATAGATATTTTAATTTTTATAAATTATTTTATTATTTAATTATTTTATTTTTTAATTAATATTTTATCAAAAAACTCAATGAATATTAAAAATTGAAGGAAAATCAGTTTTTGATTAAAAAAGAAATTTAAATATTATTTTATATATTTAAAAATTATTAAGATTGAGAATAATAATATGAATATTTATTAACTAATAATCAATGTTGTATATAAAAAGAAAATTTTAATGTTAAAACTTATATTAATTTCAATTTAAAAAAATAATTTATTTGATGAAAAAAATAATTTTATTTATTTTTAAATAACAATTTAAATAATAATTTAAAAAAAAGTTGAAACTAATAATAATTATATATTAAAATAATTTATATTATATTGATTATAAAAAATATATTTTAAAGTATTTATTAATTTTTAAAAATTAAAATTATATTACACAAGAAATAGGATTTTTTTACTCATTAGATGTTTTTTATATTATTATAAATATAAAATATATAATGAATCATTGATTGAATAATCAAATGTTGAATTTTAAAAAGAAGTAAAAGAATAATATACAAAAAGATTAATTAAAAGGAAATATAATTATTATATTAAAGTAAAAAAAATAAAGTTAGATAATAAAATAATTCAAAATTTTGATTTAATGATTTGAAGTCTATTTAAATTTATGTTAAATAAATATTTAACAATTAACAAATTTTAACAAAATTTTTAATCAAAAAAGTAATATTATCAAAAAAAAATAAATTAACAAAGATTTATAATAAAGAAAATATTCAAGATATTTTTTAATTCAAGATTTTTATTAATTTACAAAATAAATAATTATTTAATATTATAATGATTAATTAATTAAAATCTTTTTCATATTATTTAAAAAAATTAATTATCATTTATTATATCTATGAATGATTATGAAGAATTTAAAGATTATTTATGCTTTAAAAGGGATCCAGATATTAAGGCAATTATTGATGATAATAAAGAACAATTACTTTTTTCAGATAAAGTAATTAAAATAATTGCATTAGGTTATACCAAAGAAAGAAATATTATAGTTACTAATGAAGCCTTTTATAATTTAGAGCTTAAAAGTAAGATAATTATATAACAAATATTTTAAAATCTTATAGACTTAAAACAAAGGATTGAATTAGAAAAAATAATTGGAATTACTGTGAGTAAAACTTCAAATGAATTTGTATTGCATTTAAATCTTTATGAAAAAGATTATCATTATGAATCTCAAAGAAAAAATGAATTTATATCCATTATAGCAGAATCATATTATAAACTTATCAAAAAAAAATTAAAATTTGCATATATAGATCAAGATAATTTAAGACAATTTGTAACTACTAAAGGGCAAAAATATTTTGATACTTCTTATACTTTAATGGATCAAGATTATTATTATATTGATGACATTATTAAAAAAAATATAGAAAGAGAAACAAAAGGAAAAGATAATGATGAAAAAGATAAAAAAGATAATAAAAATGATGTTGAAGATGATAAAAATAAAAATAAAACGAAAAAAAAATTAGGAGAAATTATAATGAATGAAGAAGAAAAAGAAAACTATGATATAAATTTATATACAGATCAAAATCCTTTTAAAAAAGTATTAATAAGAGGAGTCACAGCATATGGAGTTGGAAATACTGCAATGATTGGAAGTTTAGCAACATGTATTATGCTTGATACAGTTTCTGTTACATCAGCTCTTACTTTTTATGGAGGGGCAGTTTTATCAGTTGTAGGTTTTTATGTTACTCTTCCTAGTTTATTAGGATTTGGAATTTATAAATTATACCAAATGAATAAGGATAAAAGAAGAAAAGAATTTTTTGATTGTTTTAAATTGGATAAAATGAAAGTTGAAAGAGAAGTTCAAATATATGTTGTTGATAAAATTGATAAATACTTTAGTAGATATATTTCAGAAAAAGATGATGATATAAACCAATTAATTGAAGAATGTAAAAAAAATATAAATTCAATATTAGATATTTATATTAATAAAGATGATCAAATATTAAATGGATTATTAATAAAGCCTAATAAAAAATTAATACAAAAATTAAATAATGATAGTTCTATTATTTTACTAAATATCATAAAGATAAGAACAGAATTACTGAATAAAATTTTAAGTTTAGATGAACAAAATGTAAATAATATATTTAAAGAAGGTATTTCTTTATTTAAAGAATTCATAAAAAATTTTGGACCTCAAAGAATAGATCCTATATTTGAAAAACAAATAGATGATATATATATTAAAAGAATAATATTTACAATGGAAAAACTTTTAAATAATAATATGCAAACTCCTTTTAAGAAATTTGATTCTAAACATTTTGAGAAATCCTTTGAATTATATCTTTGTAAAAAATATGAAGAAAAAAAAAAATTAGATGATATTACTGAATCTAATTTTATTTCTGATTGTAATAAATTTTTAATTAATCCAGTAAGTGGTATGTATAAAAATTATGGGGTTTTGTCATTATATTTTAAATTTACAATTATAATCGAAGAAATAGGGATTAAAAGAAAAGAAATTAATTATAATAAAAGCATACAAAAAATTTTAAAATTATTAAACAAAAATAATGTTTTAAAAAAAAATGATGAAACAGAGAATTATAATCCGCCCAAACCAGTAATGGACTTATCCTCTCAAACAAAATCTGGGAATGAAGAAATTAAAACAAAACATGATGCTAAATTCTATAAACCAACATCAAATGTTTAATTCATCATAAATATGAAAAATTAAAATATGAATATATAAGTAGTCAATAAAATATTTAAATTAATAATAAACTATTTATAAAATGAATGATAGGTTGGGATTGACCTGATCCCCACTCCCCATTTTATTAAATTATAAGTCAAATTTATATTAAAATTTTTATAATAATTAGTTTTTAAAAAAAATAATTTATTAAATGACTAATATTAAATGGGGATTGGGGATTGGCCAAACCCCATTAATAACTATAATAATATATTGATCTTCATTTTCATTAATTTCATTAGAATAAATCGAAGGATTTGATATTACTCCATAATTTTTCATTTTTCTATCACCTATTTTATTGTTAAAATTAATGTGCCAAAAACTCTTCCTAAAAAACAATTCCTCCTTTTTTTTTAATTTTTTTTACTTCATTTTCAATTGTGCATTTATGATCAACTGAAATTTGATTTACTTTATTTTTCTTAACTAAAAAACATTTTGAATCTCCAAAATATGCACAAAAAATATATTTTTTTTATTTATATTATGTATTAATAATATAGTTGCTGTAGTACCAACTTCATTACTGAAATTTTTTTTATTAATAATATCTTGATCTATTTGATTAAAACTAATATTTAAAGATTTGGGTATTTCACCATTTAATTTTTCAATATTAGATTTTAAAATTTTATGAAAGTTGTTTATAAATATTGAGCTACTTCAATTCCACTATGACCATCAAATAATCCAAAATAAGAAGATTCATGAATATAATTAGGAATTATTGTATGAAAATCTTCCATTATTTTACGAAATTCTAAATTTGGAGATTTATGATAAAAATAATTGTTTTTTGAAATTCCTTGATATTTTTCTTTTGAATTAATATCATTAGATGAATTAATTTGATTATTTTCATGTTTGTTTTTAATATTTTTATGATAATTATTATCATTTGAATATTTTCTTTTTATTTCATTTGAAACTGCACATTGTATGTGACAGGTTCTTTATTTTCAATTAAAATGCAATCAGCTTTTATGTCTCTATGAACAATGTTATTACTATGGCAATAAACAATTGCACTTAAAATTTAATATATTATATGACATGCTGAATATTCATTGAATGGAGCATTTTTTTGAATCATATCAAATAGGTCACCATCATTACAACATTCAATTATTAAATAAAAACATTTATCTCATCTTGATAAAATTCATATATTTTTAATATACTCATAGATCTAATGTACGTAATATTGCTATTTCTTTCATAAAATTTTTTTCATCTTCTTGTAAATTTATAAATGCTTTTTTTATTGTTTTCATTGAACGAATACAACCTGAAAATTTGTTGTTAACTTTTGATATTGATGCTACTGAACATGTTATTAATTTATATTGATATTCATAATATTTTGAAGGTTTCTCTGTTGTTTCACTAATAACATTTCTACTTTAATTTGAATATTTTTAATATCTGCAAAATCTTCAAAAATATCATTAGAAATTTTTTTGTTTTTTCATTTTTATCATGTTTTAACTAAATATATTTGGGTAGAAATAGATAAATATATTGAAGTACAATTTTTTGGAAGAGTATTAAAATATTTAACAATTAAAGAAATATTATATATTTTAAATTTAAAAAATTATAATTATAGTTATGAAATATTTAATTAATATAAAAATGAAAAAAAATGAGGATAGATATTATTTATTATTCATTATTGTTTAATTTTTTATTTTTATAGGATTCAATTTTATCAAATAAATAATAAAAATAAATTGAAAAATTTTATATTTATTTTTAATTTTCTTAAGTATATAATATTTAATATAAAAATAAATTGATTTTTTATCAAAGATAAAATTGATTTATCTTTGAAAATAAACAAAATAAATTTAGGAGAAATGGAATATTTTTTAATATATCTTTTTTAAAGTTATTCAAAAAAAAAGTATTTCTTTAAAAATATTTTTATCAAATTTATTTGAATATTTGTTATTATCCATAATAATAAAAAAAATAATTTTTTATAATTAATATTAATAAACTATTAATAATTATAATTTTAAACCTTTTTAAAAAATTGTTTATTGTTTATTTTTATTTAATTAAATATGAATGGGGATTGGGGATTGGG
>Ga0256407_10010799_pt1 | contig 12760 bp, 5 predicted proteins | sample RumenRJG_04DNA_FD_193489 | JGI IMG/M metagenome (GOLD analysis project Ga0256407, IMG submission 193489) | Bovine rumen microbial communities from Lethbridge, Alberta, Canada - RJG_04 | ecosystem: Host-associated > Mammals > Digestive system > Stomach > Rumen | place: Canada: Alberta | collected... | reverse complement strand
TTTTTTTTTTTTTTTTTTTTTTTTTTTTTTTTTTTTTTTTTTTTTTTTTTTTTTTTTTTTTTTTTTATTTTTTTATATTTTTTTTTTTTTTTTTTTTTTTTTTTTTTTTTTTTTTTTTTTTTTTTTTTTTTTTTTTTATTTAAATTAAAAAAAAAAAAGTGTAAATTTTCTACAAAAAAAATTTTAAAAAATTATTAGAAAAGAATTATATTTAAAAAGTAAATTCAATCAAACATAATAAAATAATGGAAAATACTATTTCTACTTTTGGGAATGAGGGATTATCAAATTATGAAGGAATCATTTCAACTTCAAGTTTTAAAAAATTAAATAATATTAATAACATTCAATCAAATAAGTCAACAAAAGAAACATTTGATGAAACTCAAAATGATAATTCAAAAATATTTTTTGTATTTGAATGGAAAGATAAAGGAAATAATGTTGAAATGACTGGAGATTTTGTAAATTGGAATCAATTTTTTAAAATGAATAAAGATGAAAATAATATTTTTAAATGTGAAATTTATGTTCCAAAAAAAGAAATTCAATTTAAATTTATTGTAGATAATAAATGGGTTTATAGTAAAGATTATGAAATTAAAAATGATGGAAATAATAATATAAATAATTTAATTTATTTAACAAATTTTAAAAATGAAAATAAAAAAAAAAATAAAAAAAATACAAAAGACAATTTGTGTAATAATATATCAATTGAACAAATGAAACCTGATGCTCCTAAAATTCCTTTTTATTATGAATATCCTTTTAGAATTAATATTAATACTAATCAAATTATTATTGGAAGAAGTAAATTTTTACCTTTTAATTATAATTCTATTAATGATGAAAATAATTCATATAAGAAAATTTTATATCCTGAACATATTAATTTTTTTCATATTTTATTTCCTTGTATTGGAAATAAAAATTATAGTAGAATTGGATTATATTATAGATTTAAACAAAAAGCTATTACATTTATTTATTATAAACCTTTTTAAATTATATAAATTCAAAAAATATATTTTAATTTTTTTAAAATGTTTTAATATTTATTGTTTAAAACTATGTCTATTATATTACTAATAATTGATTTAATTTCTTTAGGATGACAATTGTTTTCCTTAACATATTTAAAAAATAAATATATATCCTCTTCATTAATTTCATCATTCATAATCTCTGTTTTTTTAGCTTCAGAGACATTGTTTTTAAAAAAAGAATTTTTTGGCACATCACTATTATCATCAAAATTACTTATTATTTTATTTGTGGAAGAATTGTTTTCAGATGATTGTACAATATTTGTATTATAATCAGATGAATATTTTATATTATCTAAATATTTTATATTATCTTCACTCAAAATATTAACCAAATCATATTCTTTATTACAATTGGATATATCATATTCTTTCAATTTTTCAAAAAAAGATTTTAAAATGTGAGAATTTAGATATTTAAATTTTTGTTTTAAAGAAGCTAATATATTTTCTGCTAATTTTTTTATTTCCATTTTTAATTATTCTTTATTTTATCTATTCTATAGAAATTATTTTTAATAAAAAAATTATAAAAAAAAATATAAATCTCATAATAAATGAATATTTGTCTTTATTTATATATAATAATTTTTTTATATATATAATTCTTAATGAAATAATACAAAAACTCATACAATTTTTTTTCTTTTTCCTATTATTTTCACATTATTCATTTAAACACATTAAATATTTTTTTAAAATTAAGCAACTTTATTTGTAGGAATTAAATTATTATTATTTCCTTTTCTATCATTTCTCATATTTAAATTATTCCCAATCATCATAATTTGATTATTTGGATATTGATAATAATTAATAGCATTCATATACATTAAATTTTGATTAATATTAAAAGGAATTCCATTCCCAAATTTAGTATACATAATAGTTTCATTATCATTTTTTCCAATACCTAATCCATACAAAATATTTTTATCCATTTCTAATCTTTCTTTATCAATATTTCCATTTTTTAACAATTTAAAAAATACATCAATTGTAACAACAGAATCACTTCCAGCTTGATGAGTTTTACCTTCTCTTAAAATTTCTAAATATTGAGCAAGTTTATTTAATCCACCTTGTAATTTTTCATTTCCTTGAACTAAAAATCTAATATCATAATGATTAGGAAAATAAATTGTTAATTCATCAGTAAAATCATTTTCATTTTCTGGTAAAGGAGAATTTGTTAGTAAATGAAGTAAATAACCAAAATCATATGAACCATGAAAACTTACCCAATGAATATCTGGATTTAATACTAAACCACTTATCATTAAATATTCTGCAAAATCTTTATGTTTTATTCCTTTTTTTTTTAATTTATTAAAATCTATTCCACAATTTACTAATAAATTTAATGAATTTTGTGCATATTGATCTGAATTTAAATCAAATTCTAAATTAAATTGCCATGTGTGATAAGGAAAATTTTTTGGATATTCACCTTTTGAATTTGTTAATGTAATTCCTAATTGAATTAATTTTAAAGAATCTATATTTAATTTCATTGTTCTATAATAGAAATCTGTAGTATAATTATTTATACAATAAACTGTTCCTGGAAATTCAGTATCCATTCCTATGTAATTGTATTCTTCGAGAAGAGAACTCATATTTTTTATTTCTTGCTTAAAATTATCTGAGTATACTTCTATTATACCTGGTTGTTCATTATTATCTATTGATGAATTGGCAGTTGATAAATTTGAATTTGTTAATTTATTTGTTTGATTTGGTATTTTTTGTGACATTTATATATATTATTTTATGGGCATTTATTTATCTATTTATTAATTGAAGATTTTTAACTTGTTATTTTAAGAATAAACTTTTAAATTTTTTTTAAACTAAATTATTTTCAATTTTTTTAATATTTGAAACTATATAAATAATTAAATTAGTATTTAATAATAGAAAAATAATATTAGATATTTAAATTTTATATATTCTTCGAGAAACTTCCATATTTTTACATATAAAAAATAATCAATATAATCTATTATGAAAAAATAAAAATGAGTTTTAAATAATAAATTTTTAAAATTATAATTAATTATTTAAAATAAATATGAATAAATTTTTTAAAAAATTAGATGATCAACTTTCCAAATTTAAATATGCAAAAGAATGGACAGATTTAGTAAAAAATATAACAGATATTCAAATATTAATGGATACAAATCAAAAAGAATTAAATTTAAATGATTATCCAAATAATGAAATTTTAGCAAAGAGATTAGCTCAATGTTTAAATAAAGACTTACCAGGAGGTTTACATGAAGTTTCAATTAAATTATATTCATTTGTTCTTCATAATTTAGCATTAAATAATAATCAAAATCTAGGAAAAAACTTAGCTTTATTTTCTTCTGGTTTATTTCCTTTTTATCAGTATGCATCAGCACAAAATAAAATAAATTATTTAGAATCAATAATTAAAAAAGTATATTTATGTATAAATAATACTGAATTAGAATTATGTCTTCCTGGATTATTAGTAAGTATTTTACCTTGTTTAGATGAGAATAATGAACAAATCACAAAAAATGTTATTGAAGTTTTTAATGATATATCATCTAAAATTGATAACAAAATATTTTATGGAATTTTATGGTCAATTATATTAAGAAATCCAAAATTAAGATCAAGTGGTATGGAATATATGAAAAAGTCCATTCCAACATATGATTCATATAAAAATGAAGATTGTATTGAAAAAAGATTAAAAGATAAAGAAATTTATTATCCTAATTTTGATATATTAGTTATTAATACTTTATGTTCTGTTATTCAAGATGATGATGTTTTAATTGTTCGTTCAGGTATGGATTTTATTATACAAAGATTTCCTATTTATGATAAAGATATTATTTCTGATGAATCAAAAATTAAAATTTTAATTAGTGTTTTAAAATTATTAATTAAAAAAGAATATTCTACTATTAGAAGAGTTGGTACTTGGATTTTAAATGAAGATTTAGGTGAAGATGTTAATATAAATGATTCTAAAATTAAATATATTTTATATTTACTTATTGAAGCTTTAAAAAGAATTTTCTATATTGATAAAGATTCACCTCCTAAAAATTTATCTAAAACTTTAACAGATAATATACAATTAATTAAAAATTTTTTAGAATTACAAGATAGTTTAAGTTATGGTATTTTATCTCAAATTTCTTATGATATTATTAAATCTATTATTTATTATTGGATTAATGAATTAAATTATAAAGATGATGCTTATAATGATGAAATTATAACAACAGTTAATTCATTTTTTTCTAATAATTTTCTTGAATTATTATGGGAATCTTTATCTAATAATTTAAAAGGATTTAAAGTTGAAGAAAATAATGAAAATTTAATAGATTTATTAGAAGAATTGGTTCAAATATTAGAATTTTGTAATATATATATTGGATTAACAAAACCAGATTTAAAAGTTAAATATTATGCTTCAATTATATCTAATTTATTAAATATTATTTCTCAAATCAATGTTACATCAAAAGATATTGGAAAAATAAAATCAATTATTTCTATTATTCATGTTTTTACAAGAAGATTACAAAAAACTGAAGAAGAATTTAAAGATTTAAATAATAATAATGATGATAATTCAAGTAAAGATATTTATAATATGAATAATAATCAAAATGAAAAAAATGAATTATTAAATGATAAATTTATTATTTCTCAAGAAAGTTCATTTAAAAATATATCTCAAATTGATTCATATTCAAAAATATTAGAAGAATTAACAAAATCAATTTTACAATATCAAAAATATTATATTTCATTATCAAAAAATTTCCTTAATTATAATATAGAAGAACATAATTTAAGAACTTCAATAAAAGTTTTTAAACAATCAACAGAAGTTTTAATAAGATTACAAGAATATTCACTAGAAAGTGAAATTCCAGATTGGTTATTTGAATTAGAAAAAATAATATTTCAATCAAATAATACTTTAATTTCTTTTGAAGCTTGTAATTTTATTTTAGATTTATTATTATCTGAACCAAATAATCATACAGAAACATTTATTAAAATTCAAAATAATTTATTAAATGAAAATATTGATAGAACCAAATTAATAATTAATGAAGAAGATTTAAAGATTTTATTAAATTCTACTATTATGAAAGAAAATTGCTTTGAAATTATATTTTGTTGGTTATGGAATTTTTTAGATAAAGAAGAATATCAAAAATATAGTGTTGACTTATTATATAAAATTTTTAAAATAAATAAAGATAAATTTATTGATTTATTTTCAAATACTTTTACTATTCATAAAAAACCAAAAATTCTAGAAAAAGTAATACAAAAATTTACTCAATTTTGGAAACTTGCTATAGAATATTATCCAAATGTTATTTTTTTTGAAAAAGGAGAATGTATATTTAAAATGTTAGATTATTTAGATGATGAATATCCTATATTAAGATATCTTTCAAAGAGTTGGTTAAATCAACATTCAAATCATTTTCCTAAGATTTTAAATCCTTTAATATATGTATTTTTAAATAAAGAAATAGAATTTAGTTTAGAAAATAATACAATATTAATTAAAAAAGAATATAATATGAAAAGTATTATTGATGCATTTAAAAAACTTAAAAATTTAATTTTAAATGTTTCAAATATAAATGATTTCATATTCGAGAAACCAAATCCAAATCCTCTTTTCGTAAATGATGATAAATTAATTGGTTTATTCCCTTTAACATTAGAAAATTATGATTATTTATTTTTATTAATTAATATTTCAATGAGATTTATTAAAGGAGAATTACAAAATGTAACAAATGAAGATTTAATTGAAGAAAGTTTATCTGTTAATTCATCAGCTTGTGAATATTTAGAATTATTGATTAAAAAAATAAATGATACAAAAATATTAAATAAAATAGCACAAATAATTCTTATTCCTTTATATTATATTTTAGCTCAAAAATTAGGTATTAATAATGAAAATCAAATTAATAAAAATGAAAATAAAGAAGATAAACAAGATGAAGTTATGCAAATTCAAATATTAGAAATTATAAAAATTTTAATTATTGATACTCATTATGAAGATTTAAATTCACTTATTCAATTATTTATTTATGATTTATTTATTAAATGTTTATCTACTGGAATTACATTAAATTATTTTTATGTTAGAAGACATTATATATTATTTGTTGAAAAATTAATTCCATTAATTATTCCTTTACTTAAAGAAGAAAAAGATTTAGAAAAGAAAAAAACAAAAGATGAATTAATTGAAAAAATATCTCAAAAATTTATTAGTGAAACAAATAAATTTATAGTAAAAAAGGTAAAATATAATGAAAAATCAATTCAAACAAATTCAGGGAATCGAATTTTTATTTTAAAAAATTATTTAGATGAATATAAAGATTATAAAACATTTGAAGAAAATGATATATATGTAATATTAAGTGGTTTATCAAATATAGTTAATTTATTAATGGATTTTAATAAATTAGATTTAACTTCTCCAAATGAAATGTCAATAAAAAAAATTAAAGATGATTCTTCAAATAAAAAAAATAATCTATTTTTTGGTTTATTTAGTGATAATTCAAATGATAAATTAAATGATAAAGATATTGGTTCATCTATTTACTCTAAACATTTACATGATTTAATTTCAATTTTTTTAATTTGTTGGACTAATCAAAGTGAATTATATCAATCATATGATTATTGTCTTAATAATAATGGTATTCTTTCTTATAAAGAAAATAAAAATAAAAATAAAAATCAAAATTTTAATTTTAAAAAGTTATGTTCATCTTGGAATAAAACAACAAAAGGTGTTATAAAAGATATAACTCAAAAATTGTTTTTAAAAAATCCAATTGAATTTATTGACAATTATTTAAATATTTGGAGTGAAGATTTTATAAATGAATCAAATAATGAACAAAATTACCCAAAAATAATAGTAACAAAGGATAAATTATATAAATTATCTATGATTGAATTATTACATTCAATTGATATAGATTTAAATGTAATTTTATATACAATAACTCAAATTTTAAAAAAAAAATATGATAAAAATTATATTAAAACAACATATACTAAAGGTCAAAATAAAATATTAAAAACACCATTTAATGAAGCATTATTTGAGAGTAAATTATGTCATTTTATATATTCATATATATTATTAGAGTCTTCTATAAAAAAAAAAGAAAATGAAAAAATAATTGATATTTGGAAAGAATTAATAAATATTTTAACATTATTGTATGAAAATTCTAAAATTTCACATACTTTTTGTTGGATTTATGAATTAATCTCATTAATGATGGATATTTATCCTAAAAATGATATAGGAAATAATGATATTTTTGATAATATTACAGAATTTGTTGATAATATTACTGAAAAATTATCAAATATTGCTTTTAATAATAAATTTGAAAGTAATTTTCAAATAGATGAATATTTAATTTTACCTATTTGTCCTTCTCTTTATACACAAATAGTTTCAAATCGATTCCCAAATATTGATTATTATAAAATAATAAATAGTTCAATTAAAATAAATAATATAAAAGATAATGAAAATATAATAAGAAAATCTTCAGAAGAAGTTTTTGATAATGAATTGAAATTAGAAAATACAAAATATAATAATGATGAATTTAATGATAGATTTGATTATTTATTTTATTCTACTTATATGAAAACTTGTTTAATGACTTCTTCTTATGAAACTAGAGAAAAAAAATCCAAAATCCTTTTTCAAGATTTAAATGAAAATTATAGAAAAATAGCATTTTTTACTTTAAAATTTTTATTTTATAAAATATATAAATCATTAGGAAAAGATTTATATTATCCATTTAAACCTATGTTAAAAAATATAATGAATTGCATAGAAAATGATAATGATGATAATTATTTTTATACTGAAATTGCCACTCAATTTTTAAATGATTTAATTCATTATGATAAAGCAAAAGTTTGTCAAGTTTCAGGACAAAATATTTTTGAATATTTTTCAAAAGAAACTTTCTTTAAAACTAGTTTAACTAAATTAAGAAATTGGAAAGAAATAATAGCAAATTATTCAGATATTAATAAAGATATTATAAATATTTTAATAAAACAAATGGATGGTATTTTCTCAAAAAAAAATGACTCTGTAATTGTAAAAAAATTAAGAAGAATTTCATTTGTAATTTATAGTAGTAAAAAAGATACATTTGAAAAGAATTTTAATTCAATTAAAGAATTAATAAAAGAATTTTTCACTGATTATAATAATAGTAATGAAATTGAAAAAGAATTATTTTTAATGTTAAGAATTTTATTCTTAAGATTTAATCATGATAATATTATGGAAATGATAAGATCTTTTTGGCCAATAATATTTAATGAATTAGTAAATAATTTAGAAAAGAAAAATAAAGAAAATACAAAAATAAACAATGAGAAAGAAGAATTAAAATTAGAATCATATAAATTTATAGAATTATTATCTTTAGCAAATATAGAAGAATTTTCTTTATATCAATGGATATTTATAATTGATACATTTGATATGGAAAGATTAAATATTCAAAATAAAAATTCTTTATTACAAAATATATTAAATAATAAACAAATTTTTAGACCTTATTCTTTAGATTGTATTGATGATTGGAATGATTATCAAGAATATATGAAATCTCAAAATAAAGCCAAAAGTACTCTTATTATAAACATTGAACCAAAAAATAAGAATAATTTAAAAAATGAATTGATAAAAAAAATAAAAAAATTTTTTTTTTCAATTGGTGATATGAATAACTATAAAGGAGAAGTTAATTATAGTAATATCGAAGAAATTATTGAAAAAGACTTTAAGGAGGAAATAAAAAAATAATTAATTATAATAAATTTTATTAATAGTATTTTTGTTTTAAATAAGCAAGTAATTTATTTTAAATTAAATAAAATTATCATACTCTAGAAATTAAATTCATTAAATTATGATTTGAATCAGTTAAATAAGTTACAATTTGATTAAAAGTAACAATATCAGTTTTATTTTTATCAATATCATTATAAAATTTTGAGCAAAATTCATTACTTTTCATTGACTTATATTTAAAATCATTATTATTTTTTAAATTATTATAAAGAGTAGTTAATAATTGAATACATTGATCTTTATCAATTATTCCTTTATTTTCAGGATCATATTTTAAAAATAGTCTTTTAAATTTACTTAAATATTTACATCTATCATCAATATGAACTCCTAAAATTACATTATGTAGTTGATTAAAATTAATTTCTCCTCCTGTTTTTGTTTTTTCTTTTAATAATTTTTTATTAAATAATTCTATATCATTTTTATTATTTAAATATAAAGATTGAATTATTTGATTGATTAATTTATCATTTATATCATTATTTTTTATAATTTTTTTTAAATTTTTTTTTAATTCATTATTAATATCAATTGAACTTTCATCAATATCATTTCTCATCATTTTAGTAAATAAACATACTTCACTATTTTCATTACTATATTTTTCTAATGATTCAATAATATTCATAGCTTTTTCAATAACTAATTGTTTTAAACCATATTTATTGTTTAAATATTTATATAAATGTTGTTCCATAGTTTCATATGGTTGTTTTAATGAATTATTTTTATTATCTTGTATTTTTTTACTTTTATATATTTCATTTATAGTTTCTAATAATGTTTGTATTGATAAAGGTTTATTTTCAACATTTTTAATTAAAGTTTTTGACATATTTAAAGGTTGAATTGATGAAACTCCTTTATTTGAATTTGGAATAGTCTTTAAATAATTTGAATTATATCCTTTTAACATTGCATCAGTTTGACCTAATAATTTATTCATCATTAATTCATTTTGTTCTTTAACATTATTCATTCCTTCAGTAAGAATTGTATTTTGATCTTTTAATCTTTTATTTTCTCCTTCAATACAATCAATACTATGTTGCTTTTTATTTATTTGTTCATTTAAATTTCCTAATAATGTATTTTGATTTTCTGATTGTTTCATAATAACATTATTATAAATTTGATTAGCTGAACTTGAAATATTAAAAAGCATTTTGTGATTATAATCAATATTATATTTAAGTTCTTCTACAATTGTTCTTAGATTTTCTTTTTGAGCTTCTGTTAAATTATTTTCTAAACAAATATCTAAAAAAATTCCTAATAAAAATTCAAAAACTTTATATTTTGAATTACAAAGTTCAATTAAATAAGCATAAGTTCCTTCAGTAGCTTCATTAATAGAAGTTATACAATTATTAATTAATAAAGCTAAATTATCATTAAAATTATTTAAAAAAACAATATCATGATCAATATATGTAATTATAACTTGAATATATTTTCCAATATTAACAATTTCGTCTTTAAAATCTGAATTAAAATCTTCTGGAGAAACACTTACTCCATTTAATTGTTGTAATAAAGGTAAGGAACATAATATTACTTTTCCTTCTTCTTCACATGAAATATTTATACTTAGAGAAATTAATTTTTTAAAATATTGTAATTGATGGGCTATTTCAAAAAAATCATCACTTAATTGTGTATTTGTAATATCTAAAGTTTCTAAATTAACGAAATTTTCAATTAAATTTTTTGGAGGAAGTTTTGTTATTCCTGTATTACTTAAAATCAGTGTTTTAATTTTTGAAACATCAGATTTTTGAATTAAATGGATAAAAGATTCATTATTAACTTGTGGATTGTTATTTAAGTCTAATATTTCTCTATTTGTATTAGCTTTCATTTTTTATTTAAATATTTAATAAATATTAAAAATCTTAAAGAAATGAGGAAAAATGTATATAACATAATATAATAAATATTAGTTCATTTTTTATATAACTCCTCATAATCATCCTTCAATAAATTTTATTAATACTAGTTTTATTACTCAATATGATCATTGTAATTTAATTTCATATTCACAAAATATTGCCTTTGCTTTATTTAATACAACATCAACAAATTCACTTGTTTTAACATGGAATCCAAAAAATAATAATTTTTATGATGATAATAAAGATATTAAATATTTAAAAACAACACCAGTAACAACTTTTTATTTAAATTCATTAAAAAATAAAATAATAAAAATTGTAATTTGTGAAAGTGTAATTCATTGTATAACAAGTTTTTTACAGATTTATACATGGGGTAATGATTTTAATCAATATGGTTTATATGGAAATAATGATGAAAATGAATATAATTTAAATTCTCCAAAATTAAATGATTATTTAAATTCTTTAAAAATATTTGATATTTATACTGGATTTAGACATTGTTGTGGTATAGATTGTAATAATAATTTATATGCTTGGGGTTATTTTTTTGGTAATAAACCAATATTTATTGATTGTAAAGTTAAATTAATTAATTGTGGAAATGATGTTATTGTTTATTTAAAAGATGATATTAAAAATATAAATTTATATAATAATAAAAATAAAAAAATTATTTCTATTAATATTAATATTCATATAAAAGAAATTTATTGTGGAAATGAAATTATAGTTTTAAAAACTTTTATGGATAAAATATTAGTAGTAAATCCTAATGGAATTAATCAATTAAATATTTATTCAAAACAAGATTTTCAATTTGAAGATATAACAGTTAGATATAATGAAATTTTTATTTTATTATGTAATTTAAAAAAAGAACAATTATTAATTAGATATTCACCAACAACTCAAAATTCATTAACAAATACTTTTTATGAGTTTTATGAAAGAATATATAAAATAAATTTAAAGAAGAAAATTAAATTAATTTATTCTACTTCTTCTCATTATTCAAATGGTATTTTTTTTGAAATTAATATTGATGAAAAAGAAAGAGATATGATAGAATTAAAAAAGGATATAATATTTATTTTATTGAATAGAAATTATAAAGAAAGGAAAATTTCAATAACAAAAATAAAAGAATTATCAGAAGAAGAAAGAATTGCTTTAAAAAATATGGGTAAAGTTGAAAATCAAAATTGGGATAAAAAAAGAAATTTAAGTGATGATTCTAAAAAATATATGGAAAATTTATTAAAGAATAATAGAAATTTATCATTTCAAAATTTTTTTAATGGAACATTGTTATCAGATAATAATATTACTAAAATAAGTCATAATAAATATAAAATAAAAAATGAAGATGATTTTGAAGATGAAGAAGAAAAAAGAAGAAAAGAATTAGAAAAATTAAAAGAACAAAAAGAAAAAGCAAAATTAATTGAACAAGAAGAAATTGAAAGATTAAAAAGAGAAAATTATAAAAGGAAGAAAAATAATAATTTAAATGATATAATTAAAAAAGAAGATGAAGAAAGAAAAAAAAGACAAATTGAAGAATTAGAAAGATTAAAAAAACAAAAAGAACAAATTGAAAAATTTAAAAAAGAACAAATGGATGAATTAAAAAGAGAAGAAGATGAAAGATTAAAAAGAGAAAATGATGAAAAAATTAGAAAAGAAGAAATGATGAGAAAAATGAAAGAAGATGAAGAAAAATTTAAAAGGCAAAAAGAAGAAGAAAAAAGATTAAAAAAAGAAAAAGAAGAAGAAGAAAAATTAAAAAGATTAAAAGAAGAAGAAGAACAATTAAGAAAGGAAAAAGAATTTGAAGAAAAAATAAAGAA
>Ga0256407_10010795_pt1 | contig 12762 bp, 9 predicted proteins | sample RumenRJG_04DNA_FD_193489 | JGI IMG/M metagenome (GOLD analysis project Ga0256407, IMG submission 193489) | Bovine rumen microbial communities from Lethbridge, Alberta, Canada - RJG_04 | ecosystem: Host-associated > Mammals > Digestive system > Stomach > Rumen | place: Canada: Alberta | collected... | reverse complement strand
GTCATCGGATGGTAGTTCTTATCAGGTATCGACCATTTGGTATAGCCGATATGGTGGTCGAGCATCATCCCGTCCCATTTACCTCCTGCCATCACCTTATTATAATAGTAGGTCAGACGTTGGTCATTCTCCATGAGATGACAGATGGTAAGACTATCACCAACAGTAGCCGCATTGTAGATATGCGCCACACCGGCACTGGCTACCGTCGGGTAATAGACCAACTGATAGAAGGCGTCTTGAGCCTCCGCGGGAATCTGCGCTTTCAGCGCCTCACAACGCGCCACAAGCGACTGCCAGAGGTTACTCACATGAAGCATCTCCTCATAATTATAGATGCCTGGTACTTGAGCTTCAGGCTTGCGCCAAAGGTTATACTTGGAGTATTTGGCAATAATATCGGCAGTCTCCTTAGCGAAAGAATCGCCAAAGATGCTACGCGTAAAACCCTCCAGCCATGCCTGCTCGTCACCTGCCTGAATGGCATCAGGATTCCAGGCATAGCGCATAATAAAGTCGATGGGCATCTCTTTGGGTTTCAGGTCACCCACGTTGATGATCCAGATGCGGTCGATACCACTCTTGTAGGCGAGATTCAACTGCTCACGCAGTTTGGGTACTGTGGTCGTATTGATCCAACGGTCGTTCCAGGGGCCTCCATTCATATCAATATGGTAATAGAGTCCAAGCCCCCCCTGCCGTTTACGCTCAAAGTCACGACCTTTACGTCGAATATATCCCCAGTTGTTGTCGCAGAGCAGCAACGTCACATCGTCAGGAACAGTAAAACCTGCGTCATAATAGCGCTGTACTTCCGTAAAGATAGCCCATAGCTGAGGCACGGCATCTTCCCTGCCATAGATATCCTTGATGATCTCACGCTGTCCCTTAATGACTTTACCAAGCGTCTTCATATTCTCTGTATCGTCACCCTTGCCCATCGCCACATCACCATCGCCACGCATGCCGATGGTCACAAGATTGTCGTAGGCCTTATTACGCTCCATTCCCTCACGGAAGAACTGGTCGATGCGCGTTTTGTTTGTGGCATAGTCCCATGGGCCCACTTGCTGTTTACGGTGCAGGTACTCCTGATGGGAACGCATCATCGGTTCGTGGTGACTGGTTCCCATCACGATACCCATCTCGTCAGCCAGTCGCGGACTCTCAGGGTCATCCTCGTTGAAAGCCGTTGCCCACATGGCAGGCCAGAAGTAGTTAGCCTTCAGGCGCAACAGCAACTCAAAGATATGCTCATAGGCTTTGGCGTTGACACCACCAAACTGGTTGGTACACCATGTGCCGAACGAGGGCCATTCGTCATTGATGAAGATTCCACGATATTTCACCTTAGGCGACGGCTGGGTAAAACGTCCACCTTCGTAATATAGTTCATCTTGATGTTTCACTGGCACATCAGCCATCCAATACCAAGGCGACACGCCGATACGTTCTGAGAGGTCGTAGATGCCATAGATCGTGCCGCGTTTATCGCTGCCGGCAATAACGAGGTTGCCCTCCACCACGTCAATCAGGTAGGATTCCCACTGACCACGCACCTTTCTCACATCCATCTTCTTCTGCTTAATCAGGTTGTCGATGATACGGCTCTTGCCGATGGTACCTACCAGGATGGCGCCCTTGAGATTCTGACGCTCATGGGGCAGCAGACCGGCAGAGTTGGGAGATTGCAAGTCAACCTGCGACGAGACACCCGTCACCTTTCTTACATCATCACTCAGGTTACGTGCTGCACGGATCACACCTTTCCAGTCATCCACATCTATGATGACAGAAGCTGTCTTGCCATCTTTGGCAATACAGAATCTATTCGTTTGTGCCCACCCTTCCAAGAACAAGCACATCATCAATGCGATAATGAGTATCTTTCTCATATTATTTGTTTTGTTCTGTTATTACTTCTACATCACCATAAGCCATACGAGTGCCAAAGGCTAAACGGTCGGCATCCAGCTTGAGTATCTTTGCTTTGACGGGCTGGAACTTGATGGTTTGCCAAATGGGATTATTGACGATGTTCGAGAACTCGCCAGAGGCCAGTTTGGTCCAATTCGACCAGTCGGTGGAAGCCCAAAGGGTGTAGTGGGTCACTGTGCCGTCCTTGCTTTCTTGTGGCGGCAGGTAGCGGAAGGAGGTGATCGTCTGCTCCGTATCCCAATCGATCATCATCTGAGTGGGACTGCTGAAGAACAGATGCAGATTACTGGATTTCTTCTCACCCGCATCGGGGATGTCGGCTGTCAGCTCAGGCGCCAGATAGACACCGAGCTTCTTGATAATAGGTCCACATTTAGTGTCTACGATGGTAAAACGTAGTTTAGTGGCATTAACCGTTGGGAAACAGATGATTCGGCGATGACCAATGGTGGTCAGTCCGTCGCCGTTCTCCACCAATGCATCTTTCAGCTGTTGCCATTGTCCGTTGATTTCGGCTTCTAACAGGAACTTCTTCACACGCTGGCCATAACGGATATCCTCTTCTGCAACGAAACGATTGAATATTGTAGGCTGTCTGAAGGTGATGACAGTCTCTAAACCTTGCGTCTCTTTCTTTGCTTCCAGGGCGAGGTCAGTCTTGAACACCTCCTGAATCATCTTGTTAAAGGCAATACCTCGCAGACTGTCGTTAGGATGGATGCGACCGTTAGGTGCTATGGGGAAGTTGAGCAACAAAGTAGAGTTGCGGCCCACCGATTTGTAATAGGTATCCATCAGCTTAGACAGACTCTTCACATGCTCGTTCTCTGTCTCGTGATAGAACCAGCCAGGGCGTATGCTGGTGTTGGTCTCACCAGGTACCCAAGAGTCACCGTTCTCCAGGCCATAGTGCAATTGCTCGTAAGGCACGGGGCCCGTCTTGTTGAGCATGCTCCAGTTGGTTTCGCCGATGTTTCCTGCCTCTGTGCCCACCCAACGTAAGTCACCACGGTCGCTGCCGTCGTTCCAGATAAGACACTTGGGCTGCAGCTGACGAATCATCTTGTAGGTCTCAGGCCATTCGTAATAGGTTGTGCGGTCAATCTTGCGCACCTCGTTGGCACCGCCATACCATCCATCTCCACCATTGGCGCCGTCGAACCACACCTCGAAGATATCTCCGTAATTGGTCAGCAACTCGCGTAGCTGGTTTCGGAAATATTCCACATACGCAGGACGTCCGTATTCTGGATGATTCCGATCCCAAGGTGAGAGATAGACCGCGAACTCAAGTCCTTCCTCGCGACAAGCCTGAGCCAACTCGCCCACCACGTCGCCCTTACCATCTTTCCAGGGCGAGTTCTTCACCGAATACTCTGTATATTCCGATGGCCACATACAAAAGCCACAATGATGCTTAGCCGTGAAGATGATCCCTCGCATACCCGCCTGCTTACAGACGCGTGCCCATTGCCGACAGTCGAGCTGGGAGGGATTGAAAATCTTCGGATCTTCGTTTCCGAATCCCCACTCTTGGTCAGTATAGGTGTTCAACGAGTAGTGGATGAAGGCATACATCTCCATTTCCTGCCAGCGCAGTTGGTTTTCCGTTGGCGTAGGCAGCGCACACGGTTGAACTTGTGCCAGCATATCTTGGCTGCAGACGAGCAGCATGGCTATCAAAAAGCTTCTCATTATTTTAAGTTTATAGGTTTGATGCCGCAAAGAGTTCCTTGATGGCACGGTCATAGTCACTTTCATATTGCAGCATTTCCATCTTACGATATTTCTCAAATTCTGCAATAGCTTTCTTCTTGGCTTCCTCATGTGAAATTGTCCCCTTACCAACGAGCAACTGCCTACCAGACAACGTCATCAAGTCATCCAGCTTCTTGATCCATTCCACCATCTTCATCGGAATCTGCTGCAGAGCTTGTACCTCTGCGAAGTCCAGATACTGTGAAACCAGCAGATTCAAATACGTCAACTCTTGCTCCGTCAAGTAGTTCTTTGCAATCTGCACATCCTCCTTAGTGATATAACCACCTTTGAAGTTGGTCATGCCAACCATTGGCTTTTCTGCATCCACGCGCTCATAGATAACCTCTGCAGCCGTATGCTGATGGGCTGCATAATGCAGTTTGTTCTGTACTGTGGCAAAGAACATACGAGTCAAGTTATCCTGTGGGTCATAATCTATACTTGTGGAAAAGATGTCCGTCACCTGCTGATACAAGTTGCGCTCACTACTGCGAATATCACGGATTCTTTGTAACAACTCACGGAAATACCTGCTGCCCTTTCCTTTCAGCCTGTCATCATCCAACGTAAAGCCTTTTTGGATAAATTCACGCAGATGAATCGTGGCCCATTGACGGAAACGAGTAGCCACCTGTGACTTTACACGGAAGCCCACAGCAATAATCATGTCCAGATTATAGTGGCTCATGTTTCTGCGCACACTTCTGTTACCCTCCTGTCGAACTAACAAAAATTTTTTGTGAGTTCGTTCTGGGTCTTGCTCATTCTCGGCATATATCTGATTGATATGATAGCTTACATCCTGCTGCGAAGCATCAAACAGTTCCATCATCTGCTCCACATTGAGCCATACATCTTCACCCTCGAATCGCACATTAACCCGAGCAACTCCATTTTCATCTTGGTAAATCAGAAACGCCTGGTTCTTTTTCTCTAATTCGTTATGTTTTTTATCTGCCATATCTCAATAACGTTTATTCCTTATCATTTATTTAGCGAAAGCCGAATAGGTTGCTCAAATTGAATTCGGCACCTCTGCCTTTGCCCGTTTGCACTCCAGCGTTACCCGTTCACCTTTCCGTAGTGCTTCTTTTATCGTTTTCTCGTTTATATTCATATTTCGTTTGCAAAGTTAAATCAATTATTTCGGAATGATCACCATAATCGTCCCCTGATTTACCTGTAATTCTTCTTTTGTCATATTTCGTTTGCCGCTCGACCCTAAGGTCGCTTTGTTTACAAAGAAAGTTACATCTTTTTAATTAGAAAGGTAAATCATCATCACCTATTTCCTCACGCAAGTCTGCAATGTGGTCTTCATATTCTAACCATTCTTGCAGTTCATCAGTATTTGCTGCTCGATATTTTGAAAAATCTAATTCATCAAACCTTACAAACTTGAGATTATTCTCATTCGGTTTCTCTTTAATATCTTTAGTTGGTACTATCCTAAAATAATGATGAGGAAGTTCATCCGAAGGCCAATAGTTACCATATGGATAAGACTGTTGACGGTTACTATCTAATAAAGCATAATAATCATTGGAAACTAACAGAGTATGATTAAAAGTCTCTCTGATAAATTTAAATTGTTTCTCGTATATATCCATTGCTTCTTTGAAACGGTTACGAGCTTTTACCCTAATAGGATGATTGGTAGGAAGAAGTTCCTTTAAATAGCGACCCCAATAAGTTATCACCGTATCTATGTCATAGTAAGTTTCTATTTTGTTCCAGAAATCATCGATCTCTGCCTTAGTTGCTTTTCTAACATTCTCCCTTGGCGAAAAGGCTTCGACATATAATCTTCCATGACCATCTTCCTGCCAATGTTTGTCGTCTGTCCAACAAGCCCGAAAATTAATGCCACCCGATTGTTTATACTCAACTATTCCTACTCCCTTTGCGTCTATGTCATAGTAATAATCACCAGGAGTAAGATCTTCAAAGTCCTGCCAATTATGCAATTCTTCATGGCATTTGTGACATAGAGTAACCAAGTCACCATCATCATAATCCCATGCCTCACGTCCATATATATAGCGGATGTGGTGAACGTCTAATTGCGTTTTCTTCGCTTCGCATAAACGACATTGATGCTTGTCTCTTATGCGGATATTATCTGCCTTAAACTTCCATCGGACATCATCCAATTGTTGCTCATAACGCTCTTTGGGAGCCATCATAATGATTTTGTTTTTATCTATTTCCATAACAACTATTCTTCAAACGGATAAGTTTCATCATAAATATCGCTCAGCAGCTTGTCTTTATAGAGCCAGTGGGCACCAGGGGCAATGTGCTTGGATTTATAGCCTTTCAGTTGGGCAGAGAGTGAACTGATAGACGTTTCTACTCCTTCATAGCAGATCTTCCGTTCTGAAACAATCGTAACAGTTATCGATGGGTTGTCTTTCCACGTCAGCACATCACCTTTCTGCATCCCCATTTCATAGAAGTTGAGCGCAGGACGGTGTATCTGAGCCTTTACTGATGCTGCCTTGTCGTCATCTGTCAGGTCGTTCTCTATTTCGTCGCTTACTTCTTCTGTCACGTCAGTATGGTGGAATAGTTCAAGAATTGCTTTTGCCTGTTCCACCTGAATACGGAAGAATTCACGATTAGCGTTTATGCGTTGCGGTGCAAAAGCCGTGTGCAGGGCTTTCTCAATCTTGGCGCAGTCGGTTTTCTTCACCTTGCAAGCAAACTGGCACTCAAAGGGAACGGGAACGCCCGTAGTATAGAGTTCCCTCATTCTCCTTTCTATATCTTCCTGTGTGGTCATGCCAATTTTCACAAGCCCAGGCATCACAGGATTGGTTAAAAGATAAACTATTCCGTATTCCATATAAAAACTATTTATGAGTTACTAATACATCCAATAATTATTGAGCATACAATGGATATTACAGATAATAATGAGGCGGCAATGATTGCAATTTTTGCCAAATGGTTTGAACGCTCAGCAGTATAAATATTGGCCGCAATACTATGAAATATTTGACAGTCATAAGCATCAAGGCCCTTGCTTGTCAACCCAATAATGCCTTCATCGGTAAATTCAATCATCCCCGACCCTTTTAACTGGGCAATTGCAAGGTTGAATTTTTCTCTTTCCTTCTCTATCATTAAATTTTGTTCTTGAAAATGCCTGAATATATTATCTGCTGTGAGATCATATTTCTTTTTCACTTGTTGGTGATAGACAAGAATATCGAGAATTGTAGAAAGGAAATGATATTTCTCAACATTATACTCCCTAAACTTATCAATAGGGAGATTGAGAGGATTGTAAATCATTATTATTTTATCGTCAGTCATAAAGTCTCTATTTTATTGCGTGTTTTCTTCTCAAATACTTTTGATATTTCTCTATAATCTCAGAAGACAATTCGTCTGGTTGGCAAATAATTGTATCCATGCCAAATGCCTTATAGAGATTTTCTGCATCTTCCGTACTACAATCATATAACCAGTTATTACGAATCCATAATCCGAGGCTAAAATGAAATTCTATCAGGTCTTTTGTTTTCATTATGGCCTGTTTGTCTGCATCACTCAACATTTCGTCCAACTGAGCAAAGCACTCTTTTTTCGTTTTTGGCTTATCATTCATTTTTCAAATCATTATTCGTCATTATATTGTCTATTTCGTTCATCAGTCGTTCTGTCTGCTGGAGTACATAGATTATGCGGCCGTAGTGCTTTACGTCATCGAAACTAAGGGTCATACCCTTACGGTCTTTGAGCCATTTCTGGGCGGGCTGATAGCCACCAATGAAGAACAGCCAAGCAGACTCTGGCACACCCTCGAAATATTGTTCTGCGTTGATATAGACGCGATTGTCCTGCCAACGGTAGCAATCTACCTGTAACGAGCCTGCAACGGGGAAGGTGACACCTGTCTTTGACGGCAAATCTTCCATCAGATGCAGTTGTCGCAGTTCTTCTCCCAACTCTGCCAAATCACGGAATTTCTCCCAGTCTGTAGGATATGGTATGCGTGGGAAGTCTATCTTCAGAAATTCCTTGTAGCGTTCGCGATAGCTGGGACTATGAAGTACTGCATAGATGTAGTCGAAGAGAGCTTGGGGATAGAGCACGCCATTATAATCGCTTATTGGATCAACCAACACGTTGTCATCATAGCAAGGAAGGTAATTTAGGCCTTTTGCTATCTTATCATACAATTCCTTGTTGAAATTCACAATGCGCTCTTCTTGGCCCATGTTCTCCTTGTAAAGATAAAGAGGGAATACATAGCCAGCACCTAATCTGCCTGCTGTTGCTATATAATTGAAATTTGTGACAGAATCCGTGATGAAGGCATATTTCCAATCATCAACACATTGTTTACCAACTACCATTGCAATATTTCCTGGAGTTAGTAAATGCTCCATAATATCTTTTCTTGCGCGTTCTATGAGTCCTTCATCATAATATAATATCCTATTATCCAAAGCCCTATATGCGAATTTACATTCCAAACCTTTATCGTAATCTTTAGTATTAATTCTTTCTACATTATTCCTCAATGTATTCGCATCAGAATTGACTAAAGCAGCATCATTGGATGTAACTACACCTACATTAAAGATGTTGAATAATTCGTTTACTTTAAAACCCTTATTGTACTCTTCTTCCAATTCGAAATCTTTGGGGACGAAGAAGTACATTGGAGCCTTTGGCTGTACTTGTTTATACCCAATATATTCAATGCGGGCATCGTTTAGAACATCGTATTTCTGCTGCCTTAATCCATATAAATCTTTATGGTACACCTTCCCAAGTTCGTCTTTTCCTTTCTTGCCTGTCTTGACAAACAGGTTGATGCTTACGCCCTGCATAATATCAAAGACATTCTCGTCCTTGCTTCCATCTGGGCACGTCTCTTTCTTCTTCGAGTTGCCATGTAGGTCAATGGTGTAAATCTTATCGAAAGTCTTCAGCAGATTCCAACGCATACCTCTGAATGTGGGGTTATCGAGGTAACCATGAGGATTGATAAAACCAATGATGCCTTCACCTTTCTTTTCAATATAGTGCTGGGCCAAGCGAATGAACTTCACATAGTCATCGTTCAGCCACTTGGGGTTACGTTCGTCCAAAGGCTGCTTCCCACCAGGTTCTTTTTTATAGTCCTCCATCAGCGACATGATCCACTTTCCCTTGTTCTGGCTTTCTCCGCTATACGGAGGATTACCTATGACAACCATCACAGGACAGTCGCGCTTAATCACATTTGCTTCTGCGGCCTCACGGCTGAGCCACTGAGCAAAAAGGGTGCGAGGTTCGTTATTGCTCTCTTCGAGGGAGTTGGTCAGATAGACATGCAGACGTTTCTCTGACTGGTGCTGATAGCCAGTCTCGCTCAGCAACATATCAAGTTTCAAGTGAGCAACGGCATACGAAGCCATCAATATCTCGAAACCATTCAGACGAGGTAATAGGTGTTGTTCCACATACTGCTGCCAAATGCCCTGCTGATCGCGATAGCGGTCATAAATCTGATTGACCACCTCAGCCAAGAATGTGCCAGTACCAGTAGCAGGATCGAGAATCTGTACACGATGGAAGCGTTTCATGGCGTGCTTCATGCCGTCCTTGGTTCGCCCGTCATAACTCTGCTCAACAGCGACTTCCTTTTCAATCATAGAGTAGTCGGCTAATCCTTCCGGCAGATTGAACTCCTTTTGCAGAATCTCGTCAACAGCCCTCACAATGAAGCCAACAACAGGTTGTGGGGTGTACCAGACTCCTTTCGTCTTGCGTAGTTTAGGATTATACTCAGACAAGAAGTCCTCGTAGAAGTGAATCATGGGGTCGTGGTGGCGCTTGTCCTCACCGTATGCTTTCATGATTTTCTGCAAGTCAGAAGCCAGGAACACCGTCACCAAGTCATCCACTACCCAAACAATACGCTCATCAAGGTCATTGCCAGCCAGATTATTAAATATCTGACGCAGGAAAGGGTTGGTCTTTGGAATCAACTTTGCAGCCTCCTCGCGACTAAAGTCCTCAGGCGTTTCATCGTGTAAGCGGGCTGCAAACATACCATAGGCAATAGTCTGGGCATAGATGTCTGCAAAATCTGAGGGTTTCAGTTCCTGAATGAGCACGTCTTTGAAAGCATTATACTGTCCTCGTAGATTGTCATTGGCATAGCTCTCCGTATCATCGTTCATGGCTTGCTCGATGATATTCTCCAACAGACGCGCCTTGCCTGCCATCAACTTGGCCAAACGAGAGGCTGATGTAATGCGTTGGATGGCATTATTGCCTACGTGCTCTATGAGATTCAAAAACTTCTCTTCATTCTCTTTGATGGCAACAATCTTGTCACCCTTCACTTCTGCGATACGCACACTATCTACAAACTCGCCATGCTCGTAAAGATGGAAGTCCAGATAGTCAGTAAATATGATATAGTCGAGAGCCTGCTTGTAGCGTGTAAACTGTTCCTTATGACCATGAGGATTCCGCCCGTCAAGGTCATTGTCGCCAATATCCTTTGCCTCGATGTAGAACACAGGCATACCATCCTTACGACTAGCGATGTAGTCTGGTGCGCCACACTTCACTCGCTTGGGCTCATTCACAATGCGCAGTTTGGGCAATAGCATTTGAATCAACTGCTCCAGAGCGCCTCTGTAGCTATGCTCTGTGGCATTGCCAGCGCGATATTTCTGATTAACAGTGCTGATATATTCTTTTAGGTCCATATAGTTTCTAATTACATAAAACACTCAGGCTGTGGATAGTCAAGATAAGTATCTATGGCCATTATATTATACAAATTAACTTAAAAGAGACTCCATGAACTTCTTATTGAATAGTTCCTCTACACTAACATCTAATAGTTTCGAGATTTTTGCTAATGTCTCGATGTCTGGTTGCGACGAATTTGTGCACCATTTTGAAACGGTGGATGGATTTACCCCCAATTGTTCAGATAACCATTTGCTGGTTTTCTTCTGTTCTACGAGTACAATTTTTAGGCGATTTACGTCTTGCATATCTTTCAGATTTGTTGTTTGGGTGTAAAGATAGTGAAAACTATTCATTCAGCAAGGATGATAGCACCTTTTTTATAGTTTTTTATGAACATATGCCACAATAGCGGTCGTTGTTATCCCCTTTTGCTTGCCATACCGCAAACAGTTCCCGTAGAAGGGTGTAGTCTAATCCGGAAATCATGATGTACCTTTGCTGTCAAAAACAGCGATGGTGCTCACGCTCGGCAGTTTGCAAACTAGCTTGCACTGCTCTCGCTTACTCGCATCATTGCCCGCAAATTACAAAAACTAAACAAGACATGGAAGTTATATCAATTGAGCGCAGTACCTACGAAGTAATCGGCTTGCCGCTTCGCTCGTCAAAGAACTGCTGACGAGCTTCAATAACTTCGTCACAAAGATGAAGGAAATGGCAAAAAAAGGTTACGATTTGGCAACCTAACTCCTTCGCCATTCCTCCTCAATTTGATTTTTGACCCAAATTGAGCTTCCTCATTCTTCCCCGTCTTGCCTTTATTTCAGGCCGAATTGCGTTAATCTTCCAAAATCGCTTTTTACGGCTTGAAGCCTTTTAGCCAGACGGCCTTTACACCGTCGCAGAGGTCGTAGAGGATTCGGCCTCCAGCGATACGGCGGCCAGCGGGGAGGAAGCCGCAGATGATGCGGGTGATGTGGCGGGCGATGTTGAATTGCTTCGGTTCATCGACACCTATACTTTCCACGCGGAGGCTGAAACGGCCGATGCCGGGCAGTACGACAGTCTGTCCTTCGCGGAGCCTCTGCTTCATGATGTCCTGAATCTCCGTAGCGACTCCGATGACAGAGCCTTCAGAGAAGCCGCTGTTACGACACGCCTCAGCGGCTATCTCGTCGAGTGTCACCTCGCCCTGGCTCACTGCCTTTGCAAAGTATTTACCATAAGAGCTGCTGCTCTTGATGTTGTTCCTGATAAGTCTGATATATACCGACATGATTTTTTTGTTGATTTTTCTATAAAGTTACACTATTCTTTATAACGTTCTTATAGCCAGGTTGTTAAGTAAAGTGTACCTTTTTGCCAAAGTTACACTGCCTACACTCCCAGCAAAACAACTTGTTTTGGTGTCGTTAAGATGGCCTTTTCGCTTCGTTAACCCTACCTTATTGATACCAAAACAAGTTGTTTTGGTCAGTCGGAGGGTATCTCCTGAATGACAAAAGCTGATCCCTTGGCGCGGCGGGCCTTCTTATAACCCATACGAACCAGTCGTCGGCCCAGTTCCATATCCGTGCCTTTGGTAATGGTGAAGGTGGGAAAGCGCTCTGCAAGCAGATTCATAATATCCTGCACGAGCACGGCTTTTGTCTTGGCTGGGGTTTCGTCAGGCGGAAGATAGGTTCTGGTGATCATCTCCTCGTAGTTCGACACGCGCTGGAATTGGTCGTTCTGCTGTATGATGCGCAGGTTGTCCTCATCGTCCATCCAGTAGCGGCGGCCCTGCTGCAGTTCGGCATAGAGTTGAGCGTAGAGCTGGTCGTAGTTGATGTGCCCGGAGTTGTCGATCTCGTCGGCATAGACGCAGATGAAGCGGCGCGAGCCAGTGGGATCGACGAGTGGACGGCGGTTGTTGGTCGTGGCGATGAACGAGGCAAAGCGCTGGCGTTCCTCCATCGTCTTGCCGTAGGGCGGGCGGAACTTCACGTCGCGCTTCGAGAGCAGGTATTTCAGGATAGGCTGCTGCGAATCTGACATGGCGTCGAACTCGTCGATATTGATGAGTGCATACCCCGACATGGCGAGGAAGATGTCATTGTCGTTTTTCATCGAGAGACGGTCGTTGAAGTAGGTCTGCAGGTAGCCCGGCAGCAGACGGCTGCAGAACACGGTCTTGCCGATGCCTTGCGGGCCGATGAGCAGGGGTACGATGGCATTGCCGTGCTGTCGGTTCTTGCCGAGCCACTGCGCTACCATCGAGAGCATCCACTTGTGGAAGTCCTCCTCCCAGAAGGGATTGTCGGTCTTCACACGGCGAGCCAGTTCGCTCACGTAGTCATGCTTGCCGTTCCC
>Ga0256407_10010794_pt1 | contig 12763 bp, 9 predicted proteins | sample RumenRJG_04DNA_FD_193489 | JGI IMG/M metagenome (GOLD analysis project Ga0256407, IMG submission 193489) | Bovine rumen microbial communities from Lethbridge, Alberta, Canada - RJG_04 | ecosystem: Host-associated > Mammals > Digestive system > Stomach > Rumen | place: Canada: Alberta | collected... | reverse complement strand
GGATCTGTAGCGGTCTTTGGGGTCTATGCGCGTACATTTTTTGATGATTTTTCCAAGTCTGCCGCGGGGCATTCTGTCCTTGGGCAGGACACCGGTCACCAGTTCATTGAGCAGGACGCCGGTAGAGTAGATATCGGTCTGTACACTTGAGGCACCGAAACCGTATTGCTCGGGCGCAGCGTAGCCCACGGTCCCGATCTGCTGTGTATCTTCTTTTTTCATGGGATTTGCCTGCCGGGCTGCATTCATGTCAAGCAGGCGGATGCTTCCGTCGGCTGTCCGGATGATATTGGAGGGCTTGATATCCCTGTGCAGGATCGGCGGATTTGCGCTGTGCAGCTCCAGCAATATCTGGCAGAGCTCTTCGACAATGGTGACGGCAGCGTCCTCTGTAAAAATGTTTCCGTTGTCGAGTATCGTGCGCAGAGTCTGTCCGCTGATATATTCCTCTATGACGATCAGACGTCCGTCCTGCTCTACGATTTCCACAATCTCGGGTGTCCCCTTTACATGGTGGGTGTACAGATACTCATAGACATCCGCGTTATAGGTCTCCAGTATTTTTTTGACATAGACTGTCCCGGTCGCAGTGTGCTGTACAAGTGTGATGCCATGCTGCGGATTCAGTACTGCAATTTCCTGGTAACAGGACAGTATACACGAATCAGTTGTTGTCATTAAAATCCCTCCAGACAAATATACGGGTTTTGAGAGGGCAAACTCCTGAAAGCCGCGAAAGCACATACGGCTCAGCTCCTATTGCATGCCCGCTGTAGTAATTAAAGTGTATCACAAAGGATATGGTTAAAGATACATATATACATTCTCGACAGGAATCGACCGGGCGCATAGTTACTGTCCGCGCACTTTCGAAGGCGTGGATATGTAACGCTGCGTTCTGCTGTTCCAATGCGCTTTGCGCACAGAGCGGTATCTGTGAAAGCAATCCCGAGAAAACACCAAATAGATAAAATAATTACAAAGTACAAAAACTGTATCGTGATATAATATACTAACTCAAAACCAGACGGTGTCGGACAGCAGTCACGGGACTGCGGTGTCCGGTGAAAAGGGAAACAGGTGAGAGACCTGTGCGAACTCGTCACTGTAAATGGAAATGCGGACTGCATCGGGAGAAATTCCGGTCACTGGAAACGGGAAGGCTGCAGTCTGATGAAATCCATGAGCCAGGAGACCTGCCGGCTGTGTATTATCCTGCACCCTCGAGATAAGGGAAGATAATAAATACCGTTCTCAGCAGCTGATCATTGTCTGATCGGTTTTCACTCTGAGGCTGAAATATGCCTGCTTAGTCTGAATGAAAAAATGCAGCTTTTTTACAGATCTGCTGCGTGCTATTTTGCTGCGGCCGGAATTATCTCTATGCGGGATGATCCGGCTTTTTTTCTGCGGTAATATTCCTTTTCACCAGGGATTCCTGCGGCACCTGTCTGCAGATCACCATGCAGCAATAAGGAGGAACGGCATGAAAAAGAAGGCAGCAGCGGCAATCTTGTGTGTGGCAATGTCAGTGGTGATGGCAGGATGCGGTGGAGGAAACAGCGCTTCTTCCAACGCATCGGAGAGCACGACAACCGTCACCGGCTCAAAGGGTGACGAATATGTAGTCGACAAGGAAGCAAAGACAGTCGAGACGGATTCTTCCAAGAGTGACTATGAGCCCTATACGATCACCTTGAATCTGGAGCGCTCCGGAATCGGCCAGAACATGGAAGAGACTTTTACTTCCGCTCCGGAGAAGGTCATTGCGGACGGCGACCAGATGGCAGACTTTTTCTTTGACCTGGGCCTGGAGGACCATATGGCGGGCTTTACCCGCGGCGCATGCTGGTCGACGGTCAATGAATACCCGGCGAGAGACACAGTCACAAAGATCACGGATGACGGCGTCAACCTTTCCAATGCATCCAAAGAGCAGATTCTGGCAACGGGATGTGACTTCATGATGGGGTGGGATTCCCTGTTTTCGGAAGACCATTTTTCCGTGGATTTCTGCCTGCAGAACGGTATTATTCCCTACTTCCCTTACTGCTGCTCGGATTCCGCGACCTTTGATGATATTTATAAGGATTACGAGGTGCTGGGCAATGTTTTCGGTGTCCAGGATCTTGCAGCTGAGCGCGTCCAGACTATGAAGGACACACTGGCATCTGTCGAAGAGACACTGGGAGAAGAGGTCTACGCAGATCCGATCAGGGTATTTGTCTATGATTCCGGCGAGGAAGCTCCCTTTACAGCCTGCCAGGGTGTGCCCGGAGATATGATCAAAAAGGCCGGCGGGATCTCCATTTTTGACGATATCGACAAGGGCTGGGCGACACCTTCCTGGGAGGAAGTCGTGGAGAGAGATCCCGATGTCATCCTGATCCTTGATTATGACTACGACACCGAAGAGAAGACCGAATTCCTGAAGACCAATGATTTCACAAAAAACCTTCGCGCTGTCAAAGAGGGAAGGATTTATTCCGCGTGCTGCTCTGACATGCAGGGATCTGCAGGTTCCGCAAAGGCTGTCGAGATTATGGCCAGGCAGTTCTACCCTGAGAAATTCGAAAAATAAACTGACAGAAGGTTATTCAGCCTATATTCCCCGGGAGTACTCCACACGGAAGTCTGATGGAACTCCCGGGGAGTCTGTTGATTGATGCTGATCTGTATAGATATCTGCACAGGATTTTCCGAACAGACATTTTCTGCAAGGCTCTTGTTAAGGAGATTCAATCCATGCCAAGAATTAAGGATGATTTATTTCCTCTTCGAAAAAGGTCCCGGTATCTGCTCTTTTGTGCGGTCATGCTGGCTGTTCTTTTTGTGCTGCTGATACTTGCGGCAGGTCTGGGAAGTGTCTCGCTTCCTTTTGAGACGATCCGGTCGATTATTGTCAATACGGTAATGAAAAAAGAAGTTTATCCGGTGACCTGGGAGGAGAGCGCCGAGACGATCCTGCTGGGGATCCGTATTCCCAGAATTCTCACAGCCTTCATCGTGGGCGCAGGACTGACACTATGCGGAATCCTGATGCAGGCTCTGACCAAGAATCCTCTGGCGGATCCCTATGTACTGGGCATTTCCCACGGCGCATCCGCAGGCGCAGTGTCTGTCATCATGTACGGCTATCTGAAGTTCCTGGGCGGTTACGGGACAATGGTGGGCGCTTTCTGCGGAGCGGTCATTTCCATTGCGCTGGCGCTTAAGATTGCCGCCATCCGCAACAAGGTTACTGCGACACAGCTGGTCCTGGCAGGAATCGCGGTTTCCGCTCTATTCGGCGCCATCACCAATTTCATGATCTACCACACCAAAACAGGTTCGGATAAGGTGAAAACCGCGACCTACTGGATGATGGGGTCGCTCAGCGGTGCCTCCTGGGAAAAGCTGAAGTACGCGACGATCGCTTTCGTGATCTGTCTGATATTCATTCTTTTTCTCTCGAAGGGGCTGGATGTCCTGCTTCTGGGGGATGACGTGGCGGTCACTGTCGGTGTCAATACAGAGCGGCTGAAAATGGGAATCATCATTCTGGCAACTCTTCTCACAGGCGTCATCGTTTCCATCAGCGGAACCATCGGCTTTGTCGGCCTGACGATCCCTCACATCACCAGATCGATTGTGGGGACAAAGCACAAACGGCTGATCCCTGCCTCTGTTCTGGTGGGCGGCACATTTCTTGTCGCAGCCGATATCATATCCCGTGTGGCTGTAGCCCCGGAGGAACTGCCGATCGGCGTTGTATCTGCCTTTTTCGGAGCACCGTTTTTCCTGTATCTGATCAGGAAATCCCACGGAACATTTGGGGGGTGAAAAGGATGAAGCTGGAAGTAAAAGACATCACGTACTCAATAGACGGAAAGCTCATCGTGGACGGCGTCAGCCTGGGCATCAGGGAGGGTGATTTCGTCGGCCTGGTCGGCCCCAACGGCTGTGGCAAATCCACCCTGCTTAAAAATATCTACAAGGTTTACAAGCCCGACGCCGGAGCGGTGTTTATCGACGGAAAAAGCACGGCGGACATGAGCAGCAGGGAGACTGCAAGAGAGATGTCTGTCATGCAGCAGGAAAACAACGTTGAATTCGACATGACTGTCTATGACATGGTCATGCTGGGCCGCTATGCGCACCAGAAAATGTTCGGGACCGACATGGTGAGTGAAAGAGAGAAGGTCCTGGCCGGAATCCGGGAGGTGGGCATGGAGGGCTTCGAAGAGCGCAGCTTCCTCTCACTTTCAGGCGGTGAAAAACAGCGGACGCTGGTCGCCCGCGCGCTTGTCCAGCAGGCGAAGCTCATTATTCTGGACGAGCCCACCAATCATCTGGATATCGGATATCAGTATCAGATCATGAATATCCTCAAAAGGCAGAACCTCACTGTTTTTTCCTCTATCCACGACCTGAATGTTGCGGCCTGCTACTGCGACCGGATTCTTTTGATGAAAAAAGGCAGGATCGTCGACGCAGGAACTCCGGAGCAAGTCTTTGTCCCTGACAAGATCCGGAATCTTTTTGGAATTGATTCCTCCATCACGATCAACAAAGCAACCGGCAGACCCAATATCATGTTCATTCCGCAGGTGTAAACATACAAAAATACGTTTATTATCGCCTTTTCTGCAATGGAAAAGTGTATAATCAGGGAGAAGGCCTGATTTCGCCTGCAGCAAGGAGAGCAGATATGGAAAAAACGACCAACACCCTGACCAATATTTTGAAAAAAACGAAACCTGATTCAATCGGTGAATACGTCAAGGCAAATGCGGAGGACGTTTTCACACAGGAGAATCCCTTTTCGACCTATATGCGGGAATGTGTCAGAGAAAAAGGCCTGCGCTTTCAGGAAATATTTCTCCGTGCCGATTTGTCGGAAGGATACGGCTACAAGCTGATTTCCGGTGAGAAACACACCCGCCAGCGGGACACGATCCTCAAGCTCTGCCTGGGTGCCGGCTTCTCTCTGCAGGAGACGCAGCGGGCCCTGATAATTTACGGGATGTCGCCTCTCTATGCGCGCTTTCCCCGGGATGCGGTTTTTATTTCCGCCATCAGTGCCAAAATTTATGAAATTTCCGAGATCAACAGTCTCCTTGCCCGGAACGGACAGCCTCTCCTGCGCGGTTCCGAAGAAATGCAGAATGACTGAAGCGGAGAGTACGATCTGCCCCCTTCAGAAGGTCGATACAGCAGTGATGTATGAGCAGGTTCAACAGGATAGTAAAACTTGCAGGCAGAGATATTTACACTGCATATAGACAAAATTAAAAAAGAATATACTCGCTAAAAAGAGGTCAGGTACATTGGTACCTGGCCGCTTTTTTGCTGGCTTTTCAGTTTTGCTTGACAGTATTATCTTTTTGGAAAGAAGCATGCTATACTTGACCTGGCGCTGTCAGTTGTAATGTACGGAAGAATAGACGAGAGGTTGGGATGGATACTATTCAGGAGATGGATGAAAAGGTTACGCTGCGACAGGATGAAACTGTGAGGCTGACTCTGGAGGGCATGAGCGCAGGCAGTGGCAGCAGCCTCTATGCCTTGCCGGCAGGGACGGTTCTGGATGGGCGGTACGAAATACTGCGGGTGATCGGGCAGGGTGGTTTCGGTATAACCTATGAGGCAGTCCATATCCATAACGGGAACCATGTGGCCGTTAAAGAGTATTTCTGCAGGGATCTATGTGGAAGAGAGACCACACAGATTGAAAAGACCGGATGTAATGTCTATGTTCTGGACGATACCTTGCAGCAACAGTTTCGCTCAGATCTGGATCGTTTTCTGAAGGAAGCGAGGACGCTCCATGATTTTGCATCGGATCAATCTATCGTTACGGTTCTGGATTACTTTGAGGCAAATGCGACAGCCTATATCGTGATGGAATACCTGGACGGCATTACGCTGCGCGAACTGATCCCAAAAGATGGATGCTGGACAATGGAAAAGATCGTCCGGTGCTTCGGCCCTGTCATGGAGTCCATGGAGTGTGTGCACGATGCAGGCGTCATTCACCGAGACATCAGCCCGGACAACCTGATGTTCATGCCGGACGGCACTCTAAAGCTTCTGGATTTCGGCGCTGCCAGAAAATTCAGCAATATGCAGACGACCCATTCCGTGATTTTTAAACCCTATTTTTCCGCACCGGAGCAGCGTGATGAGAGGGGGGTTCTGGGAAGCTGGACGGACGTCTACGGGATGTGCAGCACGATGTATTTCTGTCTCACGGGAAAAGAACCTGTGGATATGCTTTCCAGACTTCTGCATGATGATATGAAACGTCCGTCTTCGCAGGGCGCCGACATCCTGCCGCAGGCAGAACGGATCCTGATGAAGGGCCTGGAGCTCGACAGGCATGTGCGTGTGCAGGATATGGGAACACTGCGGACAGAACTGGAGAAGGTCTATCCTCCTATTACGGAAGATGAAAAAGAACGCCAAAGAGTGCGCCGTAAAAGGACACAGCAAATTATAGCTGTGGCTGCGGCTGCGGTTGTGCTGTGCGCAGCAGTCATCGGTTTTGTTTTCCGCACCAGGATCAGGTTTCATTTTATAGAGACGAGGGAAACTGTCCTGAACGGAGATGACATGACCCCTGAAGAATTTGCCCACAACAGCGAGAGGGCCAGGGAACGCGTGGCTGCCCTGGCAGGAAAAGAAGGCTATCTGTGGGAGAAAAAAGGGCAGCGGATCCGCTTTATCGTACCGGAAAAAGTGTATGAAGGACAGGATCCCGAAGCGTTTGTCTGGGCAGGGATCAGCCGCCGGATGGTTCCGCGCATGAATATCAGAGATCCGGAGACACAGACAGGGGCGATTCACATTAGTAAAGACAACCCCCTGGAAATCATTCATCAGGAAGAGGATATTAAGGAACTCAAGGAGGTAGAAGGGGGACAACAGCTGTATTTTTCCGAAGAGGGAAAGAAGCGTTTTGCCTCTATTCTGGATGTTCCGGATCTGTCTGTTGAAATTGTTTGGGATATGTACGATGAAGAGACCGGAAAGGGATTTGAAAGGTTCTCTTACGATGTAGGGTTTACCCTTGGAGATGGAGAGAGCATCCTGCTCCCGGACAAAGTGGAAAGCGATCACAGGTTTTCTTTTCCTCTTATGGTTGATCTGTATACGAAAAGTCCGCTGTCAGCCCCATTTAAAGCGCAGTCCGGCTGGACGACAAGATGGGAGGATCCTTCCAGCACAATGCTGCCCGGTGAATATCAGTGCAACGTGAAGGAAGTTCCTGCACCATCCGTTTCAGTGCGCTATAGTCAAAACCCCTGGGACGAACCTGAAGAAGAGACAGGATATGACGCTTCGATTCTGAGTTTCCAGGCAATCCTGAAAAACAGGCTGGACAGTATGGGCCTGCCATATGCCGTCGGTGTAAATGACTACAACCGGTTTGAATATGTAGTCCGGCTGCCGCTGGAGAGTATCTTTTTCGAAGAACTGGCTCATTTAGGGGAGAGGCTGAACCTCTATCTGGGAAGTGACCGTAAGAGGAAGGAGCTTCTTTCTTCAAGTTCGGGGAAATTTGAAATTCGAAAAGGGAAAGAAGAAAACACTTTTGAAATCGTGTTGATGACGGCAGACCGTGAAAAAAAGTATTTAACGGAGACACTCCAGACAATGCAGGAACAGGGAAAGAAGGATGTGTATCTGTACTTTGATCGCATTGAAGTCGCAGCGGGTGATCTGGAGGCTGCGCAGAAGACGTTAGCGGAATCCGGAGAGATCAGGTTTACCCGCTGGCTGTTTCCCCGGCACTCCGAAATGACTTCCGACACGGAGCATTTTGCAGGATTATTATCTGCTTTTGCAAAGCAGGATCCACAGGACAACTTCTATATGGGGGAAATGGAAATATGCGGTGAGGACGGGGAGACTCTGTATTTTGATGAGCGGCAGCCGGAAAAGGTATATTTCGGAAGAGTAGAGGAACTTGTCAAAAAGTGGGAGGATGAGAATGAGGTCCGGGAGAGAACGGACATGAGCATTTACGGAGAAGAGAGATCCCTGGGTATTTCCTATTTCGAATGCCCGGTAGAAGATCCTGCAAAGAGCCTTCTCCCTTTTATAGAATTATATGAAAGAGAAGATCTGGGTGCAGGCGGAATAGACGTTATATCTGTCTATTTGTATGACACAGAAAGGGGAGGGGAGGATTCAATCCATATCTCATTTAGTCTCCATTCAGATTTTGAGACAAATAAAATGCGGATCAACAATATTAATTCGTACAGCATAGGTATCAATTCAGACATTCTTACAAAGTGGGCGGATCTGCCGGACATCTATAACAGCTATATGGAAAACACGCCTTTTTGGAAAGAAAAGATTGCCGAAGACAGAGAGAAACCTATTTTCACCTTGTATCAATATTGATTCACGAGTATTGAAAAAAACAAGGCAAAAGAGAAGCGGGGGACAGCTCTCTCCATTTGCCTTGTTTTCTTCTTTTCTGCCTCGTTTTCTTCTTCAGGACTACCTGTCCTCTCTTTGTATCCGGGGAAGAGCCGCCGGGGAAATCTTCTCAGATCCCGAGCTCAAATTTCAGCTGGGGTTTCAGGGGCGCATAGCCGCGCATCTCGAAGTCATCGATGGTGATTTCCTCGAAGACGCAGCCTTTTTCCTTGTGCAGAAGAAGGACGGGCTGCCTGTTGTCGGCCGAATCGTCTTTAGGAGGATCATTTTCCTGTGCTTCGAGATCTTTGGCACGCCGCAGCATCTCATGAGCGTTATCGATGTGACGGTCATAAATCTGCTCGTTGGCGACAAAGTGGGTGAAAACACCGGGTTCCAGGCTGGTCACACAGGCGATCATCATCATAAGTGCCGCATACTGGATCTCATTGATCCCGCCGGCACCCGAGGCTGTCAGCATATCACCGCTGCGCTGGATCATGCTCATATCCAGATATTTGCCGCGCACATTCCACATGGTTAGGAAAGCACAGGGAGCAAGACCGGGTGTTTCGTGAAGGTCTGCCTCCTGCCAGAGAGAGACAACCTTGCGCCTGCCGTAGGGGTCTTTTTTGATATCCTCAATCAGATTGTGGATCAGGTCATAGCGCTTGACCGTCGCCCCGTAGCGCTGTCCGATCGTCCCGTCGCCGATATCCCACGGATCCCACCAGGTCACACCGTATTCCTTCATTTCCGACAGCACATTGGTGGGGTGTTGATAAATAGTAAAAATCTCCCGGATACCTGTCTTCCAGGCCTGGTGCCGCAGCGTGCAGATTGGAAACTCTCCTTTTGACAGATCATATTTCCGCATCACATGATTCACGCTGATCGTGTGGGCAGGAGTTCCGTCCTCATATCGGGGCCTCGGATTCTCATCTAAATAGCCGTTGTCCAGAATGTTCTTTATATCATTTACAAGATACTTGTCTGCTTTTGTCATCATAAATGTAATTGCCTCCCGTTGTCGGAAACAGCTCCTGTCTGAAAGATACTACTGATTTATATTTTTTTGAATTGAATACAATATCCAATCCCTGTCAGATATTTGATTAATGAATTGATTGTTGCCCCAGCCCCTTTTTCAATACGGCTGACTGCCTGCTGGGATAGTCCTGCAGCATTAGCAACATCGGTCTGGGTCATGTTCTCAGCTTTTCGTATTTGAATAAGTTGTTCCTGTAACGCAATCCGTTTTTGAAACGCTTCGTATGCTTTTCTTGCTTCTTCGTTATCATTCACCAGTTCATTTAATTCTTCCAGTTCTTTATTCAAATCTGCCTTTATTAATGCCATGTCATGCCTCCCGTCATAAAAGTCCTTCGGCTTTTGCGCGTTTTTTGGCTTTTTCCAGTTCCTGCTTCTCTGCCTTTCCTTTTTGTTTTTTACATATATTCAGGAAAAAAACTGACTCCTGATTCTGGATTACATACATTACTCTTTCTTGAGAAATCTTTATTTCCCACAATTTTTTATATAGCTGGCGGGTCACAAGCAGTGAAAATGCATCCACACCTTTTTCCCGAATTAACTGACGAACAGCAAGAATCTCTGCCTTAGATGGAGCAGAAAGAGCTTCGACATATTCCATAATCAGGTTTTTGCCACCTGAAGTGGTATAGTCATATATATTCATCACACCTCCATGATACATCGATTTTGATGTATTATCAACTTCAATTCATTCTATGATGTAAAGGTCTAAAGGTATCTGATACGGTGAATTATAGATAGATACAAAATCTACAAAACCGTTTAATGGTCGCATAAATAATAGACATACTTGGCTCGTTTCAGATGAAAACGGGCCATTTTTGTTGTATTTCCAAGCTTCTTTTTTGATAAATATAGTTGCATAAATTCAAGATATTGTGTATTATAGATATATAAATTTAAATAAGTTGTGTATATTTCGAGGTGATGTTTATGGGAAAGCGTCGACCGGCTTGGGATTACCAGCATTATCTCCGGTATCTCAAAGAAGGCCGCGGACAGGGCACCGGAGCTGATTACAAACCCTGGATTTATATTCATGACTTCCCTTCACGGGGTGTCTCGGCACGTATACCCGGAAGAACGACCGGCCGCATTCACCATCTCCTGTCAAGACAGGAGGAATACTACTTCTACATCCTTGACGCCGATCCCGATGTGCTGGATATCCGGGAGCAGTTCCCGCTCCGTCTTACCGAAACCACGGAAATCGCCCGCCGGCTGAACGTAAAGCATCCATGGAAAGGGGATTTCCCATTCGTCATGACAACGGATTTCCTGATAACCAGGGCGGACGGCCTTCATGCCAGGACCATCAAGTGCTCTGATGAGCTGGACAGTCCGAGGATCGTTGAAAAGTTCTCTATCGAGCAGGTTTATTGGGCGGCCCGCAGCATCGACTGGAAGATCATCACGGAAAAACAGATCAGCCGGGAACGGGCATTGAACAGCCAGTGGCTCTATTCCGGTGAATCCCCTGAAAATTTCATCCCCGACCCTAAAGTCCGTCATGAAGCCCGATCTTTTCTTTTGAGCCTTGTGAATGAAGACCACCTTCTCCCGGCGGGCTGCATTGAACCTTTTGAAAGCGTTTTCCGCCTTCCTGCCGGAAGCGCCATTGCCCTCTATAAATCCCTTATTATTACCGGTGCCATCTCCCCGGATATGAGCAGGAAGCTCTTTTACTGATCCGGTCTTTTTAAGGAGGCCATCTCATATGTCAGAAAGTTTATTCCTCATTAACCAGGTCATCCATGATCTCCAGGAAGGCTGCGATTACCGGATCCTCTGGACTTCTTCCTTACCGGATTCCCCTTCCTACTGGCTCCGCCTTCCCGGTGGATCCAATGTCCCGGAGAAAGTATCCCTTGATGAACTGTCAGGGGGAATCGAAGCAGGGCGCTATTCGTTCGCCCTGGACGTCTGGCGGCCGGTAAAAAGCGGGGAAGCCGGCGAGACCGCCCTCCGCCTCCGCGACAAGGCATGGGAATTGATCCGCGATGCTGTTACCCACGAGCCGGATATCTATGATTCCAAAAAACGCCGTGCAATCCTGCTCGGGATTGAGGCGGCAACCGGCACAAAGGTTCCTAACCTCTATAAATACATCGGGAAGTACTGGAGATATGGCAAGATCCCAGATGCACTTCTTCCGGACTATTCCGCCTGCGGTAAAAGACGGGATCCCTACAAAGAGTCCTCCAAACGCTCCGGCAGGCCCAAGGTCCCCGGCGCAGCAGGAAAAAAACTGGAGGCAAACGACCTGCGGAACTTCCGGAAGGCCTTTACAAAGTATTATCTCGGGGAAGAAAAACTCTCCCTTGAAAAAACCTACATCCGGATGGTTGGGGACTTCTACACCATCAAGGACAAGGATGGGAACAGCGTCGCACAGATGGATCCGGACCAAATCCCTTCCCGCCAGCAGTTCCTGTACTGGCACAGAAAAAACCGGGACACTTTGGAAGAAGTGCTCAGCCGGGACGGGGAACGCTCCTATCCGTTAAAGAGCCGTGGGGAAACCGGGCGGACGGAAACACACCTGCGGGGCCCCGGCATCGCCTGCCAGATCGATGCCACAACGGCTGATATCTATCTGGTCAGCAGGGATGACCGGACCGCCATCATCGGGAGGCCGACCATGTACTTCCAGATGGACAGTTTCTCCCACATCGTGACCGGCATGAACATTTCCCTGGATCCGCCCTCCTGGGAGAATGCCGCCAGGACAATCCTCAATTCCGTGGAGGATAAAGTAGAATACTGCGCAAAGTACGGCATATCGATCCAGGAGGAAGAATGGCCCTGCATGCACTTCCCCTCTGTGATCCTTGCAGACCGCGGCGAGATGGAGAGCCGCACGGCAGACCTGCTTTGCAAGCATCTCGGGATCGCCGTGGAGAACGCGCCCCCGTACCGTGGAGACCTGAAGGGGATCATTGAGAAGCATTTCGACCTCATAAACATCGACATGGCATCCCTGCCCGGGAAGGTGGAAAAGGATTTCCGGCAGCGATGCGCCAGGGACTACCGTCTGGATTCTGCTCTGGATCTTTATGAATTCACAGCCATCATCATCCGGTGCGTCCTACAGTACAACAACTACCACTACATGGAGGCCTTCCGGAAAACGCCGCAGATGCGCCAGCTTCATGTAAAACCGATTCCAAGAGATATCTGGAACTTTGGCATACGCTACATGAGCGGGGGACTGCGGACCATGGACAGGGAACATGTACGGTATCATCTCCTGCCGAAGGGGGAAGCCTCCGTCACAAGGTTCGGCATTCATTTC
>Ga0256407_10010791_pt1 | contig 12763 bp, 10 predicted proteins | sample RumenRJG_04DNA_FD_193489 | JGI IMG/M metagenome (GOLD analysis project Ga0256407, IMG submission 193489) | Bovine rumen microbial communities from Lethbridge, Alberta, Canada - RJG_04 | ecosystem: Host-associated > Mammals > Digestive system > Stomach > Rumen | place: Canada: Alberta... | reverse complement strand
ACCGTTTCTCACGACTGTCTCGCGTATCATGCTCAGATGGGTGTAAATGAGTTCAATGATCTTGTCCTGTGGTCGGATCTTGCGGGCCGCTACTTCATCGAGCTTGTCACTCAGTCGCTCCAACTCACCTTCGATGACGGCATAGTAGATCTCATCCTTTGATTTAAAATAGGTGTAAAGCGTACGACGGCCTTTGCCCGACTGCTGGGCAATGTCGTTCATCGTGGTGTTCTCCAGCCCGTTTTTGGCAAACAACTGGCGGGCCACATCAACTAATTTCTGTCTCGTCTTGGATATTGACATACCGATCTTCCTCCTATCTTGAAAAATTGCACACGGCAATTACAGTGTGCAAAATTAAACTTTTCCTTTGAAATACGCAAGAAAAAGAGTGGAAAATGTTCCCAAAAGTGCAAAATTATAAAAAAAATGCGCAATTGTTTGGATATCTCGAAAAAAAGTCGTACCTTTGCACCCGCTTAAGAAAAATCGCGGAGTGGAGCAGTTGGTAGCTCGCCAGGCTCATAACCTGGAGGTCGCACGTTCGAATCCTGCCTCCGCAACTAGAACGAGGATGTGTCAGTTTGACACATCCTCTTTTTTTTTCTGCAAAGTGATTCATTTGGCAAAGATAGGCATTATGCGACAAGATTTTAGTCTCATCACTTCATTTGTCGCATATTTCCCCCACAGTCACAACAACCAAAGCCAAAATTCATCGAAAGTTTTGTCTAGGTCAAATTATCCCCCTACCTTTGCATCGTCGATCAGAACAAACGACATCTGAGCGACAGAGATAAAATAGATGTTTAACAATTAAAAAAAATATAAGATTATGACACAGATGAATGAACTGAATGCAACAAAGCTTTCAATGGAAGAATTGGAGAACGTGAATGGTGGTATATTACGTAGGCTCCGCCTAAAAAGGGAACAGCGTCGCAAATCCGGCCAATAGAGGAAATGCGATAGCTTTGGGGGGACAGATTCTAGGTGACTAACCTGTGAAAAACTCAGGTACCTGTCCCACCGACTATTTTGACAGAAGACGCTCTGACTTCATAGGCTGGCAATGTGATTGTGACCCTCACGACGAGGATCAACTTATTGCTACTTTTGACGATATCACAGAGGTATGGGATGGCTTGAAAATTGATGGAAAAGACTTCGAAGAAGTTATTATGCACTCTTACATTGTAGCCTTGAATTAAGAAAAAGATGATGAACGTCATCTATTACGATGTGCCCATTAAGTGAAGATGCAGGATTTTTGAAGTCCTGCATCTTTTCTTTCCAAGCCTTCACTGAAGACCGGAAGGGAGATCAGCCGGAAACTGAACATTGACCCTGCTATAGTACTTGGGGTCTGATGTATTGTTTGTATTCTGCTATAATCTAAACAGATATCTTATATAAGAATCAATAATCATCCCTGACAGGCTACCAGCATCGATGAACCCCATATCATCGTGAAATGCTTTTGCCAAACCAAGAACATTTCCCTCGCTCCGACCATGAATCCAGTGGTTACGAATCCAAAGCTTCTTATCTCATTTCTACATCAAACCACAACGCGATGGCCGAGGTGCTGAACGCCTGTTGATTGCTTCTTATCTCATTTCTACATCAAACCACAACACATCTCCTTGTCGGTGATCCATCGCTCCATTGCTTCTTATCTCATTTCTACATCAAACCACAACGCTGTAAGTGCTTCCCGTGTGTTGGCTGTTATTGCTTCTTATCTCATTTCTACATCAAACCACAACGCTGTAAGTGCTTCCCGTGTGTTGGCTGTTATTGCTTCTTATCTCATTTCTACATCAAACCACAACACACGGTTATGTCAATTTCATGTACGGCTTATTGCTTCTTATCTCATTTCTACATCAAACCACAACGTACACGTCGTACACATACTCCGTCTTCTATTGCTTCTTATCTCATTTCTACATCAAACCACAACAGAGCGATGCTCAGAGTCTTAGCGGCACCAATTGCTTCTTATCTCATTTCTACATCAAACCACAACGTGAGGTGTTCGACAGCATCTACAGCGTGAATTGCTTCTTATCTCATTTCTACATCAAACCACAACCAGAGCGTCGATTTCCTCTTTTGTCGGCTCATTGCTTCTTATCTCATTTCTACATCAAACCACAACCACGAAACGTCACAAACTTGTTTCCTTGATATTGCTTCTTATCTCATTTCTACATCAAACCACAACCAGGCTTGGGAAAATAATATCTTTTCTTGTATTGCTTCTTATCTCATTTCTACATCAAACCACAACAATCGGACAGAAATCAATTTGCTTTCACTATTGCTTCTTATCTCATTTCTACATCAAACCACAACGTATATTATATAATCACCTCATTTATAATGAATTATGGCACGTAGCATATATACGAAGTGGCTGAATATTTCTTCTTCGTCAGCAAAAATACTAAAAAAATTCCAATTGCAATGGGGTTGGCCTAGTTTTTTTCTCTATTGCACCCCATATATGGATGATGTTTGAATATTGTTTATCAGTAATTGAAAGAACGCTTACATGCCCCTTCTCTGGGGTAAAACTCTTGACTCTTTTAATATGTACTTGTGCACTTTCAAGTGAACCGCAATACCTGATATAGACACTAAACTGATGCATAGAAAACCCGTCCTTCTCCAAGTTTTTACGGAACAAAGCTGCTTCCTTTCGTTCCTTCTTGGTCAGTACTGGTAAGTCAAACATCACGAACAGCCACATAATGTGATATGCGTTTAACCTTTCGAAAGTCATGGGAATGAAGGCATACTTAATATGTTTAACTCTTTCGAGAGACATTTTACCATACTTGCGGTCGTCATTGACAAACCAACACTGAGAGGACGTTTCACTTTATCATACATAGTATCAGCATATAGTATGCTGATTAACTCGCTTTTAACATCCTTAGTAAGTTCTAATTCTCCACGCGTAACCATATTATACACCGCTTCATCAACAAAAGGCCTAAATGGTTCCATCAAATCATCCGCCAAAGGGAAAGCATTGCTTCTGTTATGATGATGTATGCCTATTGCTGGCAGTAAGCCTGATGAAACAATCGCTCTGCATATTGCGGCCCTCAAGATAGAATATCCATAGTTCAGCAAGGCATTGATTCCTGGTTCATTCCTGTCACGGATAAAATTACCACCAAATAAATGTTGGAAATATATCCGAGCTGCAATACCCTCACGATTATCTATGTCACCACTTTTGACATTCGTATAGAATGGTTTAAGTATATTCCCTTCTTCACCAATATTATCCAGAAGAGATGCCTGATTTCTTATCTTAGCCTCAACCACTTGTTTCCAAAGTTGTTTCTTTAGGACCTCACCACATGCTATCTGATTTCTCAATGTCTCGCCTTGCAGATTGTTGCTATTCATACTTTGAATCATTGCATTAGGCATACCCTTACTATTGCAAATAACGACTTGAACTTCATTCTCAGCTAAGGCATTTAACAAAGGCAAAGTAATACTGGTTTGCTGATTTTCCAGCAAAACCATGCATAGATCCTCTATCGGTACAGTTCGTTTTTCGTCTGGAGTATCCTTGTACGAAAACACCAGTTGTTGATTCTTCAGTGATAGAATCATTGGACTGGAGAAAACAAGTGTTCGCTTTAACATTGACAGTTCTATTTAAACATCACTATTTCACCAAGTACATTGATTTTGAAATCAACTCCTTCGATCAAAGCATGGAAATCTGAAAGAGATAACATAATTTCTGAACGATATTGCTCACCTGTCTTATATGCTCCCGACTTTCGTTCTTTTTTAAGTGTTGTCGCATCACGAGCATCTTGATTGTATCGTAGAACTAATCGCCCATCGCTACGCATCACAGCCACAAAATAGAATCTTTTTGCTAAGTCTTCCTTATCAGTGAGATTTATTTCTTCATTATCGGACTGCAAAAGTATTATCTGAGTTCCAGTACGTACCACACATCTAAATCTAAGCCTGTTCTTGTTCTCAGGAGCAATCGGATATAGACTAGTCATTCCTGCACTCTTCTTATAATAGGCAGCAGCATCCATCATATTTACTATTTCATAAGTTCGCTTCAACTTTCCTTTTACTTCTCCTTCATAGATAGCCATACAGTAATTACCGTCAAGTGTAACATGGTATTGACGCTTGTACTCCTTTCTTGACTCGTCTCTATGCGTTCGAATATGTAAAGGATTTGTGACAGCGGGCGTAAAGCATCTCACTTTCTTTATTTTGATGCCTTTCATTTCGTTCATAAAAATATCTCCAGCCATCGCCTCTTTGAATCCCTTTTCCGCAACGGCATTTTTAACTCTTTCTTTGACGGCATCATCAACAATATTTTCTATATCTGTTTCCTTAAGACTACTTAGGGTTTTACGAACCACATACTTTATCTCTCCGTCTCGTTCAATAGCTCCATAATAAGTATCATTATGCAAAGAGCCACGAGCAGAATCCCCCATTGCGAGTTTTCTACCGTTGGAAGTCTGAACATATTTGCGAGCACGCTTTGGCATGTTGTCTGGAGTGCTATGAACAACTAGCATTTCCTGTGCAATCGCCTTAATATCCTCTGTAAAGGTCGGCCAAGGTTTGGGGAAAGAAGGCTTTGGCGCATTATTCCTCTCATATTCCTCCAACTGCTGATAGTATCTTGCTGTAGCATTGTATTCACCAGGCTCTATACAGGCTATGGTAATGGCATCAATACAATGATGGACATGATTGTCGCGTGACTTCTTCACATATTCATCTTGTATGCCCCACATCTTTCTATATTCTGCAGTTGTGGCCCCCTTGACGACCCGCACATTACTCTTGCTTCTGTCATCAGCCTTATGGAACAACGATTTCAAGTAAAGACCTGCATACTTGCCAACCAAACCAATACCTGCTCCTTGTCGGCGAGCGAATCCTTCTGGTACTTCTTCCATTTGGAAACGCTTGTATTTCCCTACCCAATAGTCGAGCTCCAACCTTATCAGATGACGTTTCTGTATCAGACGGTCTTTGGTGGCTTTGTCCATGCTCGAATAGGTTTTCACATGATCTGCATCTTTACGAAGTTTTTCGATTTTCTCACGCCACCCTTCCAGTCGTCCCAAAATGTCATCGTGATTCGGCAACTCTGTGGGTAGTTTGGCCTTTTTTACATCACGGTTGAACTTGCTGGAGCATAATGTCATATTTTCCAGCGTGCTATCACCACCAACACTGCGTGGAACAGTATGTTCAATGTCGTAACTTGGATTTGGACCAATAAAATCTGTAATACCAATCGATTCGCCTGTATAAAGACAAATATGATTCTGCTCCTCCCACAGTTGGAATTTTACGATATCATCTTCAGTTGGTTCAATAGCCTTACCGCTTTCTTGTTTGTACAAAGAACGTATATCCTCTGCATATTTCTTTCTCTTATTCTCCCGGTCTTTATTCCACTGGGCAATAGCCTTGCGCTTGTTAGCGTCATTCAGTTCGCGAGCATATTCAATATGAACTTCTGTTTGGTTATCAATGGTGCCCTCTTGAAGTAATGTGTTGATGACCTTTCTCAGTTGGTGGAGTGAACGCATTGCCATTGGATTGCGAATAGCATTAGTTCTTGGAGATCCTAACTGATAAATGCCTTGTGAATTCTTCTTGGCATCTGGATATGTTTCTATCATCGACGGATGATAAAGTTTTTCAACTGCACCGGGTGCCAAATCGCACATGTCTTTCAGAATGTCTTTGATACAGAAGTCCAATGTTCCCGTCATCCCAATATCTTTCGGATTGAAATTGGAGATCAGTGATAGCAGTTCCTTTGTTATTGCTTCGCCACGACTTTTCCAAACTTCTTCTCCAACAATGTCAGGTACCTTTGCCATCAAGACGGCATGAGGATAAATGAGTCCCTGTTCCAGCCAAGGAAGAATATTATTGATAGCCGCTAAACTGAGTGAGGCAAAGGCGTGGGTAAGCCTTATCTTTGAGAATTTCTCGGCTTCCTCATCGCTCAACTGCAGTTTCTCTTTACCCCATTGCTTTACCTTGTCCTTGTCGCTGAAACTATATAGCACATTCCAAACATCATTCAACATCTGTTTAGGAGTCTTGCCTTCTGATAAAGTATATCGTTCTGCAATACCCTCCTCATAGTCATCACCGAAGAGCGACATGAGATTTGCTATTGTGGGACATCCAGTGACGCTTTGCGACATTCTATAGTTAAACTTATAGGGCTTTTCACCTATTTCTTTTATATATTGGTATTTGCCCTTGCCAGCAATGGCTTTGGCAATATCCTCAAAGTCAAACTGCGGTTTGCTCTTCCTGAAAAATGCAGGTTTTGCCATTTCAAATTCTTCCGTTGTAAGAGGACGAAGCTCTACATCATGAGGACCTTTTACCTTAATATTATTTACGAATGACAACATTCTGAACAACTCAAACGACGGATGAGAATCTGCCACACGAGATTTCTTTGGTTCAAAAGTACACTTGCCCACTCCTTGTCGCTGGCTCTTCAGCGGACGCTGGAAATACAAGGCTTTCTCCAATTTCGAAATCTGTTCTTCTGATAGTCTCTGCTGTTTGCATATAGCATAGAACTCTTTCTTATAATGTTCTTCGCGATCAGTATAACGAGTTCTGATCCGCTCTGTATTTCCTTTCTCTTTGTATATCTTATAAAAGAAATCGCCAAGATACTCACAACCGGCTTCTTCCATACTTTTAGACAAAGAGGAAATTCCCTCCTTGACCTTACCTGTCTCGTCTTCGTTTCCTTGGTCAAGACGATTGCTAAGGAAACCTCTTCTCTGAGCCAGATGATACATCGCCCTACCTAATATATACCTATTACTCTGTTCGTTTAAGTCCAAGTAGCGATGCAGGCATAAGTGCCTATAATAATATGGATTCTCCTCAAAATTATCATTTGTTCGTTGCCAGGACATGAAAGCCTCATCCATCGGATAGGTTTTATTTACGTGCCACAAATGAAGTGCTTCAGAAGAGAGGTAGGGGCACCAGCCAAACTCAACAAGTACCTCAAGGACTTTAATCTTCCTAAGCCTTCTGCGAAAATATTGTTTCCGAAGTGAACGATGGGCTGTTCTGTCTGCGGCTTTTGAGGATTCTATTCCCTTTTCCACCTTCACGCCCTCTTGAAAGATGAGGCTACCTTTATGAATTAAAGAATATTCCCCATCATCATTTTTATCTACAACCGCCCAACCAAGGCTATTCGTACCAGTGTCTATACCAAGTATCCTTTTCTTCATATTTTCAGGTTTTTAGAAATCATGAGCCAAAATTACAAAAAAAGAATAACAATAGCAAATTATTAGTGAAATAATTTTGTTGGTTCAATGTTTTTTGCTATCTTTGCAACCAGTAAGATTTTCTACATCTTATCACAATAAGGCTATATGCCGAAGGATTTTATCCTATATGCCCTCTTCGGAGGGCATTTTTTTGTTGGGACATTTGTAAGCTACATCCCTTTTTTAATAAAAATTGTGGATTGTGCCCTGCCGAAACAATAAATTCGGCAATAAAACGAGTCTATTGCCGAATTTATGCGAAGAATAGGAGAGGTTTCGGATCGAAGAGGAAAGACCGTAACCTTGTTGCGGTCGAGCCGTAAGCTGGCTATGGAGAATTTGCTACCTAACTAGGCAACAAAAAGTCCCAGCCTGGGACTGAAATGTTCCCACCTTGGGAATGGAATGTTCCCAGCCTGGGAACATCATAGTCCCGCCTTGGGACTAAAATTTTCTATTAATACTTGCAACGCTTTCTATTAATAGTCGCAATATTTTCTATTAATAGTCGCAAAAAATGGCTCATCTCCCCCTCTTTTGCTCGAAACCCCTTTAAACCCTGGGGGAGCAGAGCGGGAGAGATAATTTTGATCTCTCCCTCATCTCTCCCTCATCTCTCCCGTTGCCTATCCAATTGATTTAACATTTGGAAAAAAAGCACGAATTGGAACGGCAAATCTTGCAAGTCTCGATTTTGTTTTGTATCTTTGCACTCGAAAACGCGGCAACACACGCGTTCATCAAAGAAAGCACGCTATGAGAAGCGCGTCTCGATATTACTACAAGGATAAAGCCTGAAGGAAGTAGATTAACATTTTGATTAAATATTAACAGATGAAGAACAGTTTACTATTGACTGATGGAGCCCTCAGGGCTTCACAGGAGGGAGCGCTTGTGATCGAGCAATTCCTCATGAACTACTACCGTTTCCGACGTAACATGCTCAACGGGAAGGTGGAGTTTGCAACTTTGCCGGAGGCGGCTGATGCTGCCGACGGCCTCTCGAACGGCTTCGACGAAGCTGAACTGAACTATCGCCCGCTGACGCAGGCAGCCTTGAAGAGCATCGTGATCCGAGCCAAGCGCGAGGACGTGCTGGAGAAGGGTAGCCCAAAGGCGGAGATAGCCGACTATGTGGAGTCGGAAGAGGTGCCTGAATACAATCCCGTGCAGGCATTCCTTAAGAGTCTGCCGAAATGGGACGGACAGAACCACGTGGCCCGTATCTTCAGCCGCCTGCCTGGCATCAGCTCGGAGCAGCTGAACTATCTGGCCGTCTGGCTGCGCTCTGCTGTTGCCCACTGGATGCAGATGGATATGCTGCACGGCAATGAGTGTGTACCTACGCTGATTGGCTCGCAAGGCTGCGGCAAGACCACCTTCGTGCGCCGTCTGTTGCCTGCTAGCCTGCGTGAGTACTATCTGGACCACCTGAACCTATCGAACAAGTTCGACAAGGAGATGGCGCTGACGAACAATCTCATCGTCAACCTCGATGAGCTTGATGCCATCCGACCCTCGCAGCAGTCGTCGTTGAAGCAGACACTCTCTGTGAGCAAGGTGAACGGACGTCCTATCTTCGGACGGACCCAGGAGGACAGGCTGCGCTTTGCCTCGTTTGTGGCCACTACCAACAACCGTCATCCCCTGCAGGACGCAACGGGCAGCCGCCGCTATATCTGCATCCAGATTCCAGACGGGCAGATGATCGACAACACGGGCGACATTGACTACGGGCAGCTGTATGCACAGGTGATGTATGAGCTGCTGGAGCTGAAGGCTCCTTATTGGTACAGCAACGATGAGGTGGCCCGCATCCAGCAGCTGAACCTGGACTTCATGGAGAAGAAGGACATCGGGGAGATGTTCACAGCTTGTTTCCGTCAGCCTAACGAGGGTGAGGTGGTGAAGACGATGAACTGCGACCAGATCGTGAGCATCATTCAGCGGGATTATCCCACATTGCAAAACACTATCGGCAACAAGGTGAGGCTGGGCAAGGTGATCTCTGCGCTCGGATTCAAGCACAGGGAACGCTCCCACGTGGCCTACTATGAGGTGGTGCCACTCAGGGTTGCCTGAGGCTTGAGGGAGAGATGAGGGAGAGATGAAAAATATCTCTCCCTCTCTGCTTCCCCAGTGTTTAAAGGGGTTTTAGGCAAAAGAGGGAGAGATGGAGGAAATTTGCTCGCAATGCTTGGGGATTCGTTCAGAACTGTTCCAGGATCCTGATTCGCTCTTCCGTGCTGGGGTGGGTGGCGAAGAGTCCGCTGAGGAACTGCATCAGGCCTTGCGACAGCTGTTTGGGGTGGATGATATACATCTGTGCAATGTCTTCGCGCTCCACATCGCCGAGACCTGGGTTAGCCGAGATCTTGCGCAGGGCAGAGGCGAGGGCCTGCGGATTGCCGCAAAGCTCTGCACCGCCTGCATCGGCCATGAACTCACGCTTGCGGGAGATGGCAAAGCGGGTGAGCATGATGAAGAGATAGGCGATGCCGGCACAGACGGCTCCGATGAGCAGGATGACGGTCGTTGAGAGACCACCTTTGCCGTTACGGTCGTTGTCGTTGTTGCTGCTGAATCCGCCAAACCACATGCGGTTGTAGATCATCCTGACCACAAGTGAGAGCACCGTAGAGATGATGCCTACGAAGATGATGCTGGTGATGAGCAATCGGGTATCGCGGTTACGGATGTGAGTCAGTTCGTGGCCGATGACGCCTGCCAGTTCTTCGTCGTTGAGACGGTCGAGCAGACCGGTGGTGACTGTGACGGTATAGGAATTCTTGTCGATGCCGCTGGCAAAGGCGTTCAGTTGCGGATCGTCGATCACGTTTACCTTCGGCATCTCCATGCCGCCTGCCATACAGAGATTCTCCACGATGTTATACACGCGTGGATTCTCCCTACGCATCAGTGGCTGTGCCCCAGTGGCGTGCTGGATCATCTTCGTGTTGCTGAAATAAGCGATGGCAAACCAGATGGCTACGCCGCCGATGATGAAGGGAGCAACTTGTGTGAACGTCCAGTTCACGCTGTCTGCGTCGAGCTGGTTCACGAAGTAGCCCGCCTGATCGTAATAGCCTGTGCTGAAGTAGTTGATGGTTGCCAGAAATATCCACGTCATCCCCAACAGGATGATGGGGAAGGACACTAACAACAGCATGCTCTTCGTGTTGTTGCTGGATATCTGGCTCTGTATGCCTACGTACTTCATCAGCCTTTAGAATTTGATTTCCGGAGCCTTCTCAATTGTAGCGCGGTCTTCCTGAGGAATCTCGAACATCGGCTCCTTCTTGAATCCGAACATACCGGCGAGGATATTCGACGGGAAGGTCTGCACTGCGTTGTTCAGCTCGCGGGTAGCGGTATTGAAGTAACGGCGTGTTGCGGCAATCTTGTTCTCGATGTCGGCAATCTCTGTCTGCAGCTGCAGGAAGTTCTGGTTGGCCTTCAGGTCGGGGTAGGCCTCCAGCGATACCTTCAGTCCGGCGAGGGCGCTGCTTAGGGCGTTCTCTGCCTGGATCTTGTCGTTGATGCCTGTGGCACTCATAGCGGCGGCGCGTGCTTCAGTCACGCGGGTCAGCAGTTCCTTCTCGTGTTCTGCATAGCCCTTGACTGTGGCTACCAACTGGGGGATCAGGTCATGACGCTGCTTGAGCTGCACGTCGATGTTGGCAAACGCGTTCTCGCGATTGTTTCTCAGTTTCACAAGGTTGTTGTAGATGCCGATGACGCCCAATACGAGGACGACTACGACGACCAAAATGATAATCAGTGTCATACTAAATATAATTTAAAAGTTTATTATCGGGTGCAAAGATACTGATTGTCGTTAAAACCGACAAATTATTTAGGATTTATTTTAAATAAAAAACCCAGCTACCAGGTTTTGTCCTGACAACCGGATTTGTATTGTTCTAGAGATAATTCTCTATTTCAACTTGCTCATAACCTTTTTAAAATACCTGTTCGTGGCGCGGACACTGTACTTTGGTCCTCCGTTCCAGGCTCGGATCGCTTTCTCAATGTTGTTCTCCGGGTTATGATAAGACTGAATCAGCTTGAACATCTCTTTTGACTTTGCCACACTGTAGCGGTCGTCGAGCGTAAAACGCTTCTTGCTGTTCTGCTTCTTCAGAATCGCGTTGCAATCCTTCACGAGAATCGGGGTTATCTGCATGGCACCTACGGAGTTTCCGCTGATGGCCTTGGCATTGCCGCCGCTTTCCACCTGAATGATTGCCTCCATAACTGGATTCCAGTTAAAGCCGGATGTTGATTTGCTCTTTTTGGCATTGCCGCTTGCCGACACACTTGTGCAAGCTAATACAAGAGCCATCACAGCTACACTTGCTTTCTTTACTATAATCATAAGCTCTATACTTTAGGCGGACCTCATCACGAGTACCGCGTTATCCTTTAGATTCGGGTACAAAGTTACGGACATTCAACCACTTAGCCAAATATTTTTAGGTTTTTTAATGATTTTGTGTGCGTTCACATGACTTATGTCAAGAGATGTGAAAGCGTAGAAAAGGCCGGAATACTAGTGTGGTGTCTTGAAGACATCTGATGCTAACATTGTCATCCAATCGTGCGTTAAATATGGTTCCATAAAGCCGAGTCCCTTGCAAGGACGCATACGTCATGTCTGTTTTCTTTAAAATTTACACAGCATTCTGGTTTTCAGATGATTGTATAGCTGTCTCTGTTGAAAGGATACGCCCTGTCGACGGGGCGATATAGGGGAGGCTGTCCGAAAACCCTAAATTAGGGTTTTCGGACAGCCTCCCCCCTAAATTTGCCATGTTTTCTACTTTTAAGTTTTACTAAGTCCTATATGTATTCATAAGTATGTTTATGTCCAACCTTATCTACCATTTAGTCTTGCTACACACATGTAACAAAAAAAACGTAAAAAAGGCAGAATAAGCACATAGAAAACATGAGCCTATAAAAAGCAAATGGCGTGTAACTCATTGAGCTACACGCCATTTGATAGTGTCTTGTTATGTCTTTACTTATGCGTCTCATTTGACCTCCTCAAAAATAATTGTGGTTGAAAATCAGTAAGATACAGCAACGTGTCGCAAATATATCCCAATTTTTTGATAACAGATAATACGTGGTGATAAGTATCCATAAGTATAGTTTCCCGGCTTTTTGCCGTTTAGATTGTTTAACTATACTGTTCGCAATTAGTATCATGTATGTCATCCTCTATATGTGTCATAGCGAAGTGTTAAAAATGTGATTTTTATCTTTAACACCGTTTGGTTATGGTTTTTATTGTGTAATTTTGCACTCCGTAAAAAGATTGTTATGATAACATTAACGTTTCCTTGGTTGGTTGCATTGGTAGTGCTACTATTTCTCGCTATCTTTGTATTGATGGCTCG
>Ga0256407_10010790_pt1 | contig 12764 bp, 10 predicted proteins | sample RumenRJG_04DNA_FD_193489 | JGI IMG/M metagenome (GOLD analysis project Ga0256407, IMG submission 193489) | Bovine rumen microbial communities from Lethbridge, Alberta, Canada - RJG_04 | ecosystem: Host-associated > Mammals > Digestive system > Stomach > Rumen | place: Canada: Alberta... | reverse complement strand
AAGGCCAAATATTGCAAACAGGACATCCTCGAAATGATATATTCTTCAAATCTGATAAAGAAATTGAGGATATAAGAAATAAAGTTTTCAATTTACTTGAAATTGATACTAATAAAAAAATGGTTCTTTATGTTCCATCATACCGTGATGATAAAAGACTTGACTGCTATGGTTTAGATGCTGACAATCTCTTAAACAATTTAAATGAAAAATTTGGACAGGATTGGGTCTTAGTCGTAAGAATGCATCCGCATCTGAAAAAGCATACTAAAAATTTATTTGATATAGGTGAAAAAGTGATAAATGCCTCGTACTATCCTGACATACAAGAACTTTTAGCGAGTTCGGATATAGCAATTACTGATTATTCGAGTTGTATTTTTGATTTTATGTTAAGCCGAAAACCCGGATTCATTTTTGCCACAGATATTGAACAATTCAATACCGAAAGAGGATTTTACTATCCGCTTGAATCAACCCCGTTTCCTATATCAAGAACTAACGAAGAATTAGCAAAAAATATAATCGATTTTGATTATGAAAAATATAAAAATGATGTTGAACAATTTTTAAAAGACAAGGGTTGTATGGAAGATGGTCATGCATCAGAAAGAGTTGTTGATTTAATTGAAAAGATTATTAATCAAGGTTAATTGGAGTGGTATGTATGACTAAAATATCTGTTATCGTCCCAATATATAATGTTGAAAAATATTTGAAACAATGTTTGGATAGTATATTATCCCAATCTTTTCAGGATTTTGAAATTATTTGTATAAATGACAAATCGCCTGATAATTCTTTGGAAATATTAAAAGAATACGCAGCAAAAGATAATAGAATACAAATTATCAATAACAAAAAAATGTCGGGTGCGGGGTATCAAGAAATAAAGGCATAAAACGCGCAAAAGGCAAATATGTAATGCTTATAGATTCTGATGATTGGTATGAACCTGATGCGCTTGAACTATTATATAATCAAATAGAAAAGAATAAAAATGATTTTGTCATATTTGGTTATCGTAAATATTTTGAAGAAGATTCTTCTTTCAAATCTCCGACAAAATATATGTCAGGTTATATTGATGAATTGAATAATGATAATATTAAACTATGGCAACTTGACAAACCGTTTATTATTTCCGCTTATGTGTGGACACAGATATATAATACGGAATTTATAAAGAAAAATAATATAAAATTCGACTCTTTGCTTATGGGTGAAGATCCAAGATTTTATTTTGGTTCAATTATTGCATCAAAATCGATATCAGTTATAGATAAACCTCTTATAAATTATAGAATTCATTGTGAATCAATATCAAATTCAAAACTTAACTTATTTATGTACCACATGCAAGGAAGAATAAATGCATATAAGATGTTTTTGAAATCAAAGCATAAAAAAGAATATCTAAGAAGTTATATTCCATATTGCATCAGAAGTATTTTGTTCGGGTACAAAAAAATAAATAAATGTGATACAACTCTAAAAAAGAAATACTATAATAAAATGCGTAGTTTTTACGCGCACTTGAATAAGAAATATAATATTGAGCAATATAAAGATGAAATAAATTATGACGCATTTCTGGATATTATAGAAAATTCTTTTTATAAAAAATATCATATTGATTATGTAATACCTAATATTTTAAGAATTCATTGGAATAAAAAAGGCAAAGTTGTTATCAAATTTCTATTTATAAAAATAACTTTTTAGATATTAATAATGCTATGCTTTTGACGATAATATTTTTTTTTGATAAATTTAATAAGTAAGATGTAGGGTTATGTATGAAAAAGTTTAATAAAATCTTTAATTTAAAAACGGAGTTATGTCATGTCTAAACTCCGGCCGAGAGAATATATATTTTCATTAACAAATTCGGGAACTGATAAACTTATTATGTTTCTTGGTATACCTATCAGAATAGACCGTTCAAGGTACTACAAAAAATTTTGCCATGATATCCCTATAGATGAAAATAAAATAGTCATAGACAATTTTAACGGAGGAAGTTACGGTTGTAACCCGAAATACATAACCGAAGAACTTTTAAAACGCAATAAAAATTATGATATAGTTTGGCTTGTAAAAAGTGTGAAAAAAGAAACAGAAAAAGGAAATTTCCCTGAGGGAATAAGACTTGTAGGATACGGAACTAAACAAGGTCTGAAAGAACTTGCAAGCGCAAAACTCTGGATAGATAACCAAAGAAAAAACTATTTTATTAAAAAAGGACTAACAAAAAAAGAAGGTCAATATTTTATCCAAACCTGGCACGGTTCTTTGGGTATAAAAAAACTTGATGCCGATGTTGAAGCATTTACTAATGAATATAAACAAGAATGGGTAGAACGTGCCAAATTTGATTCTGCAATGTGGGATTATCTTCTAACTAACAGCGAATTTGAAAACAAAATTTTCCGCCGTGCATTGTGGTTTAATAATGAAATTAAACAATTTGGTCACCCGAGAAACGATATATTTTTCAAAGATTCAACACAAATTAAAAATAAAGTCTATGAGTTTTTTGATATACCTAAAGATAAAAAGATTTTATTATATGTTCCCTCATTTAGAGATGACGGGGATATAGAGTGCTATAAACTTGACTATGACAGAATCTTGAAAGCATTAGAAGATAAATTCGGTTCACAATGGGTATGTATTTCAAGACTTCACCCAAGAGCAAAAAAATTTGACTCTCAAATTATCCCAGAAGATAATCCGCATGTTATTGACGGGACATTTTATCCTGACATTCAGGAACTTTTAGTCAGTGCAGGTTGCGCAATTTCAGATTATTCAAGTTGTATATTTGATTTTATGATGAGCAGAAATCCGGCATTTATTTTTGCAACTGATATAGAAAAATTTAATACCGACAGAGGGTTTTACTATCCGCTTGAATCAACACCATTCCCGATTGCATCGGATAATGAAACTCTGATTAAAAATATAGAAACTTTTGATTATGAAAATTATAAGGTCAAAACAGAAGAATTTATAAAAGGAAAAGGATGCACAGAAGACGGTCATGCATCTGAAAGAACAGCGGATTTGATAGAAGAAATTATGTCTAATCGTATTTGTCATTCTGAACTCGATTCAGAATCTATTAATTGAATATTTTCAAAAAATTAAGATTCTGAAATAAATTCAGAATGTCAATTTTTTGAAAACAATAGTAAAAATAAAAAATGAGGAAATTATAATGAATATAGCGATAATATTTGCAGGCGGAACGGGACAAAGATTAAAAAGCGGGCAGGATTCCACCCCAAAACAGTTTTTAAAAATACATAACAAACCTATTATTATACATACTCTTGAACTGTTTCAGGAACATCCGCAAATTGATAAAATTTATATTGCAATTCATCCTGATTATTACGATTATATGGGAGAACTTGTAAAACACTATTACATAACAAAAACCGCAGGGATTGTAAATGGCGGAGAGACAGGTCAGGGGTCTATTTATAATGCCCTGAAACTTGCTCAAAGTCAAAATCCTGACGATTCGATAGTGTTAATTCATGATGGAGTAAGACCAAACATTACACCTGAAGTTATAACACAAAATATAGAGTGTGCGACAAAAAACGGAAATGCGATTACTTCAACCTCATGTTTTGAAACAATTTTGATTAGCGAAAACGGGGTTAATCCAAAGCATGTGCCTTACAGAAAACATACATACTCCGCTCAGGCACCGCAAAGTTTCAGGCTCGGTGAAATCGTACAAGCACACGAACAAACAAGAAAAATAAACCCGAATTACACTGATATTGTTGATTCGTGTACTTTATACAAAACTCTTGGTAAAGAAACATTTATGATAAAAGGTAACAGAGGAAATATCAAAATAACTACGATTGAAGATTTGTATATATTAAGAGCATTAATAAGATACAGAGAAGACCTTGAAGCACTCGGAATTGACGGGAAAGAGTAATATGACAATATTTGAAGATGATGTAAAAAATATAATAAAAGATTTTGATATGTCTGTTTTTAACGGTAAAACAGTTTTAGTCACCGGAGCAACAGGCTTAATAGGAAAACTTTGCGTAAAAAGCCTTTTAAATTCAGATTTTGATACAAAAGTTATTGCACTTATACGAAACGAACAAAAAGGGATAAAAGTTCTCGGTCAGGATAAGAATTTAGAGTTTCTTATACAGGATATAAATGATGATATTAAATTTGGGGAAAAAGTTGATTATATAATTCATTGTGCGAGTGTGACATCTTCTTCCGATTTTGTAAACAAACCTGTTGAAACGATTTTGACTGCAATTAACGGAACCAAAAATGTGCTTGAATTTGCACGAACTCAAGAACATTTAAAAGGTCTGATTTATCTTTCATCACTGGAAGTTTACGGGAAACCGCAACAAACGGATATAACGGAAACTGATTATGGTTATATAGACATATTAAGTCCGAGAAGCAGTTATTCTGAAGGCAAAAAATTGGCAGAAACTCTCTGCATATCTTACGGATGCGAATACAATGTTCCTGTAAAAATTGCAAGGTTATCCCAAACTTTTGGTGCGGGGGTTGAAAAAAATGACAACAGAGTATTTGCCCAATTTGCAAAAAGTGTAATCCATAAAGAAAATATTATTCTCCATACAAAAGGGGAAACGGCGAGAAATTACTGCTACACAACAGATGCCGTTTGTGCGATTTTTACAATTTTGACTAAAGGAGAAAATAATACTGCCTACAATGTAGCAAATAAAAAGACTTATATTTCAATTTCTGATATGGCAAAAAGTCTTGAAAATGATAATACAAAAGTCATATTTGAAATTGATGATAAGAATAGAGGTTTTAATCCGACAATGCAGATTTGTCTAAATACCGAAAAACTTGAAAAATTGGGCTGGAGTGCAAAAGTTGATTTGCCCGAAATGTTTGAACGCACAATAAAATCAATGACGGAAGAAAATGAATAAACTAAAAAATATCGAATTTTTGAGAGTATTTTTAATTTCGGTTATTGTTTTATTACACACAACAGCCTACGGCAGTTGGTCTTTGCTTGTGAATTTTCCCCATATAAAAGAACTTGATTTTTTTTACAAGACTTTTATACAAGGGAACAATTCAGTAGAGGGATTTTTCATAATTGCAGGTTTTTTGTTGATTTTTACCCTAAAAGACCAAAGTGTTTACAGTTTTATAAAGAAAAAATATATGCGTCTTTCGCCGACAATTTTGTTTGCGGTCATAATTTGTATAATTGCATCACTTTGGCACGCTATAAAATTAAGATTTTGGGACGATATATTGGTTGTTTTATTGCTAAATAACTTTGGTATTTGTTTTGCCCACGGAACAACTCCGACATTGTGGTTTACTTCTGCATTATTTGCAGGGCTTTTAATTTATTTTTTATTGACAAAATTTTCATCAAAAACAATCAAAACTATTTTATTTGTTGCTCTACCGATATTGGCTTACGGAATTTTAGAGTATTTTCAGCATGGCAGTTTTTCAACTCCGCACAAAAATTACTCATATATTTTTAATGTCGGTTTTTTAAGAGCCGTCGGTGGGGTAGGAATCGGAACATTTGTCGGGTTTATCTACAAAAAATATATTCAAAAAATCAGGGAAAAAGTTTTTAATTTTATTGGTAATATAGCAATAAATCTTGCCGAATTTTCGCTGCTTTGCTTTATGGTTTGGTGGCTTGCAGTACCACACAAACAACTAAACTGCATAATATTTGTTATTGCATTTGCCTTGTTATTAGCCTTATTTGTGTTTGAAAAAGGAATTATTTCAAAACTCACAAACAAAGATATTTGGGTAAAATTAGGCAAATATCAGTATTCAATTTATGTTATACATTCTGTCATTGGGAAAATATTAATTAACGCATTATGGAAAACTCACCCTGAGTTTGTAAAAATTCATCCTTATAGTACAATAGTAATAATAATTTGTGTAATCCTGATTTCGGGATATATAACCTATAACTTGGTAGAAAAACCTTGTGTTAAATTTTTAAAAAATAAGTTTGGATAAAAATGGTAATGTTATTTGACAAAATTAAGAATATAATAAATGAAAAATTTAAGCACAATGAAAACTATCATTCATTGTCGGTTATATTGCCTTATTTCAAACCGTATGTAAAAAGGGCTTTTCTTGCATTGGGACTTGCCATACCGATTGGTGCATTAGATGCAGTTATTGCTTTATCTTTAAAACCGTATATGGATATTGTAATGATGGAAAAGCAGATGCAATCGACATGGTATCTGCCTATTTTGATAGTTTTGTTTACATCTTTTCAGGGCGGTTTGAATTATCTTGCAACATATATGAACGATTGGGTCGGCGGAAAGGTTACCAATGATTTAAAAATTTCACTTTATACAAAACTTATGCGTCAGGCACCGGGATTTTTTGAAAAGCAAACATCAGGAAAGATTTTAAAAGCATATAATAATGATGCTGAAAAATCTTGTGCAGGTTTACTTTCAAACCTTAAAACAGTAATTTCAAGATTTTTCTCTTCAATATCATTGGTCGGAGTTTTATTTTACAACTCGTGGCAACTTGCAATTATTGCTGTTATAGTTTTGACCTGCGCAATGGTTCCGCTTTTAAAAATAAAATCAACAATAAAAGGTATTTACAATCGTTCCGAAGGCGAAAATGCCAAAGTATTAACGACCTATAACGAAGCATTTTCCGGCAATAAGGTCATATCCGGATATAATCTTTATGACTTAAAACAAAAACAATTTAAGAAATTAGTAAATACCGTATTCGGATTAAAAATGAAAATAACCCAGCATGTCAGTTGGCTTTCACCATTGATGCATATTATAGTATCAATCGGAATTGCACTTGTCATAGGTTTGGGCAGTTATTTTATAGTAAGAGGACAACTAAGTGCAGGTCAGTTTGTTTCGTTTATTACTGCTTTAATAATGCTCTATACTCCTATTAAGGGATTAGGGAACAATGCTAAAAGTATGTCAACTTGTCTTTGTGCAATGGAAAGAGTAGTTTCAAAACTTGAAAAAATCCCTGCCATTAAAGATAAAGATGGAGCAATTGATTTTCCTGATTTTAAAGACAAAATTGAATTTAAAGATATAAAATTTTCCTATGTTAAAGGAAAGCGTGTGTTAAACGGGATATCATTAGAAGTCAAAAAAGGAGAAACTATTGCCTTTGTCGGGAACTCAGGCGGAGGTAAATCGACAATCGTAAACCTTTTGCCAAGATTTTATAATGTAAAAAACGGGGATTTAACTTTTGACGGCATTTCTGTAAACGATATAAAAGTTGATTCGTTAAGACAAAATATTGCAGTCGTTTTTCAGGACAATTTCTTATTTGAAGGAACCATAAGAGAAAACATTTTGTTAGGGAATCTTAAAGCAAGCGAAGAACAAGTATTAAAAGCGGTAAAAGAATCTTATTTAGAGGAATTTGTAAACTCGCTTGAAAAAGGCTTAGACACCCAAATCGGTGAAAGGGGAATGTTACTTTCAGGCGGTCAAAAACAAAGAATCGGTATAGCAAGAGCATTTTTGAAAAATGCACCAATATTGGTACTTGATGAAGCAACTTCCGCCCTTGATAATCAATCTGAATATATCGTTCAGCAGGCGATTGAAAACCTTATGAAAGACAGAACGGTGTTTGTAATCGCCCACAGGCTATCTACCATCCAAAATGCAGACCGAATAGCAGTAATAAATCATGGAAATTTGACCGAACTCGGCACGCACGAAGAATTAATGAATATCCCAAACGGTGAATACAAAAGACTTTACGAAATGCAATTTAACCATTAATTAAGCAGCCTGTTTTGCGTTTTTTAATTCTTTAACCTTTGAAAACGCATCTTTGCCTGTAAAATTTTTCTGATTTAAAAATTCTCTGTTTTCCGGAGAAAGCATTTTGTCATCAATTTCTGCGGGATTGTTTTGTTGGGCGGAAGCATTTACTTGTGCTTCTTTTTCCATTCTGCGTTTTGTTAAATAGATGTTGAGTTTTGGAATACCGACACCCAAAACGACGCCTGAATAAATATATCCTGCAAGTTGAGCAAGTGTAAGAATACCAAGACGCTTTTTCGCAACTTTATTATCACCTAAAGCCTTAATCATCTCACCAAATTTGAGTGCTTTGCCATCTTTAAAGGCTTTTTCGCCTAAGGCTTCGTGCAGAACTTCATCTCTTGTTTTTAGTGAAGAAGTTCTAATCCAATTCAAAATACCGCCTTTTTGTTCCTGTTTAATTAGCGACTTATCAAATCCCTGAGCAACAAGTTTCTGAACAAAATTACCCAAAATCAGCCAGTTTACAAATCCCAAAACATCTTTGGTTGTTGATTCTTTTAATTCATTTTCATTACGGGCAGATAAGAACCTTGATGCTATAGTTGCACCGTAAATGAATTTCAACTGATTTATAGTAGGTGTAAAACCTTTAAATTGAAGGTTTTTCAGTAAGTTTTTCGGATTTCCGATTGTAGCGATTACACCGGCACTAAACAAGCCTGCAACAAGTGCTTTTTGAACCTTAAATCCGAATGAATCGTCTTTTTTGCCCCCGCCGACAAATCCGTCACCACCGGTTTTGCGTTTTGTTAACCACATATTGATAGGCTGAACAGAACATCCGACAAGAGTTGCAATAAGAACACCCAGAATAGAGCGTTTCATATTCATTTTCTTTAATGCTTTTAAGAATTTGTTTGAACCGATATCAGATGCTTCTCTAAATGCTTCTGCAACCTTATCTTTGGAGAATATTTTTGATAATTTGAAGGTGTTTTCAGTGATGCCGTCAATTGAATAACGGGAAGAATGTATCTTTTCACCTTTTTGGGCTACAATTCTGAAATTATTTTCAAGATTATTTGATGATGTCAAAATTTTGTTGATATTATATCTTGCTTCTTTGCTTAATTTCTCACCCTTGCCAAGTTCTTCAACAAATATATTAGCGGCTTTTTCAATATCACTTTCTTTAAATTTTGACCACTTATTACCATCAAAGACTTCGTAATTACCTAACGCTTTTTTGATACGCTCAAATGTAGGATTATTAGTGTTTTGCGGTAATTCTTCATTCCAGATTTTGCCCATCATATCGATAGTTTCGGAATCAGCAAAAATTGATGCGGCTTTGAGATCATTTTTACTTAACCCAAATGCTTTATTAATACCCATAGCAAGGGCAAGACCTGCTAATGTTCCGTAAGCCCCAACGGCCGAATCATTAATAGTCCCCATACTTTCTCTGCGCGCGGTTTCGATACCGGCTTCAGGTCCTCTGCTAAAGTCGGTCAGAGTTCTTGGCAATACCATACAGAAAAAGTCAACAGCATTAGCCCCCCATGCAGGACTTGTGTCTAAGAATTTTAAAAGTTCAACAGGAGAAAAACCTGTAAAATTAGGATTTTGTGAATTTTTAAACTGACCGGCATTTTTTGCCTGTCTTTGTTGAGGAGTATTAAACTGTTTGTAACTGCTTTCTATTTTCATTTACGCTGCCTTTGTTGTTTTTTCTAACGAAAAAGCCTTAAATGCCGGAGAATTTGACGGATTTTCCGTAAATTCTTTTGCCTCTGCAAGCATTTGAGCCTGTTTTTGTGCAAGTTCTTTTTGCTTTTTGTTAGTTTGGGTTCTTGTATATAACGGGATAAATAAACCAAGTGATAATAATGAGAATATTAAATTCCCTGCCTGACATGCGGCTCTTAAATTTTTACTTTTTGTTCTCAACGCTTCATTAGATATAGCACTGAGTTCATCAGTAGATTTCATTGTTGTATGTTTTGCCCAATGCCAGAATTTTTGGAATACATTTGCATTCGGATTTTCTTCTTTTAATTTGTTTATAAGCGTAATTCCTGTTTTCTTTTGAATTAATGTTGCTATCGCTTTAGCGGCATAATCACCTAAGAAATAGAAACTTGAGAAAGTTGCTATATCTCGAATTGTATTTTCTTTTAATTCGTTTGAGTCTTCAGATGCCGCAATACGGCTTGAGAAAGTTGCGGCAGAAATAATTCTTGCCTGATCCATTGTCGGGAAGATGTTTTTAAACTGGAACATCTTTAAACTCGGTCTGTCTAATAACATTGATAAACCTGCAACAGCCCACATTAAAGGTACTGCAAAGAATTTTTCGGCTGTAAGTTTTTTCTGTTCAGATGGAGTCAAATGTCTGTCTTTGTCGTCATTATAAATCGGCGCACCTGATTTCCCTGACAGTTTATGGGTTATCCAGCGATTGATAGGCTGAGCGGAAATTGCAAGTGGTATAATTAAACCGACTAAACCGATTGCGCTCTTTGCATTGACAAGTTTTTTAGCCTTTGAAACATATTTTGAAAATTCTTTTGACCCTGATGTAATATTTTCTTTGACTGAACCTCTTAAAATATCACTTGAAGAATCAAGTAAATGCTTCAGGCTGCTTGTAGAATAGCCTTTTTGTTCGGTAAATCGAATATTTTCTGATGCTCCTGTTTTTTGAACGATATAAGAATACAAATCGTCTGTATAATTTTTGTAAGATTTGATTCCGAAGAATTTTTTGAACCCTCTTACAAATTTATTATCTGAAACATACTCTTGTTTATGACCTGTCAAAATATCATTTGCAGTTTGTTTTAATAATTTTTCATATTCAGCATCATTTTCAAGAACAGTTTTGAAAGCTTTTTCCTTATCACCGTCAACACCATGCAAATCTTGAGTCATATTTTTGAGGGTATTATAAATTTTTTCTTCAGTATCTTTACCTGTTGCGGCGGTAAAATATTTACTGATTTTATCAATTGATTCACTGTTTGCCCATGATTTTGTCAAATCAGAGTTTTTAAACCCGCCCATTACAGGTCTGTTAAGTAATTTTGCAACACCTATAACAATAAAACTCGGAATTAAACAGTTGATAATCAAACCTGATGCTTCTCGTCTGAATGCTTCAAAGCCTCCGAAAATATTGAGTTTACGCTTTTGTTCTTCTCCGTTTTCACCTTTCTTTTTAGAACCTATAAAAGTTTCAAGAAAAGTTCTTGGTAAAATGGCAGTAGATAAGTCCAAAACCGAAACATTTATCATCGGATTTGCTTCACAAGTCTGAATCCCACGCAAAACCAAATCGCCTAAACCCGTAAAATTCGGATTTGACACATTTTTGCCCGCACAAATTTGGTCTTTTGGGGGTCTATTCTTACTATTTACACTACCTAATTCAACTTTATTTATCATATATTGCTTGTTTTACTACCAAATTGCCTTTTCATTATAACCAAAGTACATATTAATTAAAAGTTCGGCAAAATAAAAATTGCGCATATAAGACCAAATATAAAGTTTATGTAAAGATGAATTTTTGCATAATTTTATAAAAATACAACTTTTTAGAATGAATTTTTATCAAAAAAGTAAAAAATACACTCATTTTTTTGTAAAAAAGACATTAAATTGCAAAAAATTACCAAAAAAAATATTGTAAAATTTTGTTAAGAAATCAATATTAATATAAAAAAGACGCAAAATTTTGCGTCTTTTTTATCCAAAAACAAATTTTTTAGTATTGATTTGCTCTAACCGTAAAATTAAAATTCACTGTTACCTGATCCCTTGGGAAGGATAACGGCAGAGGCGGAAGCGGTGAGGAACGGCGTAGTGCAGTGAGAGCAGATTCATCAACCTCTTTAATTCCAGAAGATTGAGAAACCTGTTCATTAATAACATGCCCGTTTTTCAGAACCGTAAATTTCAAAACTACTTCAGAATCTTTATTTACCGCAGGCGGCTGCCATTTACCTGAAATTTGTTTGTGTATTTCTTCAAGATATGGCTGAAATTCAGGGCTTCCTGAACCTGAAGTCCCTGCGTTTTGGCTTTGCTGAGGTTGACCTGTTTTGGCTAATCCTTTCAATTCATAAGAGCGATTCCCAAATACCGCAACAACAGACAATATAACAAAAGCCGCAGCCATAAATATTATAAAGCCTTTTGTCATCTTATCCATGCTTTTTTTCTGTTGAGTCATATATATCTCCTTTATTCAAATACTTTTGCAATAGATTCTTTGTAATCGGGTTTTAAAATCCCTTTTTCAGTAATTATACCCGTAATCAACTCGTGCGGAGTAACATCAAACCCCGGATTTATGATATTCACACCGTCAGCGCAAATCCTTTTGCCGTTTATCGTTGTAACTTCATCATGACTGCGTTCTTCTATAACAATTTCATCCCCCGTTTTAATGGAAGTATCAATTGTTGAAAGCGGTGCAGCGACATAAAACGGTATATTATGGTATTTTGCCGCAATAGCAACCGTATAAGTTCCGATTTTATTCGCGGCATCTCCGTTTGCCGCAATTCTGTCCGCTCCGACACAAACCATATCTATCATACCTTTTTTCATAAAATATGAACACATACCGTCAGTAATAAGCGTTACAGGAATACCGTCCATGACAAGTTCAAGTGTCGTTATTCTTGCACCCTGCTGACGAGGTCTTGTTTCATCTGCAAATACCTGTATTGTCGGGTCATTTGCATACGCACTGCGAACAACCCCTAAAGCCGTACCGTAGCCGACAGTAGCGAGTGCTCCTGCGTTACAATGGGTGAGAATAGTTGCACCTTTGGGAACAACCATTGCTCCATAGTCCCCGATTTTTTTATTTATTTCAATATCTTCAAGTTCAAGTTTTTTGCCATTGATTTTTAATTCATC
>Ga0256407_10010789_pt1 | contig 12764 bp, 11 predicted proteins | sample RumenRJG_04DNA_FD_193489 | JGI IMG/M metagenome (GOLD analysis project Ga0256407, IMG submission 193489) | Bovine rumen microbial communities from Lethbridge, Alberta, Canada - RJG_04 | ecosystem: Host-associated > Mammals > Digestive system > Stomach > Rumen | place: Canada: Alberta... | reverse complement strand
ACATTTAAAATAATCAATAAGATATTCATATCTAAAACTCATATTCAAAAAAGAACTAAAAAAAGTATTTTTTGAAATTTCAACAATAAAATATAAATCAGAAGAACTAGTATAAATATTGAAAGTCGTTTGCTCACTTATTATTCCACAAAGACAATTATCTTGATTATTTAATTTTCTAATTTTTCCAATTTGAATATCTATATTTGATTTATTCAAATAAATGATTTGTTCTTTATATATAATTTTATTAAATAAATTTTGACTAAAAAGTGGAATTTCATTTCTAGAAATTCCTTTATCTGTAATTAATAATTCAACTTGTTTTAATTTATATTCTGTTTTAGAAGCTTCTTTAATATAAACACTTAATCCTGATATATAACTATCTTTAAATAATTCAAAATATTTTTTAGCAATTGATACATTTCTTATATTTTTATCTAAATTTTTTTTTTTGTCAATAGAAAAAATTAATTTGAAATTTTGATTTGAAACTAAAGTAATTTCTATTAATTCTGTTGAATTCATATCTTTAAATAATGATGAGTTTAATAATATTTCTTCTGATTTATTATCATGAAAAACAACACTATATTCCTTATTTATTGCCCATCTTTTAAAACCAGTTGTAAATGAATTTAATAATTGTTGTTGTCTTTTTTTTGCTATTTCTAATCTTGCAAACATTATATATATTTAATTAAATAATATATTTCAAATTTGAATTTAATTAAAAAAAAAATATAAAATTAAATAAATAAAATTTTAAAAAAAAACTGTTTTAATAACATTGTCTTTCATTTATCAAAGCAAGATTATCTTGTAAAATTGCGTTTTTTTCTCTTTCTAAATTTTTTAATTGAGATATTAATTTAAAATTATCATCTTTATATAATTGAATAGTATCAAAATGTTTTTGTAATTCATTTTCTAAAGTTTCAATTCTACTTTGATAAAATTGTTTAACTGTATTTAATTCATCTTTTGATACTAAATTATTTTGACCTGCCTTTAAATATTCTATTTTATTTTCACATTCAATAATATTTTCAAGAAGAGAATTTACATTATCTTCAAAAGTATTTTTTGAAGTTTCAATATCAATATTTTCTTTTAATGATTTATATTTTGGATTATTTTGTTTTAATTTTAAAATTCTGTTATTTAATTTGTAAAGATATGATATTATGTCTTTATTTTTAGAACAAAAATCAACTTGTTTTTGATTTAATTTATCATTTAATTGTTCATATGATATATTAAATTTTGTCATTCCTTCTTTCATTTCTAAATTTTGATTTTTAATAAATGATATTTCTTTATTTAGTTTCTCAATTTTTGTTAATAAATCAATTTGTTCTTGTTTATATTTTTGAATTGCAGTTTCAGAATTTAATTGTTGTTCATATATTTTATTTCTAATAGAATAAATTTTTTGTCTTAAAATATCAAAACTAATCTTATTATTAAAATTAGATAAAATAGGAATATCAGGAATTTCAATTTTTTTATCATAATAAACTCCTAAATAATTATCAATCCATTGACATAATAAATTAATATTTTTATTTGTACTAATACAAAAATCATTAAATTCCATATCAAAATTTTTTTTATCAATATTTAAAGATTGATTTTCTTTCATAATATCACTCATTTGTTTATTTAAATTATTTAATTCACTTTCATATAATTTATTTTTATGAGTAATTTCTGTTAATTCTTTTGAATATTGTTTAACTAATTCTACTAATTGAGAAACTTTACTATTTGAATCTTCTTGATGTAAAATTTGATCATTTAATAATTTGAATTTATTATTAATATCATTAAATTCATTTTGTAATTCTTCTGTTAATTTTTCTTTTTGATATAAAGCAGAACGTAAATGTTCTTTTTCTTCGAATAAAGAATTAAATTGATTTTTCATTTTTTCAGCACTTTCAAAATTATCTTGAAAATATTTTAATTTTTCTGCTAAAGCATTTGTTTTATCTTTATATATATTTATCATATTATCTTTATTTTCTAATAAACCTTTTAAATTTTTAATTTGCTCATGTTGAGATTTTAATAATTCAATAGCTTCTCTTTCAGTTTCATCAGGTTCTTCTTCAAAATAATTATTTGATTCTTCATAATCAGAATTTAAATCATCTTTATTCATTAAAAAAAAAATAAAATTAAAAAAAAATTCAACAACAATTTAAAATATAAAAAATTATTAAATTTATTATGGAAAAAATAGATATTTTTAAAGTAGACTGTACACCATCATTTATTCCAAATAACTTATGTAATAATTCTAATTCTTTATTTTATATTCATAATTCAGAAGCAATGCCTAGAATAATGGTAGTTGATAAAAAATATTTTGATGATATAAATCAAAAACAACAATATTTAGTAAATTTTAATAGTTCGGAAAAAAATGAAATGTTATTTGCAAAAGTAATAAATATTAATAATACTTATTATATTGCAAATGGATTATATGGAGGATTTAAATTATGGTCAATTGATGGTAAAAGAATATTTTTTCAAATACCAGCAAAAAATAAAATTGAAGGAAGAATTTATGCTTTTACTTCAATTTGTGAATTTAGAATTGATAATATGAAAAATGAATTTGATTGTTTTTTATGCGGAGATAATTATGGTCAACTTTTTATAGTAAGTGGTGAAAAATTTAAATGGAAAAATAAACATATTTATGGATCAAATAGTAATGAAACTATACTTTCAATTTCATCTTATCTTGATTTCAATTGTGTTGGTGTTTGTATTGATAATGGTAATGTTTTAATATTAAAAGTTGAAAAAGATAAAAGTGAAAAATTAAAAGAATTTAATAATGCAAAAAATATGAGTTTAGTTAGTTCAATTATTAAAAATTATAATAATGATTATTATTTAGGTTGTGGTTTTGTAAATGGAGAAATTAAAATTTATAATATGATTAAATTAACACTTTCTTATACTATTAATTCTCATTTAAGAGGAATTAATTCTATAATTGGTGTTAATAGTTGTTTTATTAGTGCTGGGGAAGATGGAGCAATTAATGTATGGAAAGTTGATAATGATAAAATTGAATTGAAAAATAATCTTGTTTTTGAAGATAAAATTTTAGTTGGAATTACTTATGATGAAGAACAAAAATGTATTTATGCTAATGCTTATGATTATCAAGAAATAATCAGAATTTCTAATTTAAATCTATTTGATTAAAAAAATAATATTACATTAAAAAAAATTTTATAATATTAAAAATAAAAAATTGATTAAATTAATTATAAATAAAAATTAAAAAATGCAACAGAAAAAAAAAGAAGAACAAAGAAATTATGAAATTCGTCCTAAATTGATAGTAAAATTTACAAAAGAAAAAGTATATGATATAATAAAAAATATACTAGATCAAAAAATGGAAGAAATGAAAGAAAAATATAATCACGAAACAGCACTCCAATTAAACAAAGAAATATGTGATGCAGTAAGAGACGAATTAAAAGATGATAAATTAAATTTTAAAAGATATAAAATTTTAGTTCATTGTATAATTGGAGAAAAAAAAGGACAAGGTATAAAAATCGGAAGTAGATGTATGTGGGATACTACATGTGATTCTGCAGTTTCTGCTTCTTGGGAAAATGAATTTACTTATGCTTTTTGTGTTGCTTATGGTGTTTATTATTATTAAAATAATTTTTTTCTTTTTTTTGATATTGTTTTTTAAACAAATTTTTTTAATTTCTATTATAATTATAATAAATAAAATTTAATTTTTTAAAATTTAAAAAAAAATATCTTTTTTTTATTTTTTATGAGAAGATGTTTTTGAATTTTTTTTTCCTTTTACAATATTAATCATTTTAGGTGCTGGTGTTGGTTGAATTTTAAATGTTTCAGCAATCCAAGTTTCTAAATCAGTACCATCTAACAATTTTAAATTATCATTATCATCAAATTTCAAAGTAACTTCCTTATCATTAAAACTATAAACATTACTTTCAATTTGTTCAATTTTAATATCAGGAATTAAATGTTTACTATAAATTCTATTTGCAATTTCTTCAATTGCTTTAGCATATTTTTCACCTTCCATAGAATAATTTGATAAATTATCATCTTCATTTTCATTATTATTTACATTCTCATTCATTGCTTCATCTAAAAATTCAATTTGATCTTTTGATAATCCTTCATATATATTTACATTTTTTTCTTTTAAACTTTTTAATATATCTAACATTATTTCTGTTTCCTCATCTTTATGTTCTGGTACTAAACCAAGTTTATTATTAAAGAAATCAATTTCATTTTTAACTTCATTTATTTCTTTTGATATTTTACTATTTTCTTCTTTATTTAATTTATCTTCACATTCTAAAACTTTATTTTTCATTAAAAATTCTTTTTTTTCCTTTTCATAATTTTTTTTCAATTCTTTATATCTATCATAATAATCTTTAGCTTGAAATTTTAATCTTTTATTAATCGAAGCCATTGATTGTAAATTTTGAGAATAAGTTTCACTAATTGATTTAACTTGATTAGTTAAACTTTCTAATAAAGATCTTAATTTTTCAGGTTGATTAGGCAAAACAGCATCAGAATTTTCATCAAAATATTTTTTTAATTTTGTAATCATATCATCAACTTGATAATTTACATTATCAATATTATTTGTATTATTATCTATTTCATCATCTGAATTAACTGATATTGAAACATCACTTAAATCATCATCTAAATCTGTTCGAGGATTTGATGTGAAATTTTGTATTAAACGATTTTCATCTTCTTCATCTAATTTATTATTTAATGATGATAAATTTAATTTTAATCCATCTAAATTATTATTTAATGAACCTGATTTTTTATTTTCTAATATATATTTTTCTTTTTCTTTCTTTGGCATATTGTTTATTACATCTTTTAACATTTTTGAAGATTCTTCTAAATTGTTTTGTAATATGTTTAATGAGTCTTTTTCATTTTGCTTTTCTGGATCAAAAAATTGACAATTTATTAATATTTGTCCTGGGATTTGGGTCTCTTTTTTTTCTTTTTGATTTAGGTTTAATTGATTTTTATATGTAAATAAATAAATCCATTTTTCAAAAGTTAAATTTGAATTTAGGAAAAGATATTTTTTATATATGTTAATATCACCTTTTCCTAATTTTCTATATTTTCTTCCTCGAGGTACTAATAATATTATTGATAAGGTGTTTTTATCTTTTTTAAATGGAGCACTTAATGTAATTAAAATTGGTTTTGATTGAGGATATTTTATTCTATATTTTTTATCTTCATAATATATGTCTATTAAACATTCTGGAATTTCAGTATCTAATTTTATATATTATAAAATATATTTACTTGGGATTTGAAGTTTGTCAAATTGAATTGATAATCTACAATCAAGAAGTGACATTTAAATTAAATTAAATAATTTAATTAATGAAAAAAAATAAATATTAAATTAATATGAACATTTATTATTATCACTAGAATATAATATAAAATAATATAATATATTGAATATTAAAGATACCCATTTAAAATGAAAAAATATTACAAAATAATTTAATATAAATCTGAATTATGATAAAACAAATGAAAAAATTAAGTATTCTATAATATAAAATTTAACCACAATAAATGCATAAAATTCTTGAGATAAAATTCATGGAATAAAAAATGAATCTTAAATATTGAAATAAATTAATTATTATTTTTTTATTATTTATCTTGTATAAAAATAATTGATTTTTTATAAAAACATATGGAAAAAATTGTGAGTTTATCACAAATTTTATAATGTAAATTATCTTAAAAAGTTCACAAAATTAAAAATAAAGCAATAAAACTTATAATCATTTAAAAAAAAGAAAGGTTTAAAAATGAAGTGTAAAAAATAATATATAGGCAAAATAAATTTAGAGTAAATAAAAAGAAATAAACTAGAAAAAATGTTGGAATTTCCTATAAAAAATCTTTGTAATTATAATAATCAAAATTCTCAAGAAATGATTTTAAATTGTAAATATCATATAAGAATCTTATCTTATTATCTTATGTCAACTTTTGGTTCAATTGAGAAAGCTTTAAATAAAAGTGATGAATTATTAAAAGAAATTTCAAAAAAAAAAGTAAATAATAATAAAGAAAATTCAACTACAACGACACTTTCAGAAAGTACAAATTCAGAAGAAAAATTAGAAGAATTTATTGAAAGTTTTAAAGGAATTTATTCAAATAGAAATATTGGAAAATATAAATGGAAAATAAGAGTAATGAAAATATTAAAATATAAAATAAAACAAATAATAAGACAAGGTAAAACTCCAATTATTACTAAATATTTTGGAAGATCAAAAGTGGCATCCCAAAAACCAAGATTTCATGGAAGATTTATAAAGAAAACTAAAATTTAAATTATATGGATTATTAATATATCCAAATTTCAAATTATGAATTTTTAGAATTAAAAAAAAATATAATTTAAATTTTATTTATTTATAGTGTAAAGAAGCTTTATCTTCAATATAAATGTATATATTAATAAGTTATGATATGCTATATTATAAATGGAATTTATTTACTATTGATATATATATGTATATATAGTTAGCTAATGTTTTATTGTTTTATTTTTCAATTCAATTTCATACTTAAGGATGATATTGTAAAATAAAAAAAATTTAAAAATAATTATATATATAATAATATAAAATAGAAAACTATATTGATGTTTTTTTATAATATTATTATTATTATTCAATAGTTTATTTTTATTTTTAATTATTTTCAAGACTATAATTATTATTATAACTTGATGTATTTTTGTTATCAAAAGGATCAACAATCAATAAAACAATTAGAATAATTACTAAACATATCATTACAATAAAATAAATAAACCAAAAATTAATTCCTTTTTTTACATTATCACAAAAATCATTTATTTCATTTTGACTTTTAATATTTTTCTGAATTTTTGATACAAAATCATCATATTCAAAAGTTTTTATAAGTTTCCCATTAATAAAATAATTAATAATATATTGTTTTTTATCAGAATATTCTAATTCAAATTGAAAACTAGCAGCAAAAGTAGTTTCATTATAAGGAATACCAAATATATTATTTAAAAAAATAGATTGTGCTGCAAGTGTTGAATCATGAGCAGATAAAAAAACCATTTTTGGTGAATCATCCTTTATTAAATCAGCTTTATTTTCTTTATGTAATTGAATTCTTTTATTCATCCATTCAATTATTTTTCTAAATGTAGGACTCATTCCAATTATTGCTAAAATATCTTTTTCATCTCCTCTAAATGTTTCATCAAAAGTATGAAAGAAAGAAACATTTAAAGAATATTTATAAAATTGACTAAAATTTAAATTTTCATCTTTTAAATTTTTCATTTCTCTATCATCAAAATATGTACTTATAAATGCATCAGATATATAATAAATATTTTTAAATACTTGAAAAAATGATTTATCTTTATTTAATACTTTCATAAATGGATTTAGATAAAGATCATTAAATTCTTTTACAAAAGTTTCCATTGTTTTATTATGTTTTCCTTTTATTATATTTTCTTTTTTTACATTATCACTATAAGGACAAACATTTTTTTTATCTAATCTAATTAGTCTATCTTTAGGATTAATAACATTAATAGGAAATAAAGTTAATCCTTCTTCAATAGAATAATTATTTAAAAGGTTAATTTTTTTTTCAATTTTATCAGTATAATTCCAATAAGAAACTTTACAAAATTTCATTTGTTCATTACTTAATTGATTTCCACTATTAACAGAATACATTCCAATTAAATGAGCATAAGCAGAAGTAATAGTTCTATTCATTAAAGTAGAAAAAATCATAAATTCATTTTTATTATATTTATTCAAATTAATAAAATTTTCATATCTTTTTTTATCAGCATATCCACCTAAATAATGCATTCTCATACCAGCTCCTGTTAATTCTCCTAATCCATTCCATGTTTCATTTAAGATATCTATACCTGTTGATACATTCACATTTTCCCATGGTCCTCTTGCCCCATGTCTAAAGTGCTCAAATACAAAAAGAAGTTTTGAATTTATTAATGAAATATGTGATATTAAATATATTAAAAACATTTTTTTTGTTATTTAATGTTCTTTTAAATAAATAATTATTTTAAAAAAAAAAAAATTTTTTTTTAATTTTTTTTTTTAAAATATTTTCAAAAAAGAAAAAAAATGAAAAATGTAAGGAAATATGTTTATATGATTAAACCACTTCCAATAATGGAAATGCCAAATCTTGCAAATAGTATGAAAAAAATGGGAATATATACAACTGATAATATGGATATATTAAATAATGCAAATGATGAAGATAATCTTCAAGCAAGATATCAAAAATATTTAGAAACTGAGTTAAAAAAAGAAAAAGAAAGAAGAAAGCAAATGATTAAAAGTAAAATACCAACAATTAACTCTCAATATAATCGTAATCATGAATATACAAGAACTCTAAAATTAGGTAATGATCAAATTATTATAGATAAATTTAAAAAAAAGAAAAATTTACCTTTATTAACAATTAATTTAAATTCTGATGAAGAAAAGGAAAATGAAAAAGAAACAAATGAAAATAATAATAATAATTCAAATGATAATTTAAGAAATAAAAAAGAAAATGATTCAAAATTTGAATCACATTCACATAGAAAAAATAATGATTTATATTCAACAATGAGAGAAGAAAATGAAGAAATGAAAAGATTATTATTAAAAACAACAAAATATAAAAATAATATAAGTGAATTATGTGATAAAATAAATAATACTTGTTCAAATTTTAATAATAAAATCCATACAAGACCAAAATTTAGATTTGTAACTGAAAAAGAAATCCAAGATGCTTTAACAAAGAAAGATTTAGATATTCATTCAACAAGAAAACCAAAAGTAAATGCATTTAAAAATATGCAATTATTTAGAGAAGTTAAAGCATTAACTTCTTTAAGTTATGGATTAGCTTTAGATGGTAATAAAGTAATTAAAGATTATTTAAATAAAAATAAAAAGAAAAAAAATTATGTTATTGATGAAAAATATAATAAATTTAAAGAAACTAGAAAAGAATTATTTAAAACTGCAAGAGAAATTGTAAGAATTAGTCAATATAGTAAAAAAAAATGTATAAAAACAATTGATAAATATACAAGAGAAATTGAAGAAGAAAGATTAAATAATTCATAAAAAATATTTATATTATTAATTATAAAATAATATTTTTTTTAAAAATAAATTTTTAAATATTTATATAATTATGGATGGCAACCATAAATTAAATCCAAAAGAAGAATTAAATAAAAAAATGAATTTTGAAGGAGTAACAGATAATAGAGATGCATTTTATGAAGAAAGTGAAAAATTTTCTGGAAATGAAGTTGAAATAACATTTAAATTAGATTATAATGGAGAATTAAATGGAAAAGAATTTTCAGATACTTTTAAAGAAGGACAAGATTTTGAATATGTAAAATATAAATTAAGTCAAGTTTTAAGTGTTGATCCTGGACAATTAGTAAATTATTTTTTTATTTATTATTTTTTATTAGGAACTTTATCATAATAATAATTTAATTATTCCTATTTATTCAATTTGTGATATAGATTTAAAAAAAGAAGATATAATTACAGTTAAAATTAAACCTGAGTAATTAAATATATTTTTTAAATGAATTATAATATAAAAAAATTTTCAATTTATTATTTTGACTAATGATATTTACTGAAAATTGTTTTTTATTTTTTTATAAATTATAGTAATCAAAATAACATTAAAAGATATTTTTAAATTAATAATGTTGAGAATAATTTAATTAACTTTTCAGATTCAACTTTATTATTAATTTCATCAACTCTATAAACAGAAATTCTTTTTTTAGAAACATTATTATAAGTATTAATTCTAACTTTACCAATAAAAATAAATTCTTTAAATTCAATTTTATCATTAATTTCACTAATTTTAGTTTGATCATTATTAATAATAATTTCTTTATATTCCTGAACAGGAACATTTAAAAACTTACCAGCAGTATCTCCAAACATTTCAATCCAAGTTTCTCCAGTTAAATCTCTTACTTTACAAGATAAAGTATAATAATATTTTGGTTCTAAAAATTTTTTATTACAAAATTGACAAATGTATCCTTCATTATTTTCTTGAGGGATTAATTTTTTTTTACAATCAACACATCCTGCATAATAATTTTTTTCATTATGATGAATATTTTCAACTACAGCTCTAAATTTTACACTATTTTTATTTTGTTCTTCAATTGAAATATTATCATTTATTATATCCTTAATATATGATAATTCAATTGGTGAGTAATTATCATAATTTTTCTCTTGAGAATAATAACTTAATTCTTTAAATTCATTTTGATTATTATTCATATAATTTTGTATTTCTTCAATTTCATTTGGGTAATTTGGATTTATTATCATTGATGTTGCTTCTGTTGTTGATAATTTTTTATTATTATTAAATTCATTAACTTTTAAATTTTTAAATGCTATATATTCATTTGATAAAATATTACTTTCTGAAAATGGTTTCCATAAAGTAATATCTATTTTATATCCTGAACTATCACCCATTGAAATATGACGTAAATTTTGTTCTCCATTTTTTGTATTTATATTTTTAGATTCACCTATTTCAATAACATAACCAATAATATCAATTATTGATGAAGGATTTAAATTATTAATTTCATTAATTTTTACAAAATTACATATTGATTCTCTAAAACTTCCATTATCAGGAACTTCATTAATAATAGTTTTATCATCAAAATTAATTCTATATTCAGATTTAACAGAAGAAAATTTTTTATCATTTATTTTAACAAATCCTCCTTTAATTTCATATATTTTTCCTTCATTTATTTTATTATATAATTTATCTACTACATTATTAAATGCAGTACAACACATTTCAAATCCATCAACATCACTTATAATTAAATTAAATAATTGTCCTGGTCCATTTTTAGTAGTAAATTTTTTAATATCAGATTTTTTAATACATTTAACATATAAATGAATATTTCTTGTAAAAGTTGTTAAATTTGATAATTTCATACATCTTGAATCATCAAAATCACCATTTTTTGTTTTAAAATCAAGTAATGGTTTCTCATTTAAATTTTCATTATCTTGAATATTATTTTTTTTTATTTTTGAATTATCAAAATTATCAATAGAAGTGACTAAAGGAACATTTTTTTCAATAATATCATAATTTTTAATAACATAAATTTTAGTTTTATCTTTATTTAAAAATGCAATTGTAATTGAATGTATATGAATAATATCACCTACATTCGGTGTTTCTCCTTGTTGAAATTTAATTAGAAATCCAGTATATTTTTGATGCATATCCATCATTGATACTGAAAAAATATTATTTTTTGATTGTTCTGATTTTGGTGTTCCACATATTTGAAGAATTACATCAGTGTTTATTAAATTTTTTTTACCTGGCTCATTTGGTAATTGTGATAATATTGATATTCCATTTTCTGATATTTTTGATGACATTTTTTTATTTTTTTTTAATTATAAAATATTTTTATATTTCTTAAATATATTTTTTAATAAATATATTTTTGTTATTTTGGGTTATTAAATATTTTATTTATTTTTTGATTATTTTGATTTATTTTATTTTGATTTTTTAAAATTTCGATTTAGTTTATTTTATATTTATGTTAATTTTATATAAACTAAAGGCGGCAAAAAAACAAATAATTTAATTTAATTTATTTAATAATTAATTAATATTAAAAAATTAATTTATTTTATTTTAAATCTCTTTTCAATTGCTAATCTTTCCATTCTTTTAGAATAAATATTCATTCCAGTATAAAATATAATAGAGAAAAGACATAATCCAAAACTTAAATATGTTTTTGCTAATTTACCATATCTTTTCCCAGTAACTAAATAAAAAATTTTTTCAATTATACTATTTGTATTCCAATTTAATTTTTTATAATTTATTTCTTTAATTATTGTTTCTAATATTGTATAATTTGAAATTTCTTCTTTAATATAAAATTGTTTATTTTTAAAATCATAAACAATAACTCCTGAATCATTTGTATTTGTTAATTTAAAATAATCTAAAAGTTTTATATCATTTATTAAATCAATATAACCAAAAGTTATATTTTTAAATATTTCTTTATATTCTGAAATATCTTCAAGTAGTTTTAATTGAGTTTTATTTAAGGGATTAATATAAATCATAAAAAGAATACTTTGTCTTCCTTCATATTTTTTAATTAATGTAACATTTAATTTTTCAATTTCATGATTTAAAATAATTGAAAAATTGCAAATTATGATAAACCAAAACATTTTAATAAAATTGAATAAGAATTAATTAATTTTTTTTTTAAAAATTTTTTTTTTCAACCAAAAAATCAACCTATAAAACAAAAATAATTTTTTTATCAAATTGATAATAATCAATATAAAATTGTATAAAAAAAATAAATGTCATCATCAGCTTTTAAAATATTTGGTGATATATTAGGTTGGATAGGAACATGTTTTAGTATAATTTTTTTTATGGCACCAGCACAACCATATTCTCGTTTTATAAGAAAAGAAATTTCAATACATGATGTTCCAGAATTATTATTAGTATTTTCATAT